>Ga0160428_1000414_pt1 | contig 48812 bp, 41 predicted proteins | sample SolpanmetagenomM_FD_108198 | JGI IMG/M metagenome (GOLD analysis project Ga0160428, IMG submission 108198) | Solar panel surface microbial communities from Lawrence Berkeley National Laboratory, California, USA - M | ecosystem: Engineered > Built environment > Solar panel > Unclassified ... | reverse complement strand
AGGATCATCATGCCCCAGGTCGCCGTTTCCGGAACTGCTGCGACAGCAGGCGTGATCGTGAAGCTGGTAAGAGCTTGCACGCCAGCGTTGCCGGTGCTGCGAATGTACTGATAGCCACCCGAGAAATACAGATTGACGCTCGTGCCGTTCGAAGCCGTGAAGCTCGTGCCATCGAAGCTGAGATACTGCGCCGGACGGTTCACGAAAAGAACGTTGTCCGCACTGGCGTACGTGGTCGGGCCGGTGATCGAGAACGAGTTGTTACCGTTCAGGGAAACGGTGCCAGTTGTGTTCGTGATCGTGAAGCCGCCGTTTGCAAGCGCGGTGTCCGACGTGGTGAACGTGCCCGATGCGCTGAAGTTCGTGCCGGTGGCGTTGAACAGGTAAGTTGCTGCGCTGGCCGACGTCGCTGCCATCAGAGCAGCGGCCGAAATTGCGGTTGCGAAAAGTGTCTTGGTCAAAGTCATGGTCTCGTCTTTCAAAATGGAACATCCCCGGTGATCGCGCCTTAACGCGCCACAGAATGTGCATGTCATGACTAGCAATCCTCGTGCCACTGACGGTTTCCGTAGAGGAAATAGAAAACCAACTTCCCCAGCACTTGGTTAGTGTAAAAATCTCTTACACGTTATTAACCACTTACACATATATTCTGCGGAGAGACTGTTGGCGCATATCGGATCGTCAGGCGGCCGTCCGCGTCCTGACGCGACGCCGGTCGCGCAGGTGCCGCCGCCGTTAATCGACGGCGCGACTCGAGCAAGATGACTTTCCCAAACCCGTTCTTGCTGAGCTCGTCGAAGCACCTGTCCCGCATTCGCGCCCTTCGACAAGCTCAGGACGATCGGGGGTGGCTGACCGCCGCACGAACGCGTCGGCAGACATACTCGCTCTGCTAGCTGGGGTCGGTTTGGCGCCCTCACATGCGACGGGCGCCAGCAATCCTATGGCGTAGCCGGAGGCCCGGCAGCGCTGTCCTCGGCGGAAAGCCCTCCGCCGAGCGATCGGTACAGTTCGACCAGGTTGTTCGCCCGGTTCAGCCGCGTCGTGACCAGTTGCTGCTGCGCCGCATAGGCGGTGCGCTGCGAATCCAGCGTGGTGAGAAACGATTCGACGCCAGCGCGATACCGTGCGTCCGATATCCGCAGCGCCACGTTCGCGGCATTCGCCCGCGCGGTTTGGGCAGCGATCTGCTCGTCGATCGTGCCGCGCTGCGCCAAAGCGTCGGCGACTTCGCGGAATGCGGTCTGCACGGCTTGCTCATAGGTCGAGACCGCCGCCTGCTGTTGCGCCCGGGCGAGTTGGACATTGCCGCGCAGCCGCCCGCCATCGAACAACGGCAAGGACACCGAAGGTCCGGCGGAATAGGTGAAGCTGCCCCCCGAGAAGAGCCCGCCGAGCGCCGTGCTGATCGTTCCCAGCGCCGCGGTGAGCGAGATGCGGGGGAACAGCGCCGCACGGGCCGCGCCGATGTTCGCGTTCTGGGCGATCAGCTGATGCTCTGCCTGCAGGACATCGGGACGCCGCAGCAACACTTCGGACGATATGCCGGCCGGCAACACCTGCAACGCCGCATTGCCGTCGCCAAGCTCCTGCGGCAACAGGTCGCTCGACACGGGTGCGCCGACCAGCAGGTCCAGCGCGTTCTTGTCCTGCGCCAGCCGCGTCCTCAACACCGCGATATCGTTCCGGGCGGCCTGATAGCTGGTTTCCGACTGGCGTGCCTCGAGTTCGGAAGCCACGCCGATCCGGAACTGCGCGCGGGTCAGTTCCAGCGACTGTTCGAACGACTTCAGCGACTCCTGCGAGATGCGCAATTGGCTCTGATCGGATGCCAGCGTCAGCCATGCCGTCGCGATTTCTGCGATCAGGCTGATCCGCGTCGAACGCTGCGCTTCTTCCGACGCGAAATATTGTTCCAGTGCGGCCTGGTTGAGATTGCGGATGCGCCCGAACAGATCGAGCTCGTACGCCGAGACGCCGACATTGGCCGAATAGAATTGAATGTCTGACGAACCGGTTCCGATTGCCCCGCCGGCACCCGTTCCGGTTCCTGTTCCCGTTCCGCCACCCGTACCACCCGGCGCCGCGCCGCCGATCGCGCCGGACGCACCCTGGATGTTGTTGGTATAGGTCGCCGATCCCGACGCCAATATCGATGGCAGCAGATCGGCGCGCTGGATGCGATACTGCGCCCTCGCCTGCAACACGTTCGCCGCCGCGATGCGCAGGTTGCGATTGTTGTCGAGCCCGAGCGCGATCGTGCGGCGCAGCCGCTCGTCGGTAAAGAACGTGCGCCAGCCGATCCGGCTGATGTCCGGAGCGTCGGTCGCGGCCACCGGGTACACCCCGCCTTCCGGCAACGCCGCGGGCACGGCGCCCAGCGGACGGATATATTTCGGTGCGAAGTTGCAGCCGGCCAGGGCGGAGGCGGTCAACAGACCGAAAACGGCTTTTTTATTCAACACGGATCAAGCTCCCTGCGGCACGGGCGTCGGCCCATGCGCACCGTCATCGTCTCGCCTGTCGTCGTGCGTCCGGTCCTCGACGTCGCTGACCTTGCTGCCGAACAACCGGAGCACGACGACGAAGAACATCGGCACGAAGAAGATCGCGAGCACCGTCGCGGACAGCATGCCGCCGACGACCGCGCGACCGATCGCATTCTGCCCACCGGCGCCTGCGCCATTGGCGATCGCCAGCGGGAACACGCCAAAGACGAACGCCAGACTGGTCATCAGAATCGGGCGGAGCCGCAGCTTCGCCGCCTCGATCGCCGCATCATAGGCATTCAGGCCTTCGCGCATCTTCTCCTCGGCGAATTCCACGATCAGGATCGCGTTCTTCGCCGATACGCCGATCGTCGTGATCAGCCCGACCTGCAGGTAGATGTCGTTGTTCAGCCCGGTCAGCGTTGCCGCGAGAAGCGCGCCGACCACGCCGAGCGGGACGACCAGCATCACGGAAATCGGCACCGACCAGCTTTCGTACAATGCCGCGAGGCACAGGAACACGATCAGCAGCGACAGGCCGTACAAGGCAGGCGCCTGTCCGCCGGACAGTTGCTCCTCATAGCTCAGCCCGGTCCAGTCGAGCCGCGTGCCCGGCGGCAGCTTGCCCTGCATGTCCTGCATCGCCTGCAGTGCGGCACCGGACGAGACGCCGGGCGCAGCCTGGCCCAGGATCTCCATCGACGGCTGGCCATTGTAGCGCGTCAGCTGCATCGGGCCCTGATTCCACGACACGTCCGAGAATGCCGTGAACGGCGCCATCGTACCGCTCTCGCCGCGGACGTAAAGATCGCCGATATCCTCGGGCGACATGCGGTAAGGGGCATCGGCCTGGATATAGACGCGCTTGACGCGGCCGCGGTCGATAAAGTCGTTCACATAGGCACCGCCCCATGCGGTCGCGATCGTGCTGTTCACCGTCGCCAGATCCAGCCCGAGCGCACCGGCCTTGTCCTGATCCACGTTCACCTTCAGCTGCGGCGCATCGTCGATCGCGTTCGGCCGCACGCCGACCAGGGACTTGTTCTGGGACGCCATGCCGAGCAGCTGGTTGCGCGCGGCGAGCAGCTTTTCGTGACCGAGGCCGGCTTCGTCGACCAACTGCATGTCGAAGCCGGTCGCGTTGCCCAATTCCTGCACGGCCGGCGGGATGACCGCGAAGATCAGGCCGTCGCTATAGCCCGAGAATGCGCCCATCGCGCGGCCGACGACCGCCTGTGCCTTGTTCTCGGCACCCGGACGATCCTTCCATTCCTTCATCGGGATGAAGGCGATGCCGCTATTCTGTCCCTGCCCTGCGAAGCTGAAACCGTTGATCGTGTAGACGCCCTTGATCGCGCCGCCGGCGTCTTTCAGGAAATGATCGCGGACCAGGTCGAGACCCTTCTGGGTCCGCGCGGTGGTCGCACCCGGAGGCCCCTGTACCAGCGCGATCATCACGCCCTGATCCTCCTCGGGAAGGAAGCCGGTCGGCAGGCGTGCGAACATCAGGACCATCCCGGCGAGGATCAGCCCGTAGACGATCAGCGAGCGGCCCCAGCGATTGGCGGTCGAGCGCACGCCGCGCTCGTAGCGGTTGCGGCCGCGGTCGAACTTGTCGTTGAACCAGCGGAAGAAGCGCGCCAGCGGCCCCTTCCCTTCGCCCTTGTTCGGATCGTGCGGCTTCAGGATCGCCGCGCACAACGCCGGGGTCAGGATCAGCGCGACCGCAACCGACAGCACCATGGCGGAGACGATCGTGATCGAGAACTGCCGGTAGATGACGCCAGTCGATCCACCGAAGAACGCCATTGGCAGGAACACGGCCGACAGCACGACGGCGATGCCGATCAGCGCGCCGGTGATCTCGTCCATCGACTTGCGCGCCGCCTCCCTGGGCGACAGGTGCTCCGTCGTGATCAGGCGCTCGACATTCTCGACGACGACGATCGCATCGTCGACCAGCAGGCCGATCGCGAGCACCATGCCGAACAACGTCAGCGTGTTGATCGAATATCCGAACACCGCCAGCACCGCGAAGGTGCCGGTCAGCACCACCGGCACCGCGATCGTCGGGATCAACGTGGCGCGGAAGTTCTGCAGGAACAGGAACATCACGAGGAAGACGAGCACCACCGCCTCGACCAAAGTCTCGACGACCTGCTCGATCGACAACCGCACGAACGGCGAGGTGTCGTACGGGAAGATCACCTTCACGTCGGACGGGAACTGCCGGGCGATATCGTTGACCCGCTCTTTGACCGACACGACCGTGTCGAGCGCGTTGGCGCCCGGCGCGAGCTTTATGCCGATGCCCGATGCGGGCTTGCCGTTCCACTGCGCCGAAAACGCGTAATTCTCCGCACCGATCTCCACCCGCGCGACATCGCCCAGCCGCACGACCGAGCCGGCGGTGTTGCTCTTCAGCCGGATGCGGGCGAATTCCTCAGGCGAGGTCAGCCGCGACGAAACCGACACGGTCGCGTTGAGCATCTGTTCCTTGGGCGCCGGCTGGGCGCCGATCTGGCCGGCCGAAACCTGCGCGTTCTGCGCGGTGACCGCATTGGTCACGTCCGCCATGGTCAGCGCATAATTGTTGAGCTTGATCGGATCGACCCAGATGCGCATCGCATATTGTGAGCCGAAGATCTGCGTGTCGCCGACGCCCGACACGCGCGACAGCGGATCCGAGATCCTCGACGCGACGATGTCGGCAAGGTCGTCGGCATTGTGCTTGCCGTTCTCCGAATACACCCCGACGAACAGCAGGAAGTTCTGCGTCGCCTTGGCGACGATGATGCCTTGGCGCTGCACTTCTTGCGGCAGCAGCGGCGTCGCCGCCTGCAGCTTGTTCTGCACCTGGACCTGCGCGATGTCCGGATCGGTGCCCTGTTCGAAGGTCAGCGTGATCGTCACGCTGCCGGCGGACGAGGAGGAGGACGAGAAGTAGCGAAGGTGATCGATCCCCTTCATCTGCTGCTCGATGATCTGGGTCGTCGTATTCTCCAGCGTCTGCGCGTCGGCACCCGGATAGTTCGCGGTGATCGACACCGCGGGCGGCGCGATCGCCGGGAACTGGGCGATCGGCAGCGTCCGGAGCGACAAAATGCCGGCGATGACGACCATGACCGCCAGCACATAGGCAAAGATCGGCCGGTCGATGAAATAACGTGCCATGACTGCTTACTTCGCCTGTGCCTGGCCCTGCTGCGGCTGGGCGCCGGCGGGTTTCGCGTTGGGATCCCATGGCCGGCCCTGGACCGGCATGCCCGGGCGCAGCATCATGCCGCCTTCGACGATGACCTTGTCGCCGGGCTTGATCCCGCCGGTCACCAGCCAGTTCTCGCCGATCGACCGGCTGGTCTGGAGCGTACGCACCTGGACCTTGTTGTCCGCGCCGATCACCATCGTCGTCGCCTGGCCCTTTTCGTCGCGGCTGACGGCACGCTGCGGCACGAGCATGCCATTGGCTTGCGTGCCTTCGATCAGCGAGGCGCGTACGAACATGCCCGGCAACAGCAGGCCGTTCGGATTCGGGAACAGCGCGCGAATCACCTGCGTGCCGGTGGTCGGGTCGACGGTGACGTCGGCGAAGCGCAACGTCCCCTCCGGCCCATACTCGCTGCCATCCTCCAGCTTCAGCTTGACGCGGGCGTTGCCGTCGCGAGTCAGCTTGCCGCTGAGGATCTGCTGGCGCAGCTTGAGCAGGTCGGCGCTCGATTCCTGGATATCGACATAGACCGGGTCGATCCGCTGGATCGTCGCCAGCGGGTTGGTCTGCGATGCCGACACCAAGGCCCCGGTCGTCACCACCGAACGACCGATACGACCGGTGATCGGCGCGCGGATCGTCGTCCGGGCGAGATCGATCTGCGCCGTGCGCAATGCTGCCTGCTGCGCCGCGACGTCCGCCTGCGCCTGCGCGGCAGTGGTCTGCGCATTCTCGAATTCCTGGCGCGCGATCGCGTTGATCTTGACGAGTTCGCCGTAGCGGCGCGCGAGTGCGGCGCTGGAGGCGATGCTGGACCGGGCCCGCGTCAACGCGGCACGCGCGCTCGCGACCTGCGCTTCATAGGGGGCTGGGTCGATGCGGTAGAGCGCCTGACCCTTGCGCACCACGTCACCCTCGACGAACAGGCGATCCTGCACGATGCCGTTCACCTGCGGACGGACTTCGGACGTCTCGAACGCCGTCGTGCGGCCGGGCAGTTCAGTGCTCAGCGTGACCGGCTGGCTGCGCACGACGACGTACCCGACCGGCGCCGGCCCCTGGGGAGCCTGCTGCTGTTGCTTGCCGCCATCGCCGCACGCCGCCAGAGCGAGCAAGGCGCCAGATGCCAACATACAGCCGGTCAGCCGCTTGAACATAGAAATTCCCGCTTGATAAAGGGTATGAGATCGATCACTCACTAACGGCGTCGTTAGACCCGCCGTGTGAGTGCGTCAACAAGACTCGGAGAGGTTTCGAATTGCTGGTTACTGAATGCCTTGCCCCCACACGCGCAGACTTGCGCCGGCAGACGATCAAGGAGGTGGCGCGTCGCCTGTTCGTCGAACACGGCTTCCACGCCACCGGCATCGCGCTGATCGCAAAGGAATCCGGGGTTGCCGTCCAGCAGCTCTACCGCGACTTCCCGTCGAAGGACGATATCATCGAGTCGATCGTCGAGGCGGATTGCAAACGCTTCGCCGATCTCGCTGCGCTCAACGTCGCGCTGGCGACGAAGAACAAGGACGGCATTCGTACCTGGCTACAGTCCGCCACCTGCCAGGCGGACGACGAGGCGGACCGGCTGTTCCTGGAGATCGCGGCCGAAGCGGCGCGCAACGGTCGCATCAAGGCGATCTTCCTCAAGGTGCGCGAGATGATGGCGGAGAATATCAGCAAGGCGTTTGCCGGCCTGACGGACAGCAATGTCGTCGACGATCGGCATCGCCTGCACGCCGAGGCGTTCATGATCATCTCGGTCGGCTCTGTCTTCACGCGGACGCTGCAGGGCGAGAATGTCGACAAGGCGAGTTCGAAACTGATCGAGTGCCTCATCGAAAGCCTGTGATGACAGCGCGGTCGTTCGCGACCGTGCCGTGATCACCGCGGGCGGATCAGGCGACCCCGGCAGCGTAGGCGATCCCGCGCTCCAGCCCGCGCAGTTCCGCCAGTCCGCGCATGCGCCCCAATAGCGAATAGCCGGGATTGGTCGTACGGTTCAGATCGTCGAGCATCTGGTGGCCGTGGTCGGGCCGCATCGGGATGCTACGGTCCTCGCGCACCGACAGACGATGCACCGCGGCGACGACCGCGGCCATTCCGGCATCGCCGCCCAGATGATCGGCTTCGTGGAAGGCGCCGTCGGGCTCGCGCTTGATCGAGCGCAAATGGAGGAAGCCGATGCGGCTGCCCAACCGGTCGACCATTCCCGGCAGGTCGTTGTCGGCCCGTACGCCGAACGATCCGGTGCACATGCACAGCCCGTTCGAGACGTTGGGCACGCGCGCGAACAGGTCGGCGACGTCGGCTTCGGTGCTGACCACGCGCGGCAGGCCGAAGATCGGGAAGGGCGGATCGTCGGGATGGACGACGAGGCGGATCCCCAGTTCGTCCGCCACCGGACAGACGGCATCGAGGAACGCGACGTGATTGTCGCGCAGCCGCGCCGCGTCGATCCCGGAATAGGCATGGATCGCGCGGCGGAACTGTGCCGAGGTGAAACCCTCTTCGCTGCCCGGCAGGCCGGCGATGATCGTGCGTTCCAGCGACAGGCGCGCCGTCTCGTCCAATGCCGCATAGCGCGCTTCGGCCGCCGCCAGGGTGCCCGCGTCGTAGCTGTCGGCCGCACCGGGCCGCGCCAGGATGAACAGGTCGTAGGCGGCGACCGCGACGGGCTCGAAGCGCAGCGCGCGCGCACCGTCGGGCAATTCCCACCCCAGGTCGGTCCGCGTCCAATCCAGCAACGGCATGAAATTGTACGTCACGACCTGGATGCCGCACGCCGCCAGATTGACCAGGCTCTTCCGGTAATGATCGATCAACCGGCCCCAGTCGCCCGAACGCATCTTCAGTCCCTCGTCCACCGGCAGGCTTTCGACCACGTGCCAGTCGAGACCGGCGGCCTCGATCTCGGCTTTGCGCGCGGCGATCGCCTCGCGCGTCCAGATCGCGCCGTTGGGAACCTCGTGCAGCGCGGTGACGATACTCGTCGCACCCGCCTGCCGGATGTCGCGCAGGCGGACCGGATCGTTCGAACCGAACCAGCGCATCGTTTGCGTCATCAACACGTCATACCCTTTCCGACTTGGTCTCATTACCCTCCGCCATCGCGGAACAACCGTCTCACCGCACGGCCGCCACCGCCGGATCCAGTGCGGCCAGCGCGGCGAACGGATCGGAACACCCCGGTCCGCCTTCACAACGGAGGATGCCGTTCGAAAGGTTCGTCAATCCCTCGCGACGGCCCGGGAAGATATACCTCGGTCGAACAGCGACCGGTTCTATCCAAATAGGGGGGACAAATGGTATCTGCGCCGCGTCGTCGGGATCAAGGCTGACGCCACGAAGGTGGTCCAGCTCGGCTCGGATGCCGGTCAGAATGCCGACGACATCCTGTGCATCGCGCATGATGGGTCGCCGCACGTGCGGGTCGCAATGCAAAAATCGATCTACAGCAACAATCCCGGTTTCTGGCCGGTGGTGCGCGATTACGATGTCTCCACTGGCCGCAGTAAGATCGTCCAGAATCCCGTCGCTTCGGTGATGAACTGGCAGGCCGCCGCCAGCGGCACGATCCGGCTCGGTCTCTCCTATCAGGATGATTCCCGCGCCTATCGCGTCTGTACCGTGAAGACGCGAGGAAGACGTTCCGCGCCATCGACAAGGCGCGAGGCAGCGCCGCGTCGCTCGGCGATACGCCCCCTTTGTTTCTCGCCGAACCGGGCAAGGCGATCGCCTATAGCGATGCGGAGGGGTTCGACGCGCTGTATAGCTACCCGCGCATGACCTGGACGGGCTGATCTTGGACGATCTCGGCACCCGCCTGCTCGGCGTTCGCTACACCGACACGCGTATGCGAACGCACTGGTTCGCCCCCGGGCTGGAGGAAGTGCAGGCCGGGATCGACAAGGCCGTCGGCACGCGGGAAGCGCGGATCGTGTCGTGGAACCGCGACTTCACCGTCCTCCTCGTACGCGTCGGCAATGCCAGCAACGTCGGTCAGTATTTCGTCTTCACGATGGAGGAGACCCAGATCGCATTTAGTGCGACCGACGCGAGATATTCACCGAGCGGAGCAATATCGCGGGAACGGCGATCAGAGCGGCAGTCCTGCTGCGCGCATATCGTCGGTCAGCTCGCGCGCACGAGCCGGATCGAGCCCGCCCCGGAGCAGTTGGCGGATTTCCGCCGGCTTGGCGTCGAACTGGTCCGCCAATCTCTTCGTATCGTAGCCGTGACGGGTAAGCTGGGGTTCGAGGTCGTCGATCTGACGTGACAGGAAGTGGCACAGCGTCTCGTGCGATTCCTTGACGGTGCGGAATGGGCGCTCGACCTTGCCCTTGGCGCGCGCGGTCGTGCGACGACCGTCCGACCCCGCCGGCATGTGCGGGCTGACGGTGATCCCGAGACATTCCATGACCCGCTGGAACACGCTCGATTTACCGACCGGGCCGCCATCGAACTGCGCGCCGGTACCGGCCAGCACTTTCAACCCGATACCGCGCGACCGGAGATCCTCCGCCGTCGTCACCAGGGGACGCAGATCGCGCCCGAGCCGGTCGAGCTTCCATATGGTGAGCGTGTTGCCCGGCTGAAGCGCCTTCAGGCACGCGGTCAGGCCCGGCCGCGCATCGTGGCGACTCGAGGCCATATCCTCATAGATGCGGGATGGATTGATGCCGGCCGCGAACAGCGCGTCGCGCTGCGGTTCCAGCGTTTGCGTGCCGTCCGACTTGGACACCCGAATATAGCCGATGAGCAATGCGTACCCCGCCAGAAAAGACCACCGGCATGGTGCATGATGGCGCTGGTTTTTCACAACGGGTCTTCTGGCTGTTTTCGGGCCGCCCGGGGCGGCAAAGAGCGACCGCGAGATAACCGCTCATTTTCCTTGCGGTATAAGGTGTTCGTCCCGGTGCGATTGCGGATGAGGGTATCTGATCGTACGCTCCGACCATGCCTGAGCGAGAAAGAGTTCCGCGACGATGAAACTGGCCGAGTTGGCGACATTGGCCGGTGTCTCGACCGCCACCGTGTCACGCGCGCTGTCGGGGCATTCGTCGGTGAACGAGCATACCCGACAGCGTATTCAGGCGCTGGCGCGGGCGAACGACGTGCGGCCCAACCAGCTCGCGCGCAACCTGCGCCTCAAGAATACGCGCGCGATCGGGCTGGTTCTCCCGCTCGGCCATGCCCGTGCCCAGCACCTTACCGATCCGTTCTTCCTTGGCCTGTTGGGGCTGCTGGCGGACCTGCTGGTCGAACGCGGCTATGACATCCTGTTGTCGCGCGTGATCCCCGATGACGACGACTGGCTCGATCGTCTGGTCGACAGTGGCCGCATCGACGGCCTGCTGCTGGTTGGTCAGTCGGACCAGACTGCGGCGATCGAGCGTGTGGCCGAACGCTATGCCCCGCTGGTCGTATGGGGTGCGCACCGCGCGGACCAATGCCATCTGACCGTCGGTTCGGACAATGTGGAGGGGGGCCGCCTGGCGGCACACCACCTGATCGAACAAGGCCGACGCCGGCTGATGTTCGTCGGCGATCCCTTGCCACCGGAATTCGCCGATCGATGGGCAGGGTTCAGCGCCGCGACGAAGGACTCGGGCGTCGCGGTAGAACTGCTGACGGCCGGCATGACGCTCGACGAGGTCCACTCGGCCATATCCCGCCGCCTGGCCATGGGCCAGATCCCCGACGCGATATTCGCTGCCTCCGACGTCGCCGCGATGAGCGTCTTGCGTGCCTTGTCCGAAATCGGCGTCGATGTGCCTGGCACGACCGCGGTTGTCGGTTATGACGATGTTACGCTCGCGGCGCATACGTCGCCGCCGCTCACGACGATCCGGCAGGATCTTTCGGTTGGTGCCGCACTCATGGTCGATCGCCTGATGAAGCGGATCGCGGGCGAGACCGCCGCGTCGGCAATCGTGCCCCCCATATTGATCCGACGCCAGTCCGCCTAATCTTTGCATCTTTCCTATTTTTCACAATCGATTGCGAAAACCGTTTTGCAATCGATTGCGAAGAAGGTATCAAGCGGCGTCGGGCTTCATAGAAAGCCGATGCCACGGGAGGATCAAAGTGAAGGTACGTCATACGCTGTTGGCCGGCATTGCCGCCATGACGCTCGCGACCGTCGCGCGAGCGCAGACCGCGCCCGTGCAGGCGGCCGATCCCCAGGACGGCGCTGCCGCAGCCGTCACGCCGGGAGCCGACGAGGACATCGTCGTGACGGCCGTCGCGCGGGGCACCAACCGGCTCGACTCCTCGGTCACGACCAGTTCGATCGGGTCCGAGGCCCTGGTCCAGCTCGCGCCACGCACCACGGGCGAACTGCTGCGCAACCTGCCGGGCATCCGCATCGAGGCATCGGGCGGGGACGGCAATGCCAACATCTCGGTCCGAGGCCTGCCGGTCGCGTCGGGCGGCTCGAAATTTCTCCAGTTGCAGGAAGACGGACTGCCGATCCTCGAATTCGGCGATATCACCTTCGGCAACGCCGATATCTTCCTGCGTGCCGACTTCAACGTCCGCACGGTGGAATCGGTGCGCGGCGGATCGGCGTCGACCTTCGCGTCGAATTCGCCGGGCGGTGTCATCAACTTCATCTCGAAGACCGGCGAGCAGGAAGGCGGCGCGTTCCAGCTGTCGAGTGGCCTCGACTATCGCGAGTATCGCGCCGACTTCGATTATGGCGGCAAGCTGTCGGACAGCCTCACCTATCACTTCGGCGGATTCTACCGGATCGGCGACGGCCAGCGCGATGTCGGCTATGACGGGGTGCGTGGTGGCCAGATCAAGGCCAACATCACCAAGTCGTTCGGCAACGGCGGCTACGTCCGGCTTTATGGCAAGTATCTGGATGATCACGCAATTGCGTACTTGCCCAACCCGGTGCGAGTAACAGGCAGCAACGATGATCCGAACTATCAGAACATTCCGGGCTTCTCGATCAACAATGGCACGCTGCACAGCGGCAATATCCAGAATGTCCTGACGCTCGACGGCAACAACCGGCTGACCACGCGCTCGATTTCCGACGGGCAGCATCCGGTGGTCTATGCTGGCGGACTGGAAGCCAAGATCCCGTTCGTGGACAGCTGGGATGTGGTGGAGCGCTTCCGCTACGCCGACATTTCGGGTGGCTTCACCTCGCCGTTTCCCGCAAGCGTCGATACCGCGCAGACGGTGGCCAACGGGCTGGGCGGCGTCGGCGCGCAGCTGTTCTACGCCAGCGGAGCGCTTGCCGGGCAACGGATCACCAATCCGGCGGGGCTGAACGGCAATGGCCTGCTTGCCAACGTCGTCCTCTTCGACGTCGATCTGAAGAAGCTGAACAACGTCACCAACGACATCCGGATCAACGGTTCGGTGCCGCTCGGCGCGGCGTCGCTGTCGATCACCGGCGGCTTCTATGCCTCGCGGCAGGATATCGAGACGGACTGGCTGTGGACCTCGTTCGTCCAGACCGTGGCCGATGGCGGCAATGCCGCCCTGGTCGACGTGCGGACGGCGGCTGGCGTGCCCGTGACGCAGGTTGGCGTGCCCGGTTATTCGGCGAGCTTCTTCGGCAATTGCTGCCGGCGCTCGTACGATCTCGATTACACCACCTATGCGCCGTTCGCGCAACTCGGCCTCGATCTCGGCCGCTTCAAGTTCGACGGCTCGCTGCGCTACGATTTTGGCCGTGCGCGCGGCAGCGTCGCCGGATCGGATCTGGGAGCCGGCTTCGGCGCAGGGATCACGACGTTCGACATCAACGGCGACGGCGTCATTTCTGCGGCCGAGCGTCAGGTGGCGGTGATCCCGTCACAGCGTTCGCCGCTGAACTACAAATACGACTATCTCTCCTATTCGGGTGGTGTGAATTTTCGCTTGACCGACGCGACGGCGCTGTTCGCGCGTTACAGCCGCGGCGGCCGTGCGAACGCCGACCGGCTGCTGTTCGGTCCCTCGGTCAACCCCGTCACCGGCGGACTGACCGACAGCGGCGCGGCGGTCGACTTCGTCCGGCAGCTGGAGGGTGGGTTCAAATTCCGTCGCAGCGGCCTGTCGCTGTACGCCACCGGTTTCTGGGCGCGTACCGAGGAGCAGAATTTCGAGGCGACGACCCAGCGCTTCTTCAACCGCAACTATGAGGCGAAGGGCGTCGAGCTGGAGGGGCGCATCGCCAGCGGCGCGTTTTCGCTGTCGGCCGGCGGCACCTACACCGACGCCGAGATCAAGCAGGACGTGCTCAACGCCGCCGTCGTCGGCAATCGTCCCAGGCGGCAGGCGAAGTTCATCTTCCAGGCGACGCCGCAGATCGACTTCGAGCGGGTGACGCTGGGCGCGAACGTAATCGGCACGACCGACAGCTTCGCGCAGGACAACAACCAGTTGAAGATGCCCGGCTATACGCAGGTCAATGCGTTCGTCTCGTTTCGCCCCGCCGACAACGTCACGCTCAGCGTGAACGGCAACAACCTGTTCGACGTCACCGGAATCACCGAGGCGGAGGAAGGCGCTATACCGGCCAACGGCATCGTGCGGGCGCGTTCGATCACGGGGCGGACGATCTCCGCCGCCGTTCGGTTCGCCTTCTGAGCCGGATCGGCCGTACGTGACCCCGACGAGCCCGATGACCCCGACCGAGCGTCGCCTGCAGGCGCTCGGTCCCCGGCTGCGACGGCAGCTGGATCGCCTGTACGGCATTGCCGCGACCGAGGCGATCTGGCCGCGGCTCGTGGATCTGCTCTCGGCTCGCGCCGCCGAGCGATCGGCCACGCTCGTAGCGATCGACGAGGCGAGACTGGCCGACCCCGACTGGTTCGTGGCACCCGACATGCTGGGCTATTCCAGCTATGTCGATCGCTTCGGGGGGACCGTCAACGGAGTGATCGACCGGGTCGGTCATCTGGAGGCGTTGGGGGTTCGCTATCTGCATCTGCTGGCGCTGCTGAAGGCGCGCGAGGGCGACAGCGACGGGGGCTTCGCGGTCGCCGACTATCTCGCCATCGAGCCGCGGCTGGGAACGATGACGGACGTCGAGCGGCTGGCGGAGCGGCTGCGCAAGGGTCGTATCAGTCTGTGTGTCGATCTGGCGCTCAACCACACCGCCGACGATCATCGCTGGGCACAGGCGGCGCGTGCCGGCGATCCCTATTACCGCGATTTCTATCATGTCGTGCCCGAAGCGGCGGTGCGGTCGTACGAAGCCGACCTGGCCCAGGTGTTTCCGACCACCGCGCCCGGCAACTTCACGTACGTGCCGGCGATGGGCGGATGGGTCTGGACGACCTTCTATCCGTTCCAATGGGATCTCAACTGGGCGAACCCGGAGGTCATGCTGGCGATCGTCGACACGATGCTGCGGCTCGCAAATCATGGGATCGAGGCGTTCCGGCTCGATTCGATCGCGTTCCTGTGGAAACAGCCTGGCACCGACTGCCGCAACCTGCCGCACGCGCATCATATCGTCCGCGCGCTGCGCGCGGCGCTCGACATCGTCGCGCCGGGCACGCTGCTTAAGGCGGAGGCGATCGTCCCTACCGCGTTCGTGCCGCCCTATTTCGGCACCGACGAAGGTGCCGACTGGAACGGGGGCTTCGAACCCGAATGCCACCTCGTCTACAACAATTCGCTGATGGTCGCCGGCTGGGTCGGGCTGGCCGAGCAGTCGGCAGCGCTGCCGGACGCGATCATCCGCGCCAGCGGCGGGTTGCCGCGTGCCGCCAACTGGCTGACCTATGCGCGCTGCCACGACGACATCGGCTGGGGCGCGGTGATCGGCGACCTCGCCGGAATCGATGCCGATCCCGTCGCGCGGCTGAAGGAGGCCGCGCGCCTCATCGAAGGCGGGAACGGCAGCTGGGCACGCGGCGAGCCGTTTCAGTCGGACGGGTCGGCGCTTCACGGCACCAACGGCATGCTGGCTTCGCTCGCCGGGCTGGAAACCGCGACCGACGATGCGGAACGTGAACTTGCCTGTCGCCGTATCGCCCTGCTTAACGCCTTGTCGATCGCGAGCGGGGGCCTAGCCACCCTGTATATGGGGGACGAAATGGGGCTGCTCAATGATCACGGCTATCGCACCGATCCGGACCGCGCGCACGAGGGCCGCTGGCTGCATCGTCCCGAGATGGACTGGGGCGCGTCCGACACGCCGGTTGCGCGCCGCATCGCGGACGACCTCGCCCGCCTGCGCGCCGCGCGCATCGCCAGCGGCGGTGCCGGTGCGCCCGCCGCGATCGCGACCGGTTCGTCCGCCGTGCTCGGCATCGCCTGCGGCAGCGACCGCGTGTTCCTGAACTTCTCGGGTAAGGATGTGGCGATCGCGCCCGACGGCCATGGCAACGACCGGCTTGGCGGCACCGTGTCCGGCGACACCTGCATCCTGGGGCCGTGGCAGACGCTGTGGCTAGGATCGGCGGCATGACCGAAGCACCCCTGTACGGCTGTATCGAGGCGGGCGGCACCAAGTTCGTACTGGGTATCGCCCGCGACGCGAATACGGTCCTGCGGACCGCGCGGGTACCCACGACCGCACCGCAGGAGACGCTCGGCGCTGCGCTCGCCTTCTTTGCGGAGGGGCAGGCGGCGTTCGGGCGGTTCGACGCGATCGGCATCGCCTCCTTCGGCCCGGTCGATCTCGACCCGCTGTCGCCCCGCTGGGGTCGGATCGCGGAGACGCCCAAGCCGGGCTGGAGGGGCATCGATCTGGCGGGTCCGTTCGGCAGCGCCTTCGATTGCCCGGTGGGATTCGACACCGACGTCAACGGGGCGGTGCTTGCCGAAAGCCTGTGGGGTGCCGCGGCCGGTACGGACGTCGCGATCTATGTGACGGTAGGCACTGGCATCGGCGGGGGCGCGCTGATCGAGGGGCGTCCGGTTCACGGCAGCCGCCATCCCGAGATGGGGCATATGCTGCCGCGCCGCCACGCCGACGACCGCGACTTTGCCGGCATCTGCCCGTTCCACCACGACTGCCTCGAGGGGCTGGCGAGCGGCCCCGCGATCCTCGCGCGTTGGGGGGTGCCGCTCTGCGATCTCGCCGTCGATCATCCGGCGCATGCGATCGTCGCCTGGTATCTCGCCCAGCTCGTCGTAGCGCAGCAGGCCATGCTGTCGCCGCGGCGGATCGTGCTGGGCGGCGGAGTGCTGGGAACCCCCGGCCTGCTCGACAAGGTGCGGGCGCAGGCGGCCGAACTTTCCGGCGGCTATTTCGGAACCGGGGATTATGCCGACCTGATCGTTGCGCCGGGGCTTGGCGACCGCGCCGGCCTGCTCGGCGCGTTGGCACTCGCGCAAGGGGCATGTCGATGACCAGCACCCGCCTATCGCTCGTTCGCCTGATCGAAATGAACCTGGGGTTCCTCGGGCTGCAATTCTCGTTCGGGCTGCAACAGGCCAACATGGCGCCGATCTACGGGTATCTGGGTGCGGACGAGGCCAGCCTGCCGCTGCTCTGGCTGGCGGGGCCGGTGACGGGCCTGCTGGTCCAGCCGCTGATCGGCGCCATGAGCGATCGTACCGTCACGCGGATCGGACGGCGGACGCCGTATTTCCTCGTCGGCGCGGTGCTGTGCAGCCTGTGCTTGCTGGCGATGCCGTACAGCCCGACCTTGTGGGTCGCGGCCAGCCTGCTCTGGGTACTCGACGCGGCGAACAACGTCACCATGGAACCGTACCGCGCCTATGTCGGCGACCGGTTGCTCCCCGAACAGCGCGCAGCGGGCTTCCTGACGCAGTCGGCCTTCACCGGACTTGCCCAAACGCTGTCCTACCTGTCACCGTCGCTGCTGGTCTGGTTCGGTCTGAACAAGGACGCGGTCGATGCAAACGGCATACCGGACATTACCCGCATCGCCTTCGTGATCGGCGCGATCCTGTCGCTGACGACCATCCTGTGGTCGGTGGTCCGCGTGCCCGAACTGCCGCTGCCCGTCGACGAACAGGCGCGGCTGGCCGCCGATCCGATGACGCTACGGGGCGCGTTGCGCGATCTCGGCACCGCGATGCGGGACATGCCGCGACCGATGCGGCAGCTGGCGCTGGCGATGCTGTGCCAATGGTATGCGATGTTCGCCTATTGGCAGTTCATCACATTTGCGGTCGCACGATCGCTTCACGGCACGTCGGATGCGAAAAGCGCAGCGTTTCGCGACACGGTGCTGACGGTGGGCCAGCTCGGCGCCTTCTACAACGCGATCGCGTTCGTCGCGGCGCTCGCACTGGTGCCGCTCGCGCGCCGCTGGGGCGCCAAGCAGGCGCATGCCGGTTGCCTGCTCGCATCGGGCATCGCGATGCTCGCAATCCCGGGCATCGCGCAGGAAGCGGGTCTGTTCGTCGCGATGCTGGGGATCGGCATCGGCTGGGCCAGCATGATGGGAAACCCCTATATCATGCTGATCGACATGATCCCGCCGGAACGCAACGGGGTTTACATGGGCATCTTCAACATGTTCATCGTCATTCCGATGATCGTGGAAAGCGTGACCGTCCCGCTGTTTTACCATTCGCTGCTGAACGGCGAACCGCGCAACATCCTCTATCTCGCCGGTATGCTGATGATATTGGGCGCGGCGGCTACCTTGCTGGTGCGCAGGAATGGGCGGCATAGGACGATATCGGCGCGCGGTCCGGTATAATTAATTCACGGCGACGACATGGGCGAGGCAGGATTCCTGCTCCAGCCGGCGTCTCCTGGATCCCGCGCCGTTTGGTGAATATCTCGCCTCCGTCGCACTCGATGTGATTCACGTCTCAACCAAAGTGCGCCCGCCGATCGGCAGCGTCTCACATAATCCTAGCGAGAAACATGCCTTTATTGTGGCTCCGGGCGATCATCATTGCGAGCCGCTACACCTTACCGGTCGAGCTTCCATGCCACCAGCGTGTCGCTGTGGCGCAGTGCCTTGATGCAGGCGTCCAGTCCCGGCCGGTCGTCGCGCTTGCCCGATCCCGCATCGGTATAGACGATGTCCCAGATCGACCCCGGCCTTCGCCAATGCGTCGCGCGGAAGGTCGATGACCTGGCTGCCGTCCGCCTTCGACACGCGCTCATAGCCGATCAGCGCTGTCACTTTAACGAGCGTCCACGAAGCTGGCATATGCTGTCCTGCTGGCACGCCATCCGACGATCCGGCGGGCATAGGTGTCGACGACGAAGGCGACGTAGAAGAACCCCGCCCAAGTCGCGACGTAGGTGAAGTCCGACACCCACAGCATGTTCGGCGCTGGGGCGTAGAACTGCCGGTTGACGTGATCGCGCGGGCACGGCGCCGCTTTATCGCTAATGGTCGTGCGCACCGGCTTGCCGCGGATTACCCCTGCCAAGCCCATTTCGCGCATCAGCCGTTCGGCTACATCAAGCCGATGAGCTCGGGAACCGGGCTTTCACATCAGAACCATATGCGCACACCCGCCACGAGGCTCGTCGTCGTCGAATCCTCGCCATCGGCACGCGCATAGTCTGCGGTTCGCCCTGTCCTGGCTTCATAGGAGATTCCGACATACGGCGCGAACTGGCGCGTGATTTCATATCGGAGGCGCAGCCCCAATTCCGCATCGACGAGACCCGAACCGATCCGCGTCTCAGGGACATTCTGCGCAGACAGATTGAACTCCACGCGGGGCTGAAGGACGAGCCGCTGTGTCAGTCGCTGGTCGTAATAGCCTCCGAGACGGCCAAGCACGTCGCCCTTCTCCGACAGAAAGGCGGCACCTTCGACCTCGAACCAATAAGGCGCGAGTCCCTCGAAACCGATGGTCGCGTAGGTACGGGACGGCGATGGCCGGATATCCTGCCGTATGCCCGTCTGCAAATTGAAGTACGGGCCAACGGCACGGCTATAGAGCGCCTGGACCTCTGCGCTTTCAATGCCCTGCCTGAAAACGCCCTCACCTTCGGATTTGATTGTAAGGCGGTCGATATCGCCTCCAAACCATCCCTCGCCGTCCCAGCGATAGCCATTTCGCCCCTGCCGAACCTGGGCCTCGGCCACGTTGAACATCACCTGAGAGAAGGCTTGCCCGCCCTGCTGATGCATCATGGCCATACGCGACCGCGTCATCTCGGCGGACGGAAACTGCCTGTCGGCATAATGATCCATCGGGGGCCTGGGCGCAGGCGCATTCCCCGCCGGGAGAGCGGTTCCGGTCATGCCCATGCCTGGCATGGCACCGATATCATGGTTGCCGTGATCCCCGGACGTGTCCGGCGCGGAACTGCCCTCGCTCATCTCCATGCCCGGCATGGCGCCATGATCCATGGCCGGCATCGTCGTACCGGCCGCTGGACCGGGCTGAGGCATCGCCGTCCCAGGCATGGTCGAATGAGCCATAGCGTCCGCAGTTTGACGGGCCACAGGCTTTGCGGGCGCCGCTCTGACCGGTGCCGCCTTCCTCGAAGCCGGCTTCTTTGGCCCGGGCTTTTTGTCGGGCCTGGCGAGAGCGGGTTTTTTCGCGGGCATCGCCATACCGGGCATGCCGGAATGATCCATGCCCTGCATGGATTGGGCTCGAGCGGTCACCGGGATGGCGATCGTCATCGCCGACCCGCCAAGCAGCATCGTCAAAGCGCGCGTCATGCCGCTTCCCCCTTCGGCCGGACACTGACGACGCGCATCATCCCGGCGTGCATATGGTAGAGAAGATGGCAGTGAAACGCCCAGTCGCCGACCGCATCGGCGGTAAAATCCCAAGTGACCTTGCCGCCGGGTTGTACGATGACCGTATGCTTGCGCGGCGCATGATCGCCGTGCCCCGTGACGAGTTCGAAAAAGTGCCCGTGAATGTGAATCGGATGACCCATCATGCTGTCGTTGATGAGATTGATCCGTACCCTTTCGCCTTCGGTGAACGGGATTGGCTCATGGACATCAGACATCTTCTCGCCGTCGAACGACCACATGAACCGCTCCATGTTGCCGGTGAGATGGATATCCAGGCTGCGGTCCGGGGCACGCACGTCCGGGTTGCGTTCCAGCGCCATCAGATCCCTGTAGACGAGGACCTTGTGGCCGACATTTTCGAGACCCTGACCCGGGTCCCCGGTGCGGTCCATCGGCATGGGCGAGATCGTCTGGACGCCCGGCGACTTCTTCACCTGCGGCGCCTTCGAAAAATCGCGCATGTTCATCGGGCTCATTTCCATGGCGCCCATATCCATGCCCGGCTGTCCCGCCATGGCGCTGTGATCCATGCCGGCCATCGCACCCCCATCTGCCGCCATGCCGGCCATGTTGGAGTGGTCCATACCCGCCATGGCGGTCCCTCCGGGGCCCGCGCCCATAGCCATGGCGCCGGCACCGGCCGTCATCAGCTTCGCCGAGGGATTTTGCTCCGCGGTCGGATCGACACCCCGCATCGGCGACATGCCGCCTGATGACGTGTCCATCCCTTCCATGCCCGGCATCGATGACATGTCCATGCCCATGTCCTTCATCGTGGCGAGCGGCCGTTCACGAAGCGGGGGCACTTCGGCCGCCATGCCAGCACGGGGGGCGAGCGTCGCCCGCGCCATACCCGACCGGTCGATGGCTTCGCCGACCATCGTATAGGCCCGATCGTCGGGCGGAGTGACGATCACGTCGTAGGTTTCCGCCACGCCGATCTGGAATTCGTCGACCAGGACCGGTCGCACATTCTGGCCATCAGCCTGGACTATCGTCAGGGGAAGGCCCGGTATCCGCACATTGAACGTCGTCATCGCCGAGGCGTTGATGAAGCGCAGCCTGATCCGTTCGCCCGGGGTGAACAGCGCCGTCCAGTTGTCGCGAGGCCCATAGCCATTGACGATATAGGTATATGCCGACCCCGTGGCGTCGGAGATATCGGTCGGATCCATCCGCATCTTGCCCCAGTCGAGGCGATCCTTGAGGGTCTGGTCGCGCTTTGACAGCAGCCCGACAAGCGTTTGGCGCTGAAAGTTGAAATGCCCGGGGTCGACTTTCATCGCCCGGAAGATCGCTTCCGGTGAAATCGCGCTATGGTCGGCCAGCACGATGACATGCTCCCGGTCATACTGCACCGGATCGACACCGGCAGGGTCGATCACGATCGGGCCATAATGCCCCAGCTGCTCCTGAAGGCCCGAATGGCTGTGATACCAATAGGTGCCGTTCTGGACGATCGGAAATTCATAGACGAACGTGGATCTGGCCCGAATACCCGGGAAAGACACGCCCGGTACGCCATCGAATTGCGGCGGGACCAGCAGGCCATGCCAGTGGATAGAGCTGTCCTCATCGAGATAATTGGTGACATGCAGACGGACTGTCTGTCCCTCGCGCAACCGGATCAGGGGCGCTGGAACCGTGCCGTTCACGCCGATGGCCCGCATTTTTCGACCGTCGATCGTCATCGTCTGTCTGGCGATCTTCAACGCAATGTCGCCACCCGAAACGACCGGAAGTGTCGTAGCGATACCGGATGAGACTGGCTGCGCCCACGCCGGCATCCACGCCGACACCGCAAGGCCACCGCCGGCAAGCGAGGCGCCGCGGATTACATCACGGCGGGTCAATACCGGGCTCATGTCGTCTCCCTTGTTTCGATCAGGGCGCGGGGGTCAACGAGTACCTTGAGCACCACACTCTGAGGCTTACGCATGGTGAGGGCTAACCCCTCATCATTCTGCCAATATTTCCGCGAGCCGGGCACGGGCCCGGTACAGGCGCGTCTCGACGGCCTTGCCGCTGATCGCAAGCGCGATCGCGGTTTCCGCTTGGGTCATTCCCTCTACGGTCCTCAGCAAGAGAACCTCGCGCAATGGCACCGAAAGCTGCGCGATCGCGGCGTGCAGCCGCCGGAGCTCCATCTTCCCCGACGCTGTTTCATGGGCGGAGGGGCTATCGTCCGGGACCGCTTCGCGCTCCAGCTGCGTTGGCGCCGATCCGAACGTGAACAACCGCCGCACTTTCTGCCGACGACGCCAATCCCGGCATTTGTTTATCGCGATGCGCGACAACCAGGCGCGTAGCGGACGATCGCCATCATATTTCTGCAAATGGAGGAAGGCAGAGACGAAACAGTCCTGCGTGAGATCAACCGCCTCGTCCGCGTTGCCCGCCAGTCCGCGCACCAGCCGGAAAATCGGGGCCTGATGGCGATGCAGAATCTCGGCGAAAGCCGCCTGGCGACCCCCCAGGGTCAGCGCCGCGAGTTCACCGTCCGAACACGCCTTGAGGTTCAGCGTCACCTTGCATCGTCGGTGAGCGCATGAACCACCGCCTGATCGAACGTCTTGGCCTGATCCGGGCGCAGGATCTGACGCATGGCGAAGATGTGGCCCAGCGTCTCCTTCTGAAGTTCGCCCATCGCCTGGTGCGATTGATCGACCGCGGCCGTTACGCGCGGACCGTTGCCGTGCTCGGCCTCGATGGCATCGGCGAGCCGGGCGTTGTCAGCCCGTAATTCGAGTTCGAGTGCACGGCGACGGAGGGCGAAACGCTGTTCAAGAAGATCGATCTGGCCCTTTTGACGAGCGTCCAGATCGAGTTTTCCGTGCAACACCTCATGAAGTTCAACGCCCGTGGCCAGCGGTTGCGGGAAGAAATACCGGCCCAAAACCACGCCCGCGACCGCCGCGACAAAGGCCACCAGCGCGACCAGACAAAGCAGCTTGATCTTCACCGCGACCCTACCAGTAGAGTCGATGGCGCAAGCGGATTGGAAGCGCCGAACGCAGACAAGGTAACGGAGGCTCCGGCCGGCGTCGCAAGACCATTGCTGGCAACGCCGAGCAACACGGCACCGAACGCTGCCACCATGCCCATGCTCAGCTGCTGCGCGAAGGAAACTTGCGGACGCGACGCGATGCGCCTGAAGACCGCCTCCTCGAGGCCGGTAAGTCCAGGGTGAACGCCTTCCATGCGCAAGCGGCCCAGAAGCTCATCAAGGTCGATAGTCATCGCATACTCCAGTCATTCGCTCTCATCCGCTGGCGTCCGATCCTGCCCTATGTCGTGTCACCCGGCAGCCGTCTCGACGGGACGTCTCGCGTCCTGGCGACGCAAAGGGCCGGTTCAAGGCACTACCTTCGCCATGCCCGGCATGTCTTTCATCATCGCATCATGATCCTCGGGCGCGCTGGCGACAGCAGTCTGATATTGCGCAGCCGACATCTTCGGCATTTGACGAACAAAAGCCAGCATGTCCCAGATCGATTCACCACTGTGCGTTTTGCCCCAGGCCGGCATAGCCGTGAGCTTGACGCCATGCTTGATCACCCAGAACTGCTCCTTTGCCGATCTCTGTGGCTCGCGAAAGAGCTCAGGGGCTTGGGGGTACAGACCCTGGCTGATCTCTGTCTTTGCGAGGCCCGGCGCGAGATGGCAACCGCTGCACATCTCGGTGTAAAGTCCTGCGCCGCTCTGGAGGCGCTTCACATCCGTCAGACTGGCGGGAACGACGACATCGCGGGCGCGCACGGCGATGGAACGATCTCGGAATTGCTCGATCAGCCAGTAGATTGGTCGGCTATGCGGCGCGTCGGCGCCGATATCATATGCACCGACATACACCGCCGCGCCGCCGACTGCCGCGATCGCCGTGACAGCAGGGAAAGGGCCACTCGGCGAACGCCGCCTTACACCTGTCATCCGCAGATCTGCCATTGCGTCCTCCCGACACACTTCCCGGACGATCGGTCATGCCTTACCCATCAACTAGATCATACGCGCGCCGCGCGCCGCCCCCTCACGGCCGATGAAAATCATCCCTGCTCATCCGGATTTATGAGGTCCGCTGGGCCGCTCGCAAAAGAATCGTGGGACATAGTCGAGGGGTCGCGAGCGGCCGTGCGTAACTCGAAGTGTCGGCAGTACCGCCGCCCATGGAGAAATCGATGTTCCGTAAAACAGTTTTTGCGGTTGCGCTGGCCACCCCGGCAATCATCTCCACCGCCGCCCAGGCTCACCCCAAGCTGGCCACTGCCACGCCTGCCGCCAATGCTGTGGTCACCGCTCCGACAAAGATCCAGCTCGTTTTCACCGAGGCGCTCGTTGCCCAATTTTCCGGTATCGACCTTACCATGACCGAAATGCCCGGCATGAAGATGGGTCCGATGAAGATAAATGGCGTCAAGGCCGCGCTCGCCCCCGATGGCAAGACGCTCGTGGCGACGCTTCCGAAGCCACTGTCTGCCGGGACCTACGAGGTCGATTATCACATCGTGTCGATCGACACGCATCGCGTCCAGGGCAGCTACACGTTCAAGGTCAAGTAAGCGCGTGCCGGACACGGTCGCGACCACCGTCAGGCTGGGGCTATATCTTGACCTCATGCTTCTCTTCGGGTTGCCTATGTTCGGGCTCTACACGTTGCGCGGGGCCGAGCGGCAATCCGGCTCGGTCCTGCGCTTCCGCCCCTTTCTCGCCACTGTCGCCCTGGTCGGCATCGGACTATCGGTTCTGGGCGTGATGGTGCTGGCCGCGTCGATGGGAGGTGTCACCATCGGCGAGGTCGACCGCGCAACGGTCAGCATGCTGGTTTCGGGAACCACGATCGGAACCGTTTGGCAGGTGCGTATCGCGGCGCTCCTTTTGGTGCTGTATTTTTCAGTTATAGGATGGCGGCGACCGACCTTCGCATTGGCCGCTCTCTCGATCACCGCTGCCGTAGCACTTTCTACGCTGGCGTGGACCGGGCATGGAGCTGCCGATGAAGGCACGCTCGGCTGGATTCACCTCGGCGCGGATATCACACATCTGCTGGCGGCCGGAATCTGGATCGGGGCGCTATGTGGCCTTTGCCTCCTCATCTTCCGGTCCGCGGAGCGCATGGCCGCTGATCATATCGTCCTCTCCCACCGCGCATTGGACGGATTTGCGAGGGTCGGCTCGATCGTGGTCGGCCTGTTGCTGGTGTCAGGCATCGTAAATAGCTGGATATTGATCGGGCCATCCAGGCTCAGCGCACTGTTCACCACGCTTTATGGCATATTGCTTCTGGCCAAATTGCTGTTTTTCGGTGCGATGCTCCTCCTGGCAGGGGCAAACCGTTTCTTCCTGACGCCGGCGCTTGCGGCTGCACTGGAGCGAGGAGATGGCGAAGCCGCAATCCGGGCGTTACGCCGAAGCCTTCTGATCGAAAGCAGCTGTGCGTTCGCGATCCTCGCACTGGTCGCCTGGCTCGGGCAGCTCGCGCCCCCGGCCTCGGCAATGTAAGGTGACAATTTTCAGGGCAGCGCCCAGGCTATGGCCTTGATCGCTTTCAGTCCCGCGCCGCACCGGGAAATTGCATCCTTGTGGCGCTCCGGCTCGCCACAGGCAAGATAGGCGATCTCGAGGTCGGCAGTGCGGGCGCGTAATAGGAAGTGACGATTACCGTCGGCGAGGTCAGCATGGACGACTGCATTGTCTTTGGGGGCGGCCACGCGGGCCTGACAGCTTCCGCGCATCCGGGCCGGTGTCATCGTACCACGCTGGTCATCGACGCCGGTGCAGGACGTACCGCCAACATTCCCACGACGTGGCGGTTTGTTCGTTGCCGGGGAGGTCGTCGAAGGGTTGGACGAGATTGTCGTCGCGGCGGGCCGGGCGGCCAAAGCAGCGACCGCAATCCACAATCTCTTGCTTGGACAAACAGGCTCCAGCGTCGGCGGGAGAATGAATGAACCGGCGCATTGCCCCTGACACGATGCCAGACCCCCAGATTGCCGATCGTCGACAAGGAGACGAGCCATGACCGATCCTGTTTCCGCGAACAAATCCGATGCGCACAGCCGTTGCGCTGGAAAGCACCACGAGGCGCAAGGCTCGACCACAGCCAGGGATCCTGTCTGCGGCATGACGGTCGATCCCGGTGCGACCGCGCACCATGCCTTGCACGGCGGAGACGTATTTCATTTCTGCAATGCCGGATGCCGTTCGAGGTTTGTCATGGAACCGGAACGTTATCTGTCGGGCAAGGGTGCCAGCGTGCCCGTGTCAGAAGCTGGCACGATGTGGACCTGTCCCATGCACCCGGAGATTCGAAAGGATCGTCCCGGGCCTTGCCTGATTTGCGGCATGGCGCTCGGGCCAGAGCTTGTAACGTCGGAGTCAGGCCCGAGCCCCGAACTCGTCGATATGTCGCGGCGCTTCTGGATCGCGCTGGCGCTGACCGTGCCCATATTTCTGCTTGAAATGGGCGGGCACCTTTTCCCCGTGATTCATCACCGCGTTCCCGAGCGTTTATCGGGATGGATCCAGCTGGGGCTGGCGACCCCGGTCGTGATCTGGGCGGGCTGGCCCTTCTTCGTGCGCGGCTGGGCGTCGCTCCAGACCCGAAACCTCAACATGTTCACGCTGATCGCGATGGGAATTGGTGTCGCCTATGCCTACAGCGTGGTGGCCACGCTCGATCCCGGGATATTCCCGGCGGCGTTCCGCATGATGGACGGCACGGTGGCGATCTATTTCGAGGCCGCCGCGGTCATCACGGTCCTGGTGCTCCTTGGGCAGGTTCTGGAATTACGCGCCCGTGAGCGCACCTCGGGCGCGATCAAGGCTCTCCTCGATCTGGCACCCAGGACTGCCCGCCGGATCCTGCCGGATGGTCTCGACGAGGATGTCTCGATCGACATGATCGCTGTCGATGACAGGTTGCGGGTCCGCCCCGGCGAAAAGGTGCCCGTGGATGCGATTGTCGAGGAGGGCCGCTCTTCGATCGATGAGTCCATGGTGACCGGCGAGTCGATGCCGGTGACGAAGACGATCGATACCCATGTGCTGGCAGGCACGATAAACCAAACGGGATCCTTGGTCATACGCGCGGACAAGGTTGGCCGCGATACGATGCTGGCGCGGATCGTCCAGATGGTGGCGGATGCACAGCGTTCGCGCGCGCCGATCCAGCGCATGACCGACAAGGTCGCGGGCTGGTTCGTCCCGGCGGTGCTGGGCGTCGCACTGCTCTCATTCGTGGTTTGGGGGACAAGCGGCCCAGAACCGCGACTGGCGCATGGTCTTGTGGCCGCGGTCGCGGTGCTGATCATCGCTTGTCCCTGCGCGCTTGGCCTAGCGACGCCGATGTCGATCATGGTCGGAATCGGACGGGGCGCGGGCCTCGGCGTCCTGATCAGGAACGCCGAGGCGCTGGAGCGTATGGAGAAGGTCGATACGATCGTCGTCGACAAAACCGGCACGCTGACCGAGGGGCGGCCTTCGGTGACGAACATCGTGGCGATGGACGGCTTCCCGGAGCATGACCTGCTTCGCCTCGCGGCGGGCGTCGAGCGGGCATCGGAACATCCGCTGGCGCTCGCGATCGTCGCGGCCGCGAAGGATCGTGACATCGAACTCCCCGAGGTCACCGATTTTGAATCGCCTACCGGCAAGGGTGCAGTCGGCATCGTGGACGGCAAGCGCATCGTTCTGGGTAGCGCCGCCTATCTCAAGGAAAATGGGATCGAGGTGTCAGCCGCGGCTGCACGCGCCGATGAACTACGGGCGGACGGGGCAACGGCGATTTTTGCCGCCGTCGACGGCCGTGTCGCCGGAATCCTCGCCATCGCCGACCCAATCAAGGCAACGACAGCGGAAGCGCTGGCCGCCTTGCGAAGAGAGGGTGTGAGCGTCGTCATGCTGACGGGCGACAACCGGACGACCGCCGCGGCGGTAGCCAGGAAACTTGGTATTGATGCGGTCGAAGCCGAGGTGCTGCCCGATCGGAAGAGCGCTGTCATCCTGCGATTGCAACGCGAAGGCCATGTCGTCGCGATGGCCGGCGATGGGGTCAACGATGCGCCAGCCCTGGCGGCGGCGGATGTCGGCATCGCCATGGGTTCGGGCACCGATGTCGCCATCGAAAGTGCGGGGATCACGCTGCTCAAGGGCGATCTCAATGGCATCGTGCGGGCACGACGGCTCAGCGAGGCGACCATGGCCAACATCCGCCAGAACCTGTTCTTCGCCTTCATGTACAACGCCGCCGGAGTCCCCATCGCCGCAGGGCTGCTCTATCCGGTGTTCGGCATCCTTCTTTCGCCTGTGATCGCCGCCGCGGCGATGGCCCTGTCATCGGTCAGCGTGGTCATCAACGCGCTGCGGCTCAATCGGGTAACGCTGTGAATATAGGCGCGGCCCTCGACGCGAGCGGAGGCGCCGAATCAGAGGTGGATTGTGGACCTGACCTTCGGCTGGACCGCCGAGGGTTGGCTGTATGTCGTCGTCGTCATCGACCTATGCTCGCGCTGACTCGTGGACTGGTCTTCTCCGACTTCGCCCAGAACCGGAATGAGCGACACCATGACCGCGCAACTCGTGACCGATACGCTGATGATGGTCGAGAATGCCGCGCGAAATCCGTGCGGGACGTGACGGCCATGATAGCCGGCGCGGTTGAGCAGATAGCCGATCGCGTTCTCGCTCATCGGTCGATGGGTATGCCGGTTGCTGGGAAACAGCAGGTCGCCGCTTCCGGTCAGTGGCCACAGCGCCCCGAGCACGGCCAGCGCCTGGGGCGTTATCGGGACGAGGTGATCGCCTTTCAGCTCTTCCTTCCGGTCGAGATCGCCTTTCATGCGGGCGGTCGGGATACGCCAGAGCGGCAGCTTGCCGTCGAGATCCTCGAACTCGGCCCAAAGCGCGCCACGCAGTTCGCTCGGCCGTACGGCGGTGAGCGCGAGAAAACGCAGCGCGAGTCGGGTGATCGGCCGCGCATGGTCCTCCTCGGCCGCAAGGATCATCCTGCGCAGGGGGACGAGATCGGTGATGGCCGGCTGGCGACCCCTGCGCAGAGGTTTCAGGACGGCGCCCAGCTTCTCGGGCCTCCCGCACCCGTTTCCAGGCGCAGTCCATATATGCCTATATTTCTTAAAACATTGAGAAATTGGCGTCCGGCTCCTGATCTCCAGTTCGAGATCGAGGCGCGGAAGGACGCACAGCAAAAAGCCGCCAGCCTTTCGGCCAGCGGCTTAGCGTCTCCACGGGTGGGAAACTATTAGGCGAACGTGACCTTGGTCGAACGGCGACGCGTCCGCATCGCGGCACCCATCATGCCGAAGCCGGCGATCATCATGCCCCACGTTGCAGTCTCAGGCACCGCACCAGTTGCCGTTGTTGCGGTGATCGCGCGGTTCGCCACTGACTCGAACCCGAAGCTATTGAGCACATTATTGGTCGTGTAAGCGAAGCCGTAGAATGCATCGCCGTTGCCTGCGACCGCACGTAGGCCGATGAAATTGCTTCCATTTGAAAAGCGTATCGGCGTTGGCGTGGCGAAAGCGGCATATTGGTCGCCCGGGCCGAACGTTACAGGAGCGCGATCTATGAAATACGTCGTTGGCGCGCCGAAAATCGTGTTAATCTGTCCACCGGCGGCAGAACTGAACGTCAACGGGCCACCGCCAAAATAATCGCCATTGAACCCGAACGTGAACGATGAACCATTCACGTTGAACGTGTACGATCCAGCGGAAAGGTCGGCGCCTACTGACGTGATAACGGGGGCTGCTGCTGCAGATGGGGCTGCGAGCCCGGCAGAAAGGCTAGCTACCGAGCAGCACGCTGCCAGAAGAAACTTGGAGGGTGTCATTGGTATTCCTCTACTCACACGCCCCCGCGCTCTGCCTGGTAAGGGAGCAAACATCGTGCCAGTAGCCGTTTACCACGGATCTTAACCCAGAACGGTTCGATCCATCTCAACGACCTGTAAAAAATTCTTACAGATCTTAGTGGCTTTTGAGTTCGTTCGCGTAACGATTCCAATTCCAGATTCACCGCGATCCTTATGCAGTGCGCTGGTGAACCGCGACCGCAATGCCGCCTTTTTTTGGTGCTTCGGAGCGAGGCAGCACCGGGAATTTCATCGTCCGGCAGTTTCAGCTATCTGGCGCCTGACGGGCCTGATCTAAGACGAGGACGTTCTACAGGAACTTGCCGCTCAAGCTCGCGTGCGAAGTCGCGAACAATCTCGGCGTCCTGCCTGCTACTCAACGTATCTGCTATCATATAGCAGTCTCGGATTAAGGCGCGCTTTCCGTCAGGGCTAGACATGAATGCTCCCACCAAGCTCAAGCCGCGACCTGTGTTGACACGCCCCAACCTCCGAGGCGGGCTGGCATAAGGTTCAGGCAAACCGCGAACGCCGGCATTTCCTGCGTGCAAATTTGACACACTCTTTACGGCGCCCACAACCCTCATACGGGGGCAAACGATCAGCAAAAAGCCGCCGACCCGTGGGCCAGCGGCTTAGTATCACTTACGCTTGTGAGGAGTTAGGCGAACGTGACGGTTGTCTTCGTCTTGCGGCTTCGCGATGCCGCACCGATCATGCCGAAACCAAGGATCATCATACCCCAAGTTGCCGGCTCAGGAACTGCTGCCATCGGCTGGAACGTCATACCCTGAAGCGTCGAACCGTCGATGATTCCGAAGGTGCCCATATTATTGAAGGCCGTCGCGTTCGTGCGGAAGATGTACGTTGCGCTGTTTTCGGTTCCTGTCAGTCCGTTTGCCCCGAACTCCACTGTAACTACCGATCCGGATGGCGAGCGACCAAAGGTGGTAGTCGAACCACTTGCGGTTCCGTTGGCCAGCGTCGGGTTATTTGCGGCAACGAACAGTCCGGCGCCGTCTGGGTCCGGACCTGAAGCATATCCGTCAACCAGATAGGCGCCAAAATCACTAATCGTAAAGCTGCGGATTTCCTGGCTGCTGACCGAGCCCGTTCCAGTCCGGATTACCTGGAAGTAGAAATCCAGCGTACCCGCCGTGTTTAGATAGACAGCCTGATTGAAGGTGGCGGCAAACGTGAATGCCTGGCCGGAGAGGGCCTGGCTTGCGAGCAAAGTGCCTTGACCGGCGGGCACTCCGGCGGTCGGCGCCACGCCAGTTGTGCCCGCGACCAAAACGGCGGCGTTTGCTGAAAGTGCCACGGTGCTCAGTGCCGCAGCGGCAACTCCCGCGAATATATATCTCGTCATGACATCCATACTCCCATTTTATTTTGCTACTCGCACCGTTCCCGTAAAATCCGCCCCTGTTAGTGGCAACCTTTTCGTGGCTTGTGCGACCGGATACATGCAAGTTTCGAACCAGTGCCCGATGTCAGACGTTTTTGTCTTTCAATTACTACACCCTGTAAGCGGCAGCGACAGGTTGCGATCGCGGGCCATCGGCAAGGTGCACGGCACCGCCGAGAAGGTGCTACGGTTTCACGCCCACCCCGCTCGCCCAGCGACCGGTGCATTTGGTCTGACAAAGCCAACCGCCTGCTTTATTGTCGCCGATGGCTCCTCGGCACAGATCTGCTCCGACCGGGGAAGCAACCACACTTCCAGCCGGCCTCCACAAAGGGTCAGCAGCTGCGTCGTCACAATTTGGCCAGCCGCCCTCCATCGACCGCCAAGGTTGTTCCGGTAATGAACTTAGCATCATCGCTGGCGAGGAAGGCGACGGCAGCGGCGACATCCTCCGGCGTGCCGACGTCGGTTTTGCCGATCGTTTCCGCGCCCGATTTCACGTTTGGGTTTCCCCACAGCATCGGCGTGTCGATCGCGCCTGGCAGCACGGCATTGGCGCGGATCTTCACGTCGTGCCCTTCGATCGACGTGGTCCGCGTCAGCGAAAGCAGGGCGGCCTTGGCGGCAGAATAAGGTGCGGCGTTGGCGCTGGTCTCGATCGCATGGACGCTGGCTATGTTGATGATCGCGCCGCCCTTGTCGCCGAAGTGCAGGAAGCCCTGCCGGGTGAAAAACGCCGCACCGAGCAGATCAACGCGCAGCACCTTCAGCCAGTCGTCGCCGGTAAACTCGGCCAACGTCTTGAAGGTCATCAGTCCGGCATTGTTGACGATGATGTCAATCCGCCCGAACTTTGTGATCGTCGCGGCGACGGCGGCGGCAACCTGTTCCTCCGAGCCCACGTCACACGCGACGCCGATCGCCTCGCCTCCGGCTTTTGCGACCAAAACGGCTGCGGCGGCCTCCGCGGCGTCGTGCTTCAGGTCGGCAATCACCACCCGCGCGCCCTCGGCGTGCAGGCGGGCGGCGATCGCGGCACCGATCCCGCCGGCCGCGCCGGTAACGATTGCCACCTTGGTCTCGAAGCGCCTTGCCATCACGCATTATCCTCGATGCTCGGCGCGGTGGGTGCGCCCTTCATCATCTGCTTCGCGCGCGCCATCTGGCGGCGGGCATGGTGTTCGGAGAGCTCGTCCGGCATCATTACCGGCACCGTCAGGCACAGGCTCTGCGTCGGTAGCACGTCACGCCATTGTTCGATCAGCTTCTTATACGCCTCGCCGACCGGGCGGATCTTGCGATCGAGATCGTAAAGGCCAAGCGGATTGACGTTGCCGTTCCGCACCCGCAGCGCGCTGTCCCAATCGACCTGATCGGTCAGCGAGTACCATGTAAAGCCAACAACGGGCACGCCATCATTGCGGACGCGCAACACGTTGGCCCACTCCTTCCATAACCAGTCGACCGCTTCCCGGCCGCTTGCCCCCTGGTTCAGGTTGGTTTCCGTGTGCATCACCGGGAGCCGGTAACGGTCGTGATATTGGCGGGTGATCTCGCTATAGCCGAAGATCTCGCCCGAAGCACTCGTAGACCCGTCAGCGCTGACCCGGTGCTCGTTGGTGACGTAATAGTCATTCCCCATGATGCAGTGCTGCTTCATGCGGTTGCCGAGGAAGAAGTGATATTCCTCCCTCGTCATCCCGCTGTCCATGAGGAACTCGTACATCTCGGAATCGACGCGGCGGCCATAATTGAGGTCGAGCGACAAGAAGCGCTGCGAGTTGAGTATCTCTGCAGAGCGGATCGCTGCCGGGCTGTCGGCATGAAAGTATTCGGAAGACTCACTCTGGATGAAGATTGCATCCGGCCGAACCTGCAGGATGTTCTTCATCGCCAGCACGTTCGCCTTGACGAGGTGCTTGAGCGCGGTGACAAAGGCGGTGTCGCTGCTCAACTGCTCATTCCACCAGCCGTAGCGGGCGGAAGAGGTGGCGCATATGAACATCTCGTTGACCGGGGTGTAGAGCTGGATCCATGGAAAACGCTCGGCGAATGCCAGCGCATACGTGCAGAAGAGGTGCGGGAAGTCGGGGTTCTGGAAGTTGCCGATCCAGTCCGGCACGCCGAAGTGGCAGAGATCGACGATCGGCACGATGTTGCGGCGCTTCAGATCGGCGAACGTATCGTCGGCGAAAGACCAGTCGTATCTGTCCGCCGCGAGCCACGTCTTGTGGATCGGTGGGCCGAACCGCAAGTAATCTATGCCCATCTCCTGAACGAGCGCGAAATCCTCGTGCCAGCGCTCATAGTGGCCACAGCTCTCCATTTCGTCGATGCGGGTCCGCCCTCCGTTGATGGTCGGGACGCTATTCTCGATTCCGGTTGCGAACATGAAGGTGGCGATGTCAAATACTCCCGGCGCTGCGGGTTGTATAACGCGCCAGCGGCGATTGGAGCCGCGGTTTCGCTGACGCGATGGCCGGCGCTAGGTTTGCAGGCGGCGATATAACGGAAAGTTCGAGAACGCCCTCGAAAATGATCGGATTGCCGCTTTATCCGCCCGAGAATGCTGGGTTGAGACTAGTTCTGCGGCCGGACGCCTACAGGAGCTACCGGCTGGAAGTGGTAAGCTGGGAAGGTAGGGATTGGACCACATACAGCCGGCACCCCGCGTGCTCGGCGCCTTCAATCACGTTGATGCCTTAAGAATCTCCAGCAGTTGCTAGATCAACAGGTATCATCGGTCTGCAATAACGCGTGAGCATCAATAGCCTCGAACGTTATCCAGGACCATAGAAAGTTCAGAGTTGAGCTCCGGATTGATGGCTTGACTGGTGGTATTATGCCGCCTATCCGCTCGTAATGTCGGTCGGTCCAATCGATGATCCATTTGATTACGACTTTCACGCTTGTGGTATCTCTGCATTACAGACAACTTGACACTTATCTAATGGGCATTACGTTTTTTTGACGTAATTCACAATACTCAATTCTTTAACGTTATAATGACTTTACGGTTTAAGCAATAATGAGGCAAGAGCTGATCGATCACCCGCCGCGTTGCCTGGAACGACACTAAAGCTGCCGTCGATTTCCAAGACGACTGCGGTGATCATCGAAAAGTCCCCATAACCCGCCTTTCGCACGGCTGCGGAAATCTCTTCCTGTGTGACACGTTCCGACAACATCGCGTCAACATCGATTACGCCATCGTCAAGCAAGACGCGCGGTTTGGATTTAACCACTGTCTCGACCGGCCCGAACCGCTGGGTTGTCCAGGCAACTATAAACTGGAGGAGTGCTAGCAGAGCAAACCCCAGCACGCCCTCCGCGAGCGGCACATCTTTCGACAGCAAAACGGTCGCAAGCGTCGATCCTAGCGCAACGGTAACGACGAAATCGAAAGCGTTCATTTTGGCAAGCGTCCGCTTGCCGCTGACACGCAGGATCACGATCAGGATCAGGTACGCCAGAGATCCTACTACCAAGATGCGTACCAAGCCGAAGGCGCTGCCGGTCAGCATGATCTTACCTTTCTGCCGTGGCGCGAGCCGTATCGCGCGCATTGTCTGTCACCGGATCAAGCGCGGCGTTCCTGCTGCGGACGCCAGCCGTTGCCTTCAGGCACAGCTCGGCCGCGAGCGGACGATGGTCCGAGCTGACATCTTCCAGCACGCGCAGCGAGCGGAAGGTGAAGCTGCGGGATACAAATATCTGATCCAGCGGCCAGCCGATGGGTGCAATCGAGGACGGAAAAGTCGGGTAGCTGCCGCGCCCGATCCTTGGGTCAAGATAGCCGCCAACCTGCTTGAGCAGCTGCGTAGTACGCGACCAGGCGACATCGTTGAAATCACCCATGGCCATGGTAGGCACGTGATTGTCCGCAACGCGAAGGGCAGCATGCTCAATCTTCCGATCGCGCAGCGTTGTATCCTGCCCCGGTAAAGGAGGACGCGGATGCAGCCCGACGTAATCGAACGGCTGACCGCTGCGGGTCGAAAGTCGCGCGTAGACGGTCGGCGTATCGTGATCTGTGATGTTCTCGGTGCGCATCGAAGTGACCGGAAGGCGGCTGGCAAACACCAGCCCGTAGGTGTTGTCGATCGGTCGAAGCAGCCGCGCCGGGTAGCTTGACAGGATCGGCATCAGGGCATCGATCCAAGGCTGATCGGTCTCCATCAGCAGCACGATGTCGGGCTGTTCACGTTCGATCAGTGCCCGTGTCGCTGCGTAGTTGCGATTTTGCTGGTAGACGTTGAGCCCCAGAACGGTGAAGCAGGACGGATCGCGGGCACCGCTTGGAGAGCGAGCTTTCACCACTTCCACCGACGCTAGCGCCGTATACGGGTATACCCGCCAGAGCTGGAGCGCCGCGGACGCGATCAGCATGATAAACAGCGCACCGCGCCATGCGCCGCGGACCGCGATGGCGGCAATCGCGACAAAGCCGATGAGGATCAATGCTCCGATCCGCGGGAAGCTGAGCGCTTGCACCCACCAGATATCGGAATGCACCAAGCTGATGATTGTGACGATCAGCAGCGCAGGCGCAAGCAGGGTCACAGCCCATGCGAGTATGCCACGCATTCAGAACGAACTCAGTGAACGGTTGAGGCACATAGCGACTGCATGCGCTTCGCAAGGAAGAACGACAAACAATCAACGTTATTGTTCAAATACTAGCGCCGCTTGGAAACCGGATCGTCATCGCGCACGATACGTGCATTCGCTCCTTGCTCGGTCAATGCGCATCTCACGGCCCAATATCAATCGCTTCGGCCTTGGCGTGTCGTGTTTGCGCATCGGCGAACCCAAGCTTCGTCGCGACCGCATCGTTCCAGCCATACGGATCGGTACGAATGGACACTTGGCCGTCCGCGCTTACAAATGCATTGTGGTACAGGAGGCGCACGGGGATTTCCCGAGGGAGATCGACGAACTGGTAATCGCCGGACTCGTGCGCTTTCGTCCAAGCTTCGCCGACACCTTCCTGATCGGCCAGCATCTGCGCGAACCCCAAGGCATCCGCTACCCGGATGCAGCCATGACTGAGATGACGCTGGCTGCGGGCGAATAGTTCGGGCGCCGCGGTGTCGTGGAGGTATATGGCCTGGTTGTTCCTCATGTCGAACTTGACCAGACCGAGCGCATTATCCGGCCCGGACGGCTGCACCCAATAGCCGTTGACCCGGTGCATGTTCTTGGCCCGAACCGTGGAGGAGGATACGGAAATTGACTTGGGAACCGTCCAGGTCGGGTTGGCAACGAGCCGGTAGATTGGCGAACCGAGTGCAGGTGTTTCCCGGTCCGGCTCGCCAACGATGACCTTGCGCTGATCAACCTGCTGCCCGTCCCGGAAATAGCGGAGTTCGGCAGTCGCAGTGTTCACGTCGATGCGTGTCGCAGGCGGCGTTCGCGATAACCAGCGTCGCCGCTCCAGTCCCACAGCAAGCGTTCGGGCCCGGTCTCCGGGTCGAAGAGTCAGGACACCCAACGTGTCGGGGCCAACAATTCCGTCCTCCCGGATGCCGTAATCGCGCTGCAGTGCTCTTACCGCGTCCGCAATGTCTTTCGAATAGAGGCCTGATGAGGCATCGGCAGTGCCCTCCGTGAGATAGCCGTCGTCAACGAGCTGGTTTGCGATTTCCGGAACTTGGGGATTTGTATCTCCGACGTGGATGCTCTTGGTGAGGGCGATGGTCGGCACCTGCGTGGCTGTGTTGCGGTTTGCCGTACGATAGGCATCCGACAATTTCCGGTATTCGTCATCTGAGGGTGCCAGCCCCCCAAGCCACTGCTCCAACCAACCAACGCGCAGCGCATTGCTTAACGCTTCCCCGAGGTCTGCTGTCGGTCGGGAGATCGTATAAACATCATGCAGCGATGCGGGATCGACTACTCCCTGTGCGAGCGCTTGCGCGTAAGCCAGCGCAGCTTGAGTGTAGGCCTTTTCTACGACGGTATCCGATCCCTGATCGGCATCTTCCGGCAGGAAAATGATATGATCGAGACCATGCCGCTCGCGGTCGGCCAACACCCTCTTCAGGATGCTGCGATTGGCATCATTCCATGGCGCGCTCGCCTGCGCCGACTGGGGAGTGCCGCCCTCGTCGGTGCTCAGTCGGGCTTGGGCCATGGTTGGCAGGGTCAGGAACGTGAGCGCGGATGCTGCAAGCATCGCGCGGAGGGTGGTTTTCATCTCCTATAAACGATCTGCGGAGGTGTTTGGACCCGCTGCATCATGCTGGATCAAGTATCATCACGGTGCCACCACTGGGCGCGAGTGGAACGCGTAGCTTCGTGCCTGCGCGGATCGTTCCCGAATGACCCGATGTATCGGTTGGTTTCCCACCATCTACCCATGCCCGCATGTGCCAATGGCCGCTGCCAAGAAAATCGAATGGGATGGTGACGATACGTCTCTGCTCGTCACCCATGATCCCAACGAACCAGCGCTTGCCGGAGCGTCTCGCGACTGCAATCCAGCGCCCCCATTGACCGGCCACGCCCTGGGTTTCGTCCCAAGATGCGGGGACGAGCCGAAGGAAATCGCTGCCAGGCGCGAGATGCCCTGCGGCATCGACATAAGCGCTCGGCGCGTCAGCGAGCGACTGTAGCGGGCTGGGATACACGACGAACATAGCCAGTTGCTGTGAGCGCGTGGTCATCACCAGCGGCAATGTATGGCGTACTTTGAAGTCCGCCGGTGTCGTGTTGCGGAAGCCGCCCGGCGTATAGTCCATCGGCCCGACGATCGCGCGGCTGTACGCCAACCGGACATTGTGCCCGGCCGTGACGCTGCGACTCCACTTGTTGTACTCGGCACCCATGACCCCTTCCTCGGTCATGAGATTCGGATAGGTGCGCTCCAGCCCTCGCGGAACTGGTGCTCCGTGGATATTGACCATCAGGTGATGGCGGGCAGCGGCTGCGAGCAGCCGATGATAATAGCCGATCGCGATCTGGTCCTGCCGGTAGACATAGTCCACCTTGATCCCGGCTATGCCCCAGCGCTCGTAAAACGCAAAGACATGATCCATGTCGCGCCCGATCGCATCCCAATTGGTCCAGAGCCACAGCCGCACGCCGCGGGCGGCCGCATAGCGAGACAGCGCCGGGATATCGACCCCCGGCCGGAAGCGGGTGACATCTGCAAGCGACTTGTCGCCGTTGGGGCGCGCCGCCCAGCCCCAATCGATGACGAAATATGGCAAGCCAAAGCGAGCGGCGAAGTCGATATAATGGCGATACGTCGGGTTGTTGAAGCCGGCATCAGGAACACCTGACGTCTTCACGCCGGCCCACCATCCCCAGCTTGCCTTGCCCGGCTTGATCCACCCGGCATGGGCGATGCGGGATGGCGCGGCGAGATCGTGAACCAATTTGCTGGCAATCATCTGTTCGGGACGATCGGCGATCAAAACAGTGCGCCATCCCGTGCGGAGCCCTTGCCGCCTCGGCAGGATTGCGGCGAGATGGTCGGCAGCGGGCAATGGCGTCAACCGTAGTGCGACGCCGGACGATTGCCCTTTGACCAGATAGGCACCCGGGTAGTTCTCGACCCCGCTTTCGGTGATCGCAATCGTCTCTCCGCCACGGCCCGTGGCACAACTGAGAGGCAGATCGTAAAGCGCGTCCGGCTGCAGGGCACTTGCTCAAACGGGGGCATAGTCTCCCTCGTGGCTGTTCAGGTATTTCGCGTGTCGAACCGCCAGGCAGGCGTAATCGCGTGGGAAGCGCAGCGCGGTCGTCTCTGCTGCAAGCCGGATATTTCCCTTCCCCGGCTCCGGAGGTAGCTCGAGCCTGAACGCTGCGCCCTGATCATAGGCGCGTAGGCGCAGCAGGAGCGCGCGTTTGCCGCCGATACGCTCACGCGCTTTGACCAGCAGTTCCCCGTGAGATGCCTCGCCACCGTTCGCAGTCGTTACCTGCTGAGAGCGTTCGATCTCAATTGGGCCATAGGCTTCGCCGTCGGGCATCAGGCCCACTTCGGAGGGGGCGATGACATCACGTCCGTCATGCCGGATACGAACGGCCAAACCGCCGCTTTTGAGTCTACCGGCGACGATCTCGATCCGCCCGTCCGGTGAGCGTACGGCGAGTGGCGTTGCAGATGGCGCTTTGTGGCAGCTTGCTACCACCATACAAATCGGCAGAGTGGCGACCGAAATGGATTTCTTAAACAACGCAGACCTCGTTCAGCTATGACGGACCTGCATTCGGCCAGTGGGTCCACCCTGCCATTCGCTGGGCTAGGCCTGGGGCCTCCATAAGCAGAGCGGAGACGACTGGCGAACGAAACGATGCTTCACCCTCAGTTTGTGGAGGATGCTATGGATCGGGATGACAAGGTGCCTCCCGCTAAAACCGAGCTGGCGCAGGATCGTACCGATTTTGCCGAGGATCGAACCGTGCTCGCACATGAGCGCAGTTTCGCGAGCTGGATGCGCACGGGCATGGCGTCGGTAGGTATCGGGCTGGGCTTCAACGCATTGTTTCCTACCCTCAATCCGACATGGGTTGCGAAAGCGATTGCGACCCTGTTTCTCCTGATCGCGGTGTTTATCTTCCTGTCAGCCGAGCGGCGTGCCCGCACGATCCTTGGCCGGGTCGAAGCGCACCAAGTAGCCGCGATACGGCCCATCCGCATCCGTCTTCTCGCCTGGGCTTTCGTTGTCGCTACCCTTGCCCTGACCGGCGCGCTTTGGTGGCTGGTACCGGCATGACCACTCCTGCGCGGATGTCGATTTATGGGTTTGCAGGCGCCGGGGTCGCGGGCAACGTGCGGATATGGACGTCTCGCTGCGGAAACGGGATCTCGATCGCATTGTCTTGAAAGAGTACCCACACCCGGTTGAGAATGTCGGAGCGCACATTGCCGACGCCAAGCTCGGGGTCTGCGATCCAGACCAGAATATCGTGATCGACCGAGTTGTCGCCGAAGCCTTTCAACCACACCGACGGCTTGGGATCGACCAGCACGCGAGCCGCCGCGCTCGCTGCTTCGATCATGAGCTTCTGCGCCTTGGGAAGGTCGCTCCCGTAACCCACTCCGACCGGAATATGGATGCGTACGTTGCGGCTCGAGTAGGACCAGTTCTCGACCGGCTCGGTCATCAGCTGCTCGTTCGGGATCAGATGCTCCTTGCCGTCGCGTGTCACGACCGAGACGGCCCGTACCCCGATCTTGCTCACCGCGCCGAAGGTATCGCCGACCACGATGACATCGCCCGGTTTCACCGACCGGTCCATCAGCAGGATCAATCCGGCGATCAGATTGCCGAAGGTTTTCTGAAGCCCGAAGCCGACGGCAAGACCGACCGCTCCGGAGAATACTGTTAGCGCCGTCAGGTCGATGCCAAGCAGGTCAATTCCCAGAAGGCCGGCGATCACAACGACGGCGATGCTGGCCAACTTCTGCAGGAGAACGCGCTGCGACATGTCGAGGGCGTGCAGCCGACCGACCGAGTGCACGACGATCCGGTTGGCAATGCGCGCCACGACGAACAGTACTGCGACGACGACGATGGAATTGATCACGCCAAGAAGCGAGAATCGGCGAGTGCCGACGCTGAAGCCGACATTTCTCAGCCCCTCGATCAGTGGCTCCATGCCACCCAGCGTGCCTGCGGTTGCCGCCACCAAAGCTATGGCGGCTATGATGCTTGCCACTGCACTGCCAAGGCCAGCGGCCTTGCCGACGTGGAACACCAGAATAGCAAGCGCGATGCCGAGCGCTGTAGCGACGATCATCAGGCCGATAGGGCTGAGTACGGTCGAATTGCCGACGATCAGCAAGAGGAGAGACGCGATGCTGTACCGCGTGACCACGCAGACCAGCCGGAGGGTGATGCCCTCGAGGCGCCCCGCCCAGCGCGCAAGAGCGGCCATGATGCGCGGAGCCACCCATCCGGCAACCAGCCAGCCGATTGCATAAGCGCCGGCCACCAGGACGATCGCAATCACGATTGCATCGATGTTGGGCGACGCCGGGACATGTAGTCCCAGCCCGTTCAGCCATGCTCTCCAGTCCAAAAGCTCGCTCCTGCTTTTCGTCTCGTTCAAACCATGCCGGGCGCTGCTCAGCCTTCCGCGGGAGCACCGGCTAGCGCGGCGACGATGCAGACCAGTCCCACAAGAGCGAAACCTGCCTGCGCGGCGCGTCCGCCGGCGCCGGTACGGAACGACACCCACAGCGCCAGCACGGCCTGCATGGCATAGAACAGCGCGAATGCCCGTGATGAAAGCGCGATGACGGAGAAGGGATTGGTCAGCCAGACGACCGCGATCGACAAGGCGCTGGCTGCGATGAAGGCATTGCGCACGCTGAGTTTGCGGCGTGACACTTCGACCATCAGCCCACCCGACCCGATCGAGTCCGCGATGGCAGCGCTCAGCTGGCTGGACACCGCCCCGATCAGGACGAAAATGCCGAGGATCGGGGCCACCAGCTTCATGATGTCGAGGATCCCCGCTACGCCCTCGGCATGCTGCGCCTCGCTAAGAAAGGGCGTCAGGAGGGCGAGGAACGCCAGGTAGATCGCTGAGGAAAGACACTGGGCATAGCGCATGGTGCGTACCCGGATGGCCTGGCTGTAATGATCGCCCATGTAGCGCGAGGTTTCGAAGCCTTGCACGGTGATGAGCAGGCCAAGCAGAAGCGGAATGCCGGAAGGCGAAAGCTGTGCCGGAGGAAGCATCAGCGGAGCGCCTGTACGCATCGCCCACCAGGCTCCCAATCCGACGAGAAGTCCGGCAATGATGCCTAGTTTTACGGAGACGCTGGCGTGGGCGGCATGCTCGATCTTGCGGATATCGCCGGAAAAGGTCAACGCGGTCAGGATCAGGATGATGATCGTGACTATGATATTGGCGACCAGCCCATGCCATTCGGCAGGCACAGGTAGCGGCTTCAACGTAAACTCGGCCAGCAGTTTCAGATAATAAGCGACGGATACGGCATAGGCGATGGCGAGCATGACCTGTGCGGCTCGCATTGCCCACGCCATCGGATCATGAAGCGATAGCGTCGGGGCGACGTTCTCGACGTGGACGATATTGAAGCGCACGACCGCGCCGACGGCATAGGCAATGGCGAGAAGCGCTGCCATCGCCAGGATTGCGGCCGACCCAAACTCCTTCGCCAGCAGAGGGCCGCAGATCAGGAATCCCGAACCGATGATCGACGCAAGCGGTGTTACCGTCGCCCGCCATGCTTCGCTGCGGGGAAAGCGACCGAAACTTAAAAACGCAGTTACGATCAGGGCGACGATTATTGCAGCGATCCCGATCACAGACGTGATACCTGCCGGTTAGGGGTGTGGCGTGAGCCGCAAGTGGTTGTCATGCTGATCTCTCCGCTGGACGGCCGGGGCGCGACCTGCATCCCTTCTAGCATGAGCCGGTCGATTGTCGCGGCCTTACCTAGTTAATTGGCGGAACGCTCTATCGAGACTATCTGTTGAGCGTTCCCGGGTTTGCCAAAAACCTCAAGGCTGTGGCGCGGCTTTCATATTCGGGAGAAATGCCTTGCAAAAGAAAGCTGTTCTCTTTCGCATGGTCATGAAGGACCATGTCTGCCCCTACGGTCTTAAATCCAAATGGCAGCTTGAAAGGCATGGCTACACTGTCGACGATCAATGGCTTCGTACCCGGGAACAAACCGATGCTTTCAAGCGCGAGCACGAGGTAAAGACCACGCCACAAACCTTTATCGATGGCCAGCGGATAGGCGGTAACGATGACCTTACACGCCTTTTTGGTGGTCATTTCTCTGGCCAAGACGAAACAAGCTACCGACCGGTAGCTGCGGTCTTTGCGATGACGGCGTTGATGTCGGCAGCCATCAGTATAGCCTTGAACGGGACGCCGTTCACGGAGCGCGCCGGCATGTGGTTCGTAAGCCTTTCGATGTGCGTGCTGGCAATCCTGAAGCTTCAAGACGTGGAGCGCTTCTCCACAATGTTTCTGAACTACGACCTTCTTGCACGAAAGTGGGTGCCCTATGCGTATCTTTATCCGTTCGGCGAAGCGCTGGCTGGGGTATTGATGACCGCAGGCGTCCTTACCTGGCTGTCCGTCCCCGTCGCTCTGTTCATCGGCGGCATAGGCGCAGTGTCCGTGATCAAGGCGGTTTACATCGATCGAAGTGAACTGAAATGTGCCTGCGTTGGCGGTGCGTCCTCAGTTCCGCTTGGTTTCGTTTCCCTAATTGAGAATTTGCTCATGGTCGGTATGGCTGTTTGGATGCTCGCGCGTTGAGCTAATGCTGGCGGCGTAGAACCTTGGGATATCGCCGTTCCGCCGCCATCATCCCGACCATCGAGATCGTTATGTCCACTCTGATGTACCCGGGGACCGGCACAGTTCCTGTGCATTATCCGTGCGTTGGCCTTTACCGATTCAAGACCAGGCGGCGAGGTAAGATCGGCGTTCGGATCGATTGCATACTCTCGGCAGTTTCCGGCTTCACGGCGCTCCGTCTTATCTGCTCGGCCGGCTAAGCGTCGGAAGGCACAACCTCGATGATCCTGTCGCCGTCCTGCAAGGCATGCACCTCGGGCTGCCAGAAGCCGTAGCGCTGCTCGTTCCGGTAGATCCGCAGCCCCATGCCCGTGGTGATGGCCGATAGCGGCTTGCCGACTTCATCTGGTCGCACGGGCCGCTCGTGCAGCGACACCGCGCCGTGCAGGCCGGCGAGGTCCATCATGTAATCGGCGAGATGCGGCCCGCTGGTCGATCCAGCCAATAACAGGCCTGCAAAGCTTGCCGGATTGATGACGGTGTTGGCGCCGGCCTGGTTCGCCAGCGCTTCATTGTCTTCCGACCGGATCACGACGCTGATCGGCAGGTCGGGCGCAAGCCTCCGCGCTGTCAATACGATCAGGATGGAGGTGTCGTCCCGGCCCGCGGCGACGATCAGCGCGCTCGCCCGTGCCACCTGAACCGCCTCCAGCGTCGCATTGCGGGTGGCGTCGCCAGCCAGGACAACTGCTCCCTCCCCTTCTGCTCGTTCAAGCGCATCGGCATGGGGATCGATGACGACGATCGCGTCCGCTGCCTTCCCGCGCCGCTTCAATTCCATCACCGCCTCGGCGCCGCTGGTGCCATGGCCGGCGACAATAACATGGCCGGAAAGATCGCGTTGCAGGACGCGCATGCGCCATTTCTCCCAAACTCGTTTGAACAGGAAATCATAAGCCGTGCCAAGAAAGATCAACCAGACGAACAGCCGCACCGGCGTCACCACAAAGGTGTCGAAGAGCCGCGCTCGATCGGTCACAGGGACGATATCGCCATAGCCGACGGTGGTGACGGTGATCATCGTAAAGTAGACGACATCGATCAAGCTGACCTTGCCGTCGACGTTATCCCGCAGTCCTTCACGATCGAACCAGTGAACAGCGAGTGCGATGCCGATCAGCCCGAGGGCAAGCAGCACTCGCCACGATAGAGCCAGCCATACGGGCGTACGGCTACGCTTGCGGAGCATCGGCAGCCGTTGGACGGATCGGCGTTGACGGGGCGGCATGTCACCGGTTTAACGTCCATCAGGGAATTGGACAGTCACAAGCGTTCCTGCCAGCGTAGTCTGCAAAGGACAGGAGGGTACTTGTTCGACTGGGTTTTCGCAGGCGCGGCGGCTTACCAGCCGATACTTGGCCTCGGCTTCATCATCGGGCTGTTCATCGCCTTCGCGAGTGAGCGGTTTCCGCCGGTCACGATCGCAATCGTCGGCGCCGGCGCGATGATTGTGTTCGGCTGGCTCACGCCCCGGCTGGTTACTGCCGCTTTTGCCAACTCCGCCCCGATCACGATTGCGGCATTCTTCGTGCTGTCGGGTTCGCTGGTCCGAACGGGCACGATCGAAGCGCTTGCCAGCATCGTTGTCCGCCGCGCCGGCAACGCGCCACGCCGAACGGTCGCAGAAATGCTGGCAGGTGCAGCAACTGCGCCTGCCTTCATCAATAACACACCGGTCGTCATCGTGCTGATTCCGTTGGTGCGGCGGCTGGCCAAGACGGTCGGCATACCCGCGACACGCCTTCTCATTCCGTTGTCGTATCTGTCGATCCTCGGTGGCACGCTGACCCTGATCGGCACGTCGACCAATCTGCTGGTGGACGGCGTCGCGCGGGCCAACGGCCAGCCGGCGTTCGGCATCTTCGAGATTACCGGCGTCGGCCTGATGGCAATGGCAGCGGGCGTTGCGACTATGCTGGTGCTCGGGCCGAAGCTGCTGCCGTCGCGACCCGACAACGATATCGCCGACCGACATAAGCTGAGCTACCTGACCGAGCTGGTTCTGTCGGATGAAGAGGTGGCGAAAGACCTGTCGATCGCCGACCTGTCCTTCCTGAAGCGCGACGCCGTTCGTCTTATAGCGGTCAAGCGCGGGACGGAATTGCTGCGCGACCCAGCGTCAACGATGCCGTTGAGGCGCGACGATCGTCTGGTGGTCGCCAGTTCCGCGGACGAACTGGATGGTTTGGCCCGCAGCCAGGGCGTCATTGTCGGTCTGCAGAACGTCGGACAGGCGATCCGGCTGGCCGAAAACGAACGTGCTGACAACGTCCGCCTGATCGGCCTCACGATTGCTCCCTCGCATCCGGCGCTCGGGCGGGAACTGCGCGATATTCCGTTCCTGTCGAACCTGCCGGCGCGGGTGCTGGGGATCGGCCGCGCTCGCCATCTGCCGGGGCCCGATCTCGGCAGCGTCCGGCTGCGCGCGGCGGACAGCCTCCTTGTCGCAGCAGATGCGTCGGCGATTGCTACCCTGCGTGAGAACACCAACCTGATCGCGGAAGATACAAGCCAGCTCCGTCGCTTCCGCCGACGTCGTGCACCGATCGCGGTGGGCACGCTTGTGGGCGTTGTGATCCTCGCCGCACTCGGCGTCATGCCTGTCGTGCTGCTATCGCTGATCGGCGTTGGCATCGTCCTGGTCACAGGCTGCATCGATCCGGAGGAAGCATGGCGCTCTATCGACGGCAGTGTTCTCGTCCTTATCTCCGCAATGCTCGGCATCGGTAGCGGGCTGGAGGCAATCGGAACGGTCCGCCTCGTCGTCGATGCGATGGCGCCATGGCTCGGCGCGCTGTCGCCGCTGATGCTGATCCTCGTCCTCTACTTCCTGACCTCGCTGCTCACCGAAACAGTGACGAACAACGCGGTGGCAGTGATCATGACCCCGGTGGCGATCGGTCTGGCGCAGGCAACCGGCAACGATCCGCGCGCACTGATCGTCGCGGTCATGTTTGCCGCATCGGCCAGCTTCGCCACGCCAATCGGCTACCAGACCAATACGATGGTTTATGCCGCGGCCGACTATCGGTTCTCCGACTTCGTGAAGATCGGATTGCCGATGAACATCACGGTTGGGTTGGCGACTTCGGTTGCCATCGTCTGGCTGATCCACTGATGCGGATCATGACAGCTCCGGAACAACCGATAGAGCGGCCCGTTCGCCATCAATGCAGCCTGTCACGCCACCTCCGGTGAAGAACCCGCTCGACCTGATTCTGGCGAAGCTTCACCTCGCTTCGAACGATTTCTTCCTGCATCTTCCTAATATCGTAGGCGGCATCGTCTTCGTGCTGGTCGCCTGGTTGATCGGCAAGCTGATTGCGAACGGCGTTCGCAAGGCGTTTCACCACAAGGGGCTGGTCGACCTCGGTGGCGTGCTCGCATCTTTGACCTTTGGTCTCGTGGTTGCGGCGTCTGTGCTGATTGCTTCGGTCATCATCTTCCCGAGCGTCAAGCCGGCGACGATAATCTCCAGTCTTGGCATCGGATCGGTCGCGATCGGCTTCGCCTTCAAGGACATCCTGCAAAACCTCCTCGCCGGCATCCTGCTTCTTATCAACCGCCCTTATCGCCGCGGCGACCAGATCGTCGTCAAGGGCTTCGAGGGGACGGTCGAACACATCCAAAGCCGCGCCACGCTCATCAAGACCTATGACGGCCGGCGGGTAATCATCCCCAATTCCGACGTCTACACATCACCCGTCGTGGTCAACACGGCCTTTGCGGTGCGGCGTGACCAGTTCGACATCGGCATCGGCTATGGCGACAAGCCCGAGCGCGCGATGGTCGTGTTCGCCGAGGCGATCGCCAGGGTAGACGGCGTCGAGGCCGACCCTGCGCCGGAGGTCCTGCCTTGGGGGCTCGATGCCAGCTCGGTGGTCTTACGCGCCCGCTGGTGGTCGCAATCCAAGCGCACCAACCTCGTCCACCTTCGCGCGCGCGTGATCCTGGCGATCTGGCAAGCTGCCGCCGACAACGGGATCGACCTGCCGTTCCCGACGCAGCAAATCCTGTTCCATGACCAGACCGAGGACAGCGACGGGGACCGAACCCGGCAGCGCGAAGGGTGGCCGGCCGGCAGTAATCCGCCTCGTCCTCGGCGCGGCGAGTGCAACGCGAAAGACGATGGGCCGGATGACAGGTCATAGGTGATTGGTATGAACGACGCTGACGACGGCCGCGATAGGCTGAGAACCGGGCTAGCCCGATTGACGCTCTATCGATGGTGGCGACGGTCGATCGTCGGTCCTGTCGATCACGAGGCGGTCGTGGAGCGGATCGTCGAGGACAGCGGCTGGTCCCCTCGTTACGCCTTTATGACGATGATGTCGGCGGGGATCGCCGTCCTCGGCTTGCTCCTGTCATCGCCGGCAGTGGTCATAGGTGCGATGCTGATCTCGCCGCTGATGAGTCCGATCCTCGGGTTCGGCTTCAGCCTTGCGCTCTTCGATTTTGCGGAGCTTCGACGTTCGCTTAAGGCGCTGGCGATCGGTGCGGCCGCGGCAATCGCGTTCACCGCTCTGATCGTCACCATCTCACCACTCCAGGCACCCACCGCAGAGATCGTCGCACGAACGCGGCCCAACCTGTTCGACCTTGCCGTCGCGCTGTTCGCCGCCTTGGCAGGTAGCTTCGCAATCATCCGCGGGCGTGGTGAGACGATCGTCGGTGTTGCCATCGCCACCGCGCTGATGCCGCCTTTGGCAGTGGTCGGCTTTGGAATCGCCACCCGCAACCTGCCCGTTTGCGCCGGTGCCTTCGCACTCTTCGTCACGAACTTCATCACCATTTCGCTCTCCGCAACGGCAATGGCCCGCTTCTACGGCTTCGGGCACCACCTCTCGCGACGCCAGGGTTGGATGCAGACCATTGT
>Ga0160428_1000413_pt1 | contig 48814 bp, 40 predicted proteins | sample SolpanmetagenomM_FD_108198 | JGI IMG/M metagenome (GOLD analysis project Ga0160428, IMG submission 108198) | Solar panel surface microbial communities from Lawrence Berkeley National Laboratory, California, USA - M | ecosystem: Engineered > Built environment > Solar panel > Unclassified ... | reverse complement strand
GCTTATTTGGTCTTGCAACCCCTGAGGTTTACCCAGCCGGCGTGGTTGCCCAGCCGCTGGTGCGCTCTTACCGCACCTTTTCACCCTTACCCTTGCGGGCGGTTATTTTCTGTGGCACTGGCTGTCCTGGCCCGATTGGCCAGTCCTACCCGTTAGGTAGCAGGGTGCCCTGCGTAGCCCGGACTTTCCTCCCCGCCCGCATTTGCGTTGGGCGCGGCGGTGGGGTGGCTCACTGCGGGGCAAAGGTACGGGCCAGCGGGCTAGCTGGCGGCGGGTAAAAAATCGAGCCACACCGGGCTGAACGAGTCGAGCAGCGCGCCGGCCTGGCGGGCCACCACGCCGTGCGGCACGTTGGGCGCGGCGTAGAAGGTGTCGCCGGCGCGCAGCACGCGCACCTCGTCGCCCACGGTCACCTCAAACTCGCCGTGCTCGACGTACGAAATCTGGCTGTGCACGTGCTGGTGCAGCGCCCCGATGGCGCCGGCCTCGAACTCAACTTTCACGAGCAGCAGGTCGTCGTTGTAGGCTAGCAGCGTGCGGCGCACGCCGGAGCCGGTGGTTTCCCAGGCGAGGCGGGCGGCGGGCTGGAAGGCGGGGGTGGAGTGGGTCATGGGCGGCAAAGGAAAATTAGGCTACCCACACCAGCTTGTCGGCGCTCAGCGTTTGTTCGCCGTCCCAGCGGTAGCCGATGAGTTGGCCGCCGCGGGCCACGCTGTAGTCGAGGCACACGGCGTGGGGTTGCAAAAGCCGGGGCGTGCCGCGCAGCCAGTAGTGGCCGAAAAAAACGGGCGTCTCATCTTGGTAGTGCCAGGGGTCGAGGCTGGCCGCGTCCACGGGCTGGGCGCGCAGCTCAGGCAGGTCTTCGAGGTAGTAGTCGTGGTAGGTGGCGGCGGTGGCGGGGTTTTGCCACCAGCGCACGCGCATGAGCTCGCGGCGGTGGCCGTCTTTGTCGTGAAAGCTGAGACCGGCGGGCAGGCGCACCTCGCGGCCCTTCAGCGTTACTTCGGTGGCCTCGTACTCGGGGCTGCCGCGCCGGCTGGCCCGCAGCAGAAACTCGGGAGTGAGGCGCAGGTCGGGCAGCTCCTGGCGCAGGTAGGCGAGGTGGCGGGGCTCCCAGCAGGCGTGCACGGCGCGCAGGCCGGGCAGCTCCAAGGCTAGCGGCAAAGTCAGAAACCAGGCCAGGTAATCCTGCCACTCGGCAAACAGCTCGGCCGTCCTAAACTCCTTAATGGTTTCGAGGTGCTGCAAAATGTGCTGCGGCTTGTGGGGCCGCAGGTGCCCGCCATTGGGGTCAAAGTGCCAAAATGCCAGGGCGTTGTACTCGTGGTTGCCCAGAATGGCGAGCGCCGTGCCACTCTCCACCATGCCGCGCACCAGCTGCAGGGTTTCGCGAATTTTGGGGCCGCGGTCTACGTAATCACCCAGAAAAATGACCTGGCGGCCGGCCGGGTGGCGGGGCACGCCGGCCGCATCGGGCCGGTAGCCGAGGTGGTGCAGCAGGGCGCGCAGTTCATCGGCGTGGCCGTGAATGTCGCCGATGAGGTCGTACATGAGGAAGCTTAACGTGGATAAGAAGCAGGCAGCCCTAGCGACTGCCGATAGAGCGCTACCAATCGGAACGCGCGCGGCCCCATAGCTGGCGACTCGTAGGCCGCCACTGACTGGTACCACTTTAGCGAAGCCAGCAGTTCGAGAAAGCGGGAATTGCCGGCGTAGGTACGCTTCAGGTATTTTTTAGAAAGCCGCATTACCGGCCCGCTTAAGCCTTGGCTAAAGTAATAAATTGTGTGCTGAGATTTACCGTTACTTACGACCCGCGAGTACACCGACAGCGTGTCGACTTGTTCTACCCGGTACGCTAGTCGGCGATACAGCCGGTAGGCTTCCCGGTTGGCGCCAGCGTAACCCCACACGCTGTCGCTGGCGATTTTAGTGCGCAGCTTGCTGCTGCCGGCCGGCGCTACCACGTACAGCTTACGGGAGAAAAGTAGCTGCCCGGCCCGGTCGCCCAGTAGGCTAGGCTGCTGCTGCCGAAAAGCCCCGGCAGTTTTGTAAATACCGGTTGGCGACAGGGGGCGGCCGGTCTGGCAAGCGGCCGCCCCAAGTAGCAAGGTGCTGAGCAAAAGTGCACAACGCATGCGTAAGAACGAATTTTTACTTCAGGCGCACCAGCGTGGCGCCGTAGCCGAACTTCTCCTTCTGCGCTTCCTCAAAGAACTTGATGTCTTTGTTGCGGCTCAGCTGGCGATGAATCTCCTTGCGCAGCGTGCCGTTGCCGGCACCGTGGATGAAGATGATTTCGTGCATGTTGGTAGCCAGCGCCCGGCTCAACGCATCCTCAAAGGCATCGAGCTGGAGGCGCAGCATGGCCGTGTTGCTGAGGCCCTCGGCCCCCTCGGGGCGCAGCTTCTCGATGTGCAGGTCGAACTCGTGGGGCGGGGCCACAATAGCGGCGGCCGGCTTGGGCGGTGCGGGCGCGATGGCGGCGGGCACGGGCAGGGGCTTGTCGCCGGCCAGGGCTTTTTGCAGCACGCTGGCCTGCTTGGTATCGAGCACCGGGGCGGGGGTGGCGGCGGCCTCCAGGGCGGCTTCGGCCTGGGCCAGCTTCTCGGGGTTGAGGGCCGGGGCGGGGCGCTCATCGAGCTGAAACAGGTACGCCTCCTTGCCGATAACCGGCGCGGGCCGGCGGCTGGTGTAGAAGGTGCTGGCCTTGAACGACTGGCGCTTGGTGAGCAGGTCGTAGGCCGTGTCGGCGTTCAGCTTAAAACTCAGCAGCTGAAACACCACGGCGGGCCACTGCTCGAAGTCCTTTAGGTGCAGGTGGCTTAGCGGGGTGCTGGCGGCCTTGGCCTTGAGCTGGCCGGTGGCCAGGGCGCGGTACTTGCCCGCGCGCTCCTCGCCGTAGGTGAAGACCACCTCGGCCTCGGTGTTGTTGAGCAGGTGCAGGGCCAGCAGCTCGGGCGCCTGGTGCACCAGGGCCAGAAACAGGCCTTTGGCGGCGGGCGGTGGGGGCGTGGCCGCGGCGGGGCGCGGCGGCATGGCAGCGCTGGGGCCGGGCTGGCCGGGGCGGGGCGGTGGCGGCGGGCTGGCCGGGGCGGGCTGGCCAGGGCGCTGGGCCTTGGGCTGGCCGCCGGCGGGCTTGTTCTTTTTGCTGCCGGTGGCGGGGCGGGCGGGCTCGGGCGCGGGGCGGCGGAAGGCGTTGCCTTCCTCGGCGGCCACGGGTACCAGCTCGCGCAGCAGCACCGGGATGGTAAAATCGTTGTCGATGGCTACTTCTACCAGCTCGCTGTCGAGCAGGCGGGTAATGATGCCTTCTTCGGTGCCCGTAAGCAGCCGTACTCTATCTCCTACGTTCATAAAAACTCAACTAATGGTCGGGGCCAGGCTATTGCCAGCAAGTACGCGAAGTACGCCCTAAAGGTAGGCCGGGTGGGCCGGCGGGGTGAAAATAAGCGATTTTGGGGGCTGGCTACCAGCACAAACGTTTGCAGGCCGGGGGCATTAAAAGGGCATGAAATTGCCAGAAATGGCCTGGGCCGTGTCGTATCTTAGCTGACAGGCTAGCCTGTGCGGCTGCGCGCGGCCGGGCCCTTGTTTCTTTTTCCCACCCATTTTATGAAAAAACCTCAACTCCTGGGGCGGTTGCTGCTGGCCATTATGCTGCTGGCGGGCTGGGCCCCGGCGGCCTGGGCCCAATCGCCGGTGACGGTCAGCCCGTCGTATTTCACAGCCGACACGCCCATTACGCTCACCTACGATGCCACGCTCGGCAACGCGGGGCTGGCCAACTACACAGGCGACGTCTTCATCTGGACCGGCCTCATTACCGATAAGAGCACCGACGATACCAACTGGCACTTCGTGGTGGGCAATAGCTTTTCGACTCCCATTGCGGCCGAGAAGATGACGGCGCTCGGCAACCACAAGTACAGCATCACCTTCACGCCGCGCACCTACTACCCCGGCTTTGCTACCTCGGGCGAGGTGCTGAAAAAGCTGGCGATGGTATTTCGCGGCACGGGCGGCTCGCCCGAGGGCAAGGGCGTGGGCGGCAGCAACATCCTGGTGACGCCGGGCGTGCAGGTGAGCATCACCAGCCCCGCCACGCCTAACACCGTGGTGGCCGCTGGCACGTCGCTGACCGTGACGGGCACCGCCACGGTGCCCTCGACCATGACCCTGACGCTGAACGGCACGCAGGTGGCCCAGCAGATTAATACGACTGCCTTCTCGGCCAACGTGACCATCAGCCAGCAGGGCATCAACACGCTGGTGCTCACGGCTAGCGACGGCTCTACCACGGCCTCGGCCACGACCACCGTCATTGTGGCACCGCCCGTGACCACGGCCGCGCTGCCCGCCGGCGCCAAGGCCGACGGCATCACGTATTTGGCCAACGGCACCTCGGCTATCCTGACCCTGACGGCTCCCAACAAGAGCTACGTGTACGTGCTGGGCGAATTCAACAACTGGCAGACCACCACGGCCGGCCTCATGAACAAGACCTCGACCGTGAACTCGGACCCGGCTACCGGCCGCTGGTGGGTGCAGGTGGATGGCCTCACGCCCGGCCGCGAGTATGCCTACCAGTTTTTGGTTGATGGCCAGCTGCGCATCGCCGACCCGTACTGCGAGAAAATCCTCGACTCGGAAAATGATAAGTACATCAATACCAGCGACTACACCGTGTACCCGGGCCTGAAGGCCTACCCCACGGGCAGCACCACGGGCATTGTGTCGGTGCTGCAAACCGGCCAGACGCCCTACGTGTGGAAGACGACCACCTTCAAGCGCCCGGCCCGCACCGACATGGTGGTGTATGAACTGCTGCTGCGCGACTTTGTGAAGCGCCACGACTACAAAACGCTGCAAGACACCCTCAATTACATTCAGCGGCTAGGGGTCAACACCATTGAGCTGATGCCGGTGACCGAATTTGACGGCAACGACAACTGGGGCTACAGCCCGTGCTTCTACTTTGCGCCCGACAAATACTACGGCACCAAAGACGCCCTCAAGGCCCTCATCGACGCCTGCCACAGCCGCGGCATGGCCGTGGTGTTGGATATGGTGCTCAACCATTCGACCGGCAACAGCCCGATGGTGCAGCTCTACGGCAGCATTTCGGGCGGCCCCACCGCCGACAACCCCTGGTTTAACGTGGTGGCCAAGCACCCGGCCAACGTCTATAACGACCTCAACCACGAGAGCCCCTACACCCGCTACTGGAGCAAGAACGTGATGAAGTTCTGGCTGCAAGAGTACCACGTCGATGGCTACCGCTTCGACCTCAGCAAGGGCTTTACGCAGGTGATGACCACCAACTACGACGACTGGGCCAAGTACGACGCCTCGCGCGTGGCCATCTGGCAGGATTACTACAACACGCTGGTGGCCACCGACGCTACTATGTACCCCATCCTGGAGCACTTCGCCGTGAATGACGAAGACAAGGCGCTCTCCAACATCGGCTTTATGCTGTGGGGCAACCAGAACGGCAGCTACACCCAGGCCGCGATGGGCTACGCCACCAACCCGAGCTGGGACCTGAGCTACGGCTATTATGGCAATCAGGGCGGCCGCGGCTGGAGCCAGCCCAACCTGATGACCTACATGGAAAGCCACGACGAGGAGCGGATGCAGTTCAAGAACGTGGCCTACGGCAACGCCAGCGGCAGCTACACCACCAAAGACCCCGCCACCGGCCTCAAGCGCAATGCCATGTCGGCCGCGCTGTTCTTCAGCCAGCCCGGCCCGCGCATGATTTGGCAGTTTGGCGAGCTTGGCTACGACTACTCCATCAACACCTGCACCGACGGCACTACCGTGAAGGAAGACTGCCGCACCGCCGCCAAGCCCATCCGCTGGGACTACCAGATGGACGCTAACCGCCGCAGCCTCTATAATACCTACCAGGCGATGGCGCTGCTCAAGCGCCAGGCCGTGTTTAGCGCCCCCACCAGCTACACCCAAAACCTGGGCGGCGCCATCAAAACCATCAACATTGCCAATGCCGACCTGGCCGTGGTGACCTACGGCAACTTTGACGTGGCCGCCCAGAACGCGACCATCACCTTCCCCAGCACCGGCACCTGGTATAACTACCTCACCGGCACTACCCTGAACGTGACCAGCACCAGCATGGCCATGGCCCTGCAACCCGGCGACTACGGCGTGTACACCAGCCGCCAGCTAGCCGTGGCCAACCCGCTGGCCACCCGCGCCCAGCAAACGGCCACCTTCCAGCTGAGCCTGGTGCCCAACCCGGCCGCCGGCACCACCACCGTGGCCTACCAGCTGCCCGCCGCCGCCACCGCTAGCATCGCGGTGCAAAACCTGCTCGGCCAGACCGTGCGCCAGCTGGCCCCGGCCCGCCAGGCCGCCGGCGCGCAGGCCCAGGCGCTGCCCTTGCAGGGCCTGGCCCCCGGCGTGTACCTGGTGCGCCTGCAAGCCGGCGAGCTAACCCAGACCACCCGCCTGCTGGTGCAATAAGCACCCCGGTGGGCTAGCCCACCCGCCGCCAAAAAGGGCAGCCTGCGCTAGTGGGCTGCCCTTTTTGCTGCCCTTCGCCAGGGTAAAAATTCGCCCCAACGCAGAAGTTGAAAAAATAGTGCGCCGGGGGCCTAACCATTCAGTAGATTTTCAGTATTACCCTCTTAGATTTACCCCGCTGACCATTACGAGTCAGTTAGTTGCGACTTTCACTTTCCCCACCTCTTTTTCATAATCATGAAAAAACTATTTACCCTTGCTGCTGCCGGTACCCTGGCGGCGGCTTCCCTTAGCGCGCAGGCGCAAGCAGTGACTATTGATGGCAAAATCGGCGCTACCGAGGTAGGCACTGCCACCAACGGCAACTACGTGTTGCTGGGTCAATATCCTTACGCTCACAATTTTGGTCCTTGGGGCTTGCTGTCGCTGTACGGTGCCAACAACGCTTCTACCAAGATTCGGATGTTCCTGGGCGGCACGCTGCAAAGCAGCGCTACCAACTCGCTGCAACTCTTCATTGACCTACCCGCTACCACGGGTGTGCCGACGGGTACGGCCCTGCCCGGCGCTGCCCCCACCGTTAGCACTTCGCTAGACAAGTTTACCGCTAAGCTTGACCAAGGCACCGAGCTAGCAATTGCCCTGCACAGCCTTAACCCCTCCACTACTACCGGCACGGCCTACCAAATTGAGGCGGCCGCCTACTACGTGCAAACGCCGGCTTCGGGGACTACGCCCGCTGTGTACGCCCAGCAGGATACCGTCATTGCTGCCATCACTTCGTCGGGCACGCCTATTACGGTAGGTCGGATTTCCAGCAAGAGCCGGTTTGCCGGTCTGTCCGGCGCCCGGTTTGCCTACGCGGCACCTAGCGGCGACATTACTACCAACCCGGGCTACACCGCGCCGCTCACCACGGCCGTAACTTCTTATCCGGTAACGGGCTTCGGCCAGGCCACGGGCACTACGGGCCTGGAAATAGAGCTGGACCGCGCGGCCCTTGGCCTATCGACGAGCACGGCAACCCTGAACCTGTTCGCCATCCAGAATAACGGTGGTGGCGACTATGCCTCAGGCGACTTCCTGCCCAACGCAGTAGCGAGCGGAGCCAACATTGGTGCGGCCGGGGCTAGCCCCGATTTCACGAACAACACTACGTTCCCCGGCACGCAGTCGGCCGCCTTCACCCTGGCCACGGTGACGCTGGCTACCAAAGTAGCTAACTCGGCCATCGCGCTGGGCGTGTACCCCAACCCCGTGCGCGGCGCCTCCACGGTAACCTACGAGGTAGCCGACCGTGCTTCCAACGTGAACATCGTGCTCACCGACCTATTGGGCCGCACCGTGCGCACCGTCGAGAACGGCCTGAAGCCGGTAGGCACCCAGACTGCCTCGGTTGATGCCGGCGCGCTAGCCTCCGGCACCTACCTGATGCGCGTGCAGGTGGGCGACAAGGTTTCGACCAGCAAAGTATCGGTGCTCTAAACCATCTTTCATAAAAAAAGGGGGGTTGTGTCCAATTCGGACACAACCCCCCTTTTTTTATAGACTGTACAAATACTTTAGAGAAAGTATATCATTCGTAGTGAATGGCCTATTCTGTCCTGAATTGTAACATGCTAGCATCCAAGAGCTATAATCAACACCAGTGCCAGGTACTAAATTGGCGCCATCTGGATTTGGTGATTCGCTGCCATAACAACCACTTATGGACCTGTCATACCAATCAGTGTGACGGAAACCTATGCAATGCCCTATTTCATGAGCAATAACAGTTGTAACCGTTTCAGGGGCTTCGTAATTTAAATAATCCCGATTTAAATAGATGTCACCATAAGGCTGCCCATTATTAGGAAAGCCTGCTAGCCCAGAATACGGAGAACCGCTAGGAGCACTGTGAACATGAATTACGTAGCCCGACGTGCTTGCGTAGGATGGAGCATACGTAATGTACAATCTTAATGAAGGGTTTGATACCGCTTGGTATCGTGCCACTGCGTCACGAATCCTGTCATAGTAGTCAGTATTACCAGAAATTCTGGAATTCATTAGTTCTCCATCTGGCTGCACAGTAATTACTGTTGTCTGTCCTTTTGGGGCATTGACAAGCTGATTAGTAGTGTATTGGAGTGGGGTTGCACCAGAGCCACGAGATGGTTTTGTCAATTTTTTATCTAACTCAGCCGAAGTAAGCAGAACATCTCCTTCAACTACATATCCTTGCGGGATTATTTTCACTTTAGAAGTACTAAATCCCGCAGCGACTATTTTTTCTGCTATACCAGCGGGTAAGACATCACCTGGTAAATCCTGCACTGGAATTGGCAAAATCTGTGTGACTTTCTCCTTTTGGCAACTCCAAAATGCAAGTGCACTACCAAATGCCAAAGGCATGACTAGTTTGGGAAATTTTTTTCATGGAAATTGAGAGGTGAGGTAAATAAGTTTAGAAGTAAACTTACTGATAAATTTTGAATCCCCCTTACCTATCGTATTACAAATATTGTAAGTAAGGATATTAAAAATTTATAAATTAGGGCTTCACCACGCGCTGGGTACTGGTGTAGCCATCGGCCGTGAGCTGCACCAGGTATACGCCGGCGGGCAGGCCTTCGAGCGAGCCCAGGGCCAGGCGGTGGGCGCCGGCCGGGGCCAGCGGCATCTCGGCCAGGATGCGCAGGCGCTGGCCGGTGAGGCTGAGCAGCGCCACCTGCACGGCGCAGGGCCGGGCCAGCGCGTAGCTCAGGGCTAGCGGACCGGCGGCGGGGTTGGGATAAAGCTGCGGGGCCGCGGCCAGGGCCGCCGGGGCGGTGGTGGCCAGGGCGGTAGCCACCAGCTCCACGTCGTCGAGGTTGGCGTAGTTGCCGGCGTTGGCCACCGAGCGCAGGCCGATTTCGCACTGGCCATTGGCTACTACAATGCCCGGCACGCTCAGCTGCTGCCAGGTGCCGGTGGGCACGGCGCGGGTTTGCTCGCCGCCGCCCGAGCGGCCGTAGAGCTGGCAGGTAGTCTGGCCGCCGCCGCTCTGCACCCAGGCGCGTAGCGTGTAGGTGCCATTGGGCAAGTTGCTGATGGTCTGCAAGGTAATGACGCTGTAGGCCGTGGCCTTGTAGTGCGTCAGCTGAAACTGCCCGCTGTGGCCGGGGCCTTCGGTTTTGTCGGCGTCGGCATCGGCGGTCGAGGTGGTAGTCCAGCCCAGCGGGTTTTGGGTGGCGGCCGTGTACTCAAAGCCGGGGTTATTGACCAGCGGCGGGGTGGGCGCGGCCAGGAAGCCATCCATCGCCACGGTGGCGCGGCCGTCGGTACCCCAGGCGCCGAGCGTGTAGCCCTTCCAGTTATACGCCTCTGGTTCCCAGTATAGTACGCCCAGACCCTTGTTGTTGGGCACGGCCTGGGTTTTGGCAATGAGGTCGAACAGCATCTGGCGGGTGGCCACGGGCACGTAGTTAGCCATGCCGGTTTCCACTACCATCACTTCCTTGCCGGGGTAGCGGCTCACCATATCGTTCATGTTGGCCTGGGCCTGCGCCGTAAACGAGGGCCAGGTGTCGGCATCGGGATACAGCGAGAGGCCGATAACGTCCCAGCGGGCGTTGTTGGCCTTCAGGCCATCGAAGTAGTAGCGGAACGCGCCGTTGTTCTGGCCGTTGGCGAAGTGCGCGATGACCTTGGTAGTGGGGCTTATGGCCTTCACGGCCGCGTAGCCCTGGTCTACGAAGGCCGCGAAATTAGCAAAGCCGTTGATGGTGAGGCGGCCCTCGGGCCAGAGCATCCCGTCGTTGGTTTCGTTGCCCACCTGCACCCACTCGGGCGTGATGCCGTTGGTTTTCAAGAGAGTAAGCACGTTTGCGGTGTGGTCATACACGGCCTGCTTGAGCTGGTCCACGGTGTAGTTTTGCCAGGCGGCGGGCTTGGTTTGCTGGCCGGGGTCGGCAAAGGAGTCGCTGTAGTGGAAATCGATGAGCAGGCGCTGGCCCTGGGCCTGGGCGCGCTGGGCCTTGGCCAGCACATCGGCCGCGCCCGAGAAGCCGCCGGTGGGGCTCACCCACACCCGCAGCCGGATGGTGTTGAGCGCATAGTCATTCTTGAGCAGCGCAAACAGGTCTTGCTGCGCGCCGGCCTTGTTGATAAACTTGTAGTTGGCGGCCTCCATCTCGGTCACCCAACTGATGTCGGCACCCTTGGCGAAGGCCGGCGTAGTCTGGGCCGCTACCGGCCGCCAGCCGGCAAAAAGTAGCAGCGCCCCGGCTGCCAGGCGAGTAAATGTGTGCATAGTGAAAAAGGAAAAGGTGGGGAAAGGCAGTAAGAAATAATTAAGAACACGACGAGTCAACTTGTGAAGCTGGGTAGCTCACTAATAAGGAACACAGTGCTGTCTCCGGTGGTCTACCTAAGCTGGCAGGAAATTGAGCAGCAGAAAATTAAGCCAGGCTATGTGGACAGTAGTCAAAAAGAACGTCATGCTCATCTGGCGTCCGCTTGTCGAAGCATCTCTATCGCGCATTTCAGGCTGTTCAACGAAGCGGTAGAGATGCTTCGGCGAGCGGACGCCAGATGAGCATGACGTTCTGTTAGAGATAAAGCCTCTTTTTCAGTACTGTCTACAGACTCTAGCGCAGCTCCACCGACTCCACATCTATCCGCAATTGCTCGCTGAGGCCAACCGGCTGCTCCACAATCACTTGCAGTACCTCCACATCGGCCAAGCGTAGGGCCGGGCTAGCCGCCGCGCGGTAGGTAAGCGGCAAAAACCCCGGATACGGCCGCGGCGTGAGCAGCAGCGGCGCCGGCCGCAGGGCGCTGAGCGGCACGTGCGCCTCGCCGCTGGCGGGAGCCAGCGGCACGCGGGCTTCGTAGGCTACCGCGTCGCGGGTCACGAGCACTACGCGCAGGCTGGTGAGGGCCGGCTGGTTACTCTGGGCTTTGATGACCAGCTCTTTGAAGTTGGTCAGGTCGGTGGGGCGGCCGGCAGTTTTCGAACCGAGGTAGGCGCGTAGCGCCGAGGCGGGACCGGCTTCGGGCGCGGGCTGGCCGGGCTTGGGCGGGTTCACGAGCAGGCGTAGGGCCAGCGGGCCGGCGGGTGTGGTCACGTAGTCGGTCCAGTTAGCGCTGCTGATGCCCTTGGCCTCCACAGCGTCGCGGTCGAGGGCGGCGGTGAAGAGCGGCAGCGGCGCAGTGGCGGCCACCAATGGCACTTCCCAGGGCGTGGTGGCGGAGTAAAAATCCCAGTCGCCGGGCGTGCCTACTTGCCGGCCGGGGAAGGTGAGCGCCGACTGGCCGGGGCGCTTCAGCACCACCCAGTAGCGCAGTAGGCCGGGGTAGGTGAGGGCGGCGGGCACGCTGGCAGCCCAGGTATTGGCCCCGGCCGGCTGCATCAACAGGCGGCGCGTGGGGCCGTAGTAGTGCTGAGCCACCAGCAGCACGCTATCAGCGAGGCTGGCCCCGGCCACCGTGGCCGCGATGGCCAGTGGCTGCCCGGCCGTGGCCTGCGCCACGGGCAGGTGCCGCACCTGCGGCGGGCCCGCCGTGGCGGGCGGCGCCACAAACTCGCCCAGGTGGCGCGCATCCACCAGCGTTTGGGCCGTCCAGGCGCGGCCATCCTGACCAGCCTTGGTGAGCAGGTAGGCGCCGGGGCGCACCAGCAGCCGGCCGCCGCTGGCCTGCGCCTGGGCGGCGTTGCCCTCGTTCAGGCCTTTTAGCTGAAAAGCAGGGCCAAGGTCGGCCAGCGAGAGGGTTAGCGGCTGCTCGTTCCACTCGATGCGGGTGACGACTTTGCTCAGCGAGGCGGTGGCAAACGGGTCGCGCACGGGCACGGCGTCGGGCATCACTTCGAGGCGCCACACGCCGGGCGCGAGCTGGTCGAGGAAGTAGGCGCCGCTGCCGCCGTACTGCACCACCCGCGATGAGCCCACGCCCGCCACATGGCGCAGGGCCGCCGGCCGCACCGGATTATCGTTGGTGCTAGCGGTGTAAAAAAACTCGGCCGGCGCGTTCCACTGGCTTAGCTGGCGGCGGTAGCTTACCAGCGCCGCCCCAAACGTGGAGTCGGCCGGGTAGGCGGGCGTGGCCTGCCCGCGCGGCTGCGCGTGAAACACGCGGCTGGCTACCAGCATACTTAGTGCCTTGGCTGGCGTGTAGGCCAGGTTAAGGTAGTGCGTCTGGTACTCGGTGTTGGCGAAGGCGATGCCCAGCGGGTCGTAAGCAAACTGGGTGGCCCACTGGAAGCCCGCCGCCCGGAAGCTGCGCGCCATGCTGGGGTACATAATGGGCTGCAACACATCGGCCGACTCAAACTCGTACACCATCTTGGCGCGCCGGTCGAAGCGCGGGTCACCTTTGTACGGCAGCGGGTACTGGTCTACGTAGGGCAGAAAATTGCCCTTCAGCTCGTGGCCGCTCACCAGGTTCTCGGGGTACCACTGAAAGCTGAGGCCTTGCACGTTGGCGTCCAGAATGGCGTCCTTCACCACCGGGCTTTCGGCGATGTTGTAGAAAATGGGCTTGGTGTAGCCAGTGGCGCGCATGGCGGCCACCATGCGGTTAGCAAAGCTCGTGACTGGGGCTAGCGGCAGGTGGTAGTTGGGCTCGTTGCAGACCTCGTAGGCAATGATGTCGGGGTCTTGCCGGTTGAGCAGGCCCGTGTACTGGTTGCGGTGGTTGAGAAACTGCCCCAGGTAGTTTTCCTGGGCCCGAATGGCGCGCGGGTTGGTGTAGGCCTGGCCCTTGTCGTAGATGCTCGAAAAGCCGGCGCCGGTGTTTTTGGGCTCGGGGTAGGCGTTGCCCCAGTAGGCGATGGGCGTGAGAATGACCTTGATGTGGCGCTCCTTGAGCTTGGCAATCAGGTAGTCGAGCAGGCGCAGGTGGTCGTTTTGCTGCAAGTTGCCGAGCGTGTCGGTAATCTCGATGTCCCACACGTGCAGCCGAAACGCATCGAGGCCCAGCCGGCTCAGGTGGTACACGTCCTGGTCGATGGCCTTTTCGCGGTCGGCCCCCACCTGGCCCAGCGCCCGGTAGGAGTAGGCAAACGGCGCGGTGTAGTTGACGCCGAATAGGGCTACCTCGCGCTTGGTGTTCTGCCAGCGCAGCACACCCTTTTTATCCACGAAAACGTCGCCCGTGGGTGGTTTTTCGGCGGTTTGGGCGCTGGCTGATAAGGTAAGGAAGGAAAATAAGGGAAGCAGGTAGCGGCGCATAGGTAAGGAATAGGTAGCGATAAAAAGCAAAAAAGAACGTCATGCTGAGCTTGCCAAAGCATCTCTACCGCATCGTTAGGCTACTAACCCTAGCGGCGTGGCAGAGATGCTTCGACAAGCTCAGCATGACGTTCTCTCGAAAAAACAAACTTGCTGAACAGCTCAGCCCACCGGGCTAGCTGCCTTCGTGGAAGCTCACCAGGTCATCGATGGGCGAGCGGATAATCTTACCCACCTGCATGCCGTGGCTGTTGGCCACCTGCGTGAGCGCATCGCGGAAATTATACCCCACCGAGCCGATGCAGTTGAAGGTATAGTCTTGGTAGTTAGGGTAGTGCAGCACGATGTTCTGGAAGAACGCCTCGAAGGCTTCCACCACAATCTGGCGGCAGTAGCTCACGTTGTTGTGGTCGTAGGCAAACTTGGCGAAGCTAGCCAAGAAGCGGTTGGGCAGCGGCTGGTTGTAGAGGCGGTCGATAATCTCGTTGCGGGTGCCCAGGTGGTACTCTTCTTTAAGGGCTTCCTGCAGGCCATCGGGCAGCAGGCCGCGCAGGTAGTCGCGCAGCAGGCGCTTGCCCAGGAACGAGCCGCTGCCCTCATCACCCAAGAAATAGCCTAGCGAATCCACGTTGTGGGTGATTTTCTGGCCGTCGTAGATGCACGAGTTGGTACCCGTGCCCAGGATGGCGGCAAAGCCGGGCTGGTGGCCCAGCAGGGCGCGGGCGGCGGCCAGCAGGTCTTCGGTCACCTCCACTTTGTTGGCACCCGAGAAGATTTCGCGCATGGCGGCGGCAATTACCTCGGCCTTGGCGGGGCTCGATACGCCGGCGCCGTAGAAGTAGATTTCGCGCACCTCCTCGCGGGGTAGGGTGTCGGGTAGGTTCTTGCTCAGCGAGTTGATAATGTCCTGGGTGTTGACAAAATCGGGGTTGTAGCCTTCCGTGTTGAAGTACACGCGCTGGCCCGCGTCTGAGAGTTGGCACCAGCTGGTTTTGGTCGAGCCGCCGTCGGCAATTAGTATCATGGAGGGAGGAAAAAAACGAGAGCAGATAAGGCGCGAAAGTACGGCCCACCGGCTAAGAGCGTGTTTGAATTTTATTAAAAATGCTTCTGGAACGTCCTGCTCAGCTGGCGTCCGCTTGTCGAAGCATCTCTACCGCTTCAGTTGGGCCGTTCAATGAATCGGTAGAGATGCTTCGGCAAGCGGACGCCAGCTGAGCAGGACGTTCTTTTAAATTTCCAAACACGCGCTACTTAGCGCGCCGCCGCGTTTTGCACCGCCGGGGTAGGCTGGCTGTGCTGGGTCGAGGGCAGCAGGTCAATCCAGCCATCTTCACTCACCACGATGGCCAGGCAGGGGTAGGGCGAGGAGCTGGTATAGCGCACGGCCGAGTTGTAGCGGGCGCCGCGGCTGCTGTCGCCCTTTTCGGTGGCCTGCCCGTCGAGAATTACGCCGATGGCGTAGCACACGCCGCTGGGCTCGATGAGCACCGCGCCGTCGATGCTGCTGGCCTGGCGCAGCACGGGCGGCGTCATGGGCCGGGGCACCACCCGGAAGCACTGGCGGCGCAGGCGCTCGGCCTCGGGCTTGGCGCCGGTGGTGATGCAGAGCATGGTGCCGTGGCTCTGGTTAGAGGCTTCGAGGGCCAGTTCCCAGAGGTATTCTACGTTGTCGTCGTCAATCTCGGGAAATACCTGGCGGATGACGCGGGCAAAATTATCGGCCTGCACCTTGCCCTGGGGCAGGCGCGGCGTGTTGCTTACCACCCGCATGAGGGTGTGGCCGGCGTGGCGCAGCTCCCAGCCGTAGTGGTTGGTGAAGTGCACGGTGGCCAGCGGCTCGTACTGGGGCGAGTCTTGCGCCACCTGGTGGCCCAGGCCAAACACGTGCGCCGCATCCGACACCAGGCCAGTGGCACCCTCCGTCAGCTCCAGCAGCTTGCGGATGGAACGGTGGTCGCGCAGGGGCACGGGCGTTTCGAGCGTCAGCACCGGCACGATGGCCGGGTGCTGGCGGCGGCCCAGCAGCATGGTGCCGCGGCCCTCGTCGCCCTCGTGGCGCAGGGCAGCCACGCCCAGGCAGGCATCGTAGAGGCCGTGGGCGCTGCCGGGCGAAATGCGCAGCATGAGGCGGCGGCCGGCGCCGCGCAGCACCTCGTTGTAGTCGCGGTCCAGCACCGGCTGCTCGTTGTCGGCGGTGTCGGCCTCGCGCAGGGCGCGCGTACACTCGTGCAAAAACTCGAGTACCGCCGCGTGGGGCAGCGAGCAGGGCCGGTTGGAGCCCGACTTGCCGGGCAGCGTATAGTACGAGTTGTAGGTATCGGCCGCCAGCTGTAGCACCACCACCACCAGGTAGCCATTGAGGCTGAGGGGCGTGGAGCAGAAGCACCTGCGGTTTTCACCGCGCCGTGTTATTACCTCTTGCAGCACCTGGTCGGTGGCTTTGCACACCAACTCGTACCAGTGCTGCTTTTCCATGCGGTCGTGGTCCTGCGGGTGCAGGTGGTACACGTTGTCGCGCGGGCTGAGGTCGCCGGCCTCGAAGGAGGCGGCCAGCGTTTTGATACTGCCAAACTCGGCGGGCGAGTAGCGCAGGCTGGTAGGTTCCACCACCACGCTCTGCGGGTCGTCTTCCTCGCGGCCCGAAGCCAAGCCCAACAAAAAAACCTCGGGCCGCAAATTGCGGTCGAGTAGATTAAAAATACCTTCGGCAAATAGCTGAGCCGAAACGCGAAACAAGCTTTGGTGTTCCCACATAGGTGGCAGTCGGGGGCGATGGGGCGATGGCCGCCAGGGCCGGAAAGGGCTGCCCACGCACTCGCAGGCAACTCTGGCTAAGCCCGCATACGCAATAATCCAATTAATAGCTGCGCACTAGCCCAAAAGCGACGGCTTTTAGTCGTTTTTTTCGTAACTTCGGGTTGCGGGCGGGCCCGCGCTACTAGCCCCCATTTTCCACCCTTAGCCCCTGGCCTATGTTCTTCGTCGACATGCTACTGGTAATGGTGGTGGCGCTGTCCTTCATCCCCATCATGACCGGCTACTGCGCCGCCTCGCGGGGGCGCTCGTTCTGGCTGTGGTTTGCGCTGGGCTGGCTGCTGCCCATCGTGTCATTTCTGCTGCTCTTCGCCCTCATCGCCCGCGACGAGCTGGACCCCGGCCGCCAATTGCTGCGCGAAGCCCGCCAGATTCTGAAAGAAGCGGAAAAAGTTAATAGCTAATTGTAAGTTGTTAATTGTTAGTGAACAACTTCGGCAGAGCTACTTATTATCAGCGAAGCTGTTTAAGAAGCAAGCAGGGGTTACATAAAACCGTTTGTCATTGCGAGCGCAACGCGGCAATGACAAACGGTTTTATGGCTTTCCAAACAGCTCTAATAATTAACAACTACTTCTTCAGCGGGTCGTGGCCCCAGTTCATGAGGGAGTAGCGCCAGCGCGAGGTTTTGACGTCCTTCTTATCGTCGGGGCCCTGGGCCGAGTGGCGGCTCACGTAGCTGTGCACCTTGTGCATGTGGGCTTCGTCGTCGGGGGTGAGGTCGGCCTTTTTCTTGTGCAAAATCTCCACGATGCGCTCGCCCGAGTGGTGGCCGATGCTCTCGCCCTTGCCGCTGGCCTGACCCACCGACTTCGACTCGTCGGTTTTGAGCCACTTCTCTAGCTCGCCGGCCGTCATGTTGACATCGTGCTTGAAGGTAGTGTAGATGTCGTCGTCTTTGTCTTTGCTGTCGGAAGCGTGGGCAGTGGCCATGTGCTGAGTGTTGAGTGAGAAGATGTTTCTCGTTACTGCAAGCAGCCCCGCTAGGTTGCCGGTACGGGAGTAGCGCGCCGCTCCAGCTTCGCGCTACTAGTTCGCAGCTTGCGTTAGTGCCCGGCCAGCCACTGGCGCACCCCCGCCGCCGCCCACGCGCCGGTGCTGAAGCAGCCTTGCAGCAGGTAGCCACCGGTGGGGGCCTCCCAGTCCAGCATCTCGCCGGCCACGAAGGTGCCGTGGCGGCGGTGCAGCATCAGGCCATCGGTTACTTCCGAAAACGGCACGCCGCCCGCCGCCGAAATAGCCTCGGCCAGCGGGCGCAGGCCCACCACCGGCATGGGCAGCGCCGTGAGGCTGGCCGCTAGGTCGGGGGCCGGGCCGGCCAGCTCGCGCAGCAGCGTGGGTACCGGCGCTTTCAGGCTGAGGGCGCTGGCCAAAAAAGCGGGCAGCGAGGTGCCCGGCCGGCGCTGGGCCAGCCGGCGGGCCAGGTCGGCGGGCGCCAGGTCGGGCTTGAGGTGCAGGAGCAGGCTGGCGGGTGCGCCGGTGGCCAGGGCCGCCCGCAGCTGGGGCGTGAGGGCATACACGGGCGTGCCCTCCAGGCCGTAGTCGGTGAGCATGAGTTCGCCGCGTACGGTGTGGCCGCCGCAGCTCAGGGCAATGTTTTTGAGCGGGGCGCGGCCCACTTTCTCTTTGAAAAAGGCCGACCACGCCACCTCGGCGCCGCAATTGGCGGGCTGCCAGGGCTGCACGGCCACGCCCAGGCCAGCCAGCAGCGGCACCCAGTGGCCGTCGGAGCCGGTTTGGGGCCAACTAGCGCCGCCCAGCGCCAGCACGGTGGCGGTGGGCAAGCAGGTAGTTTCCTCGCCCGAGGCTTCGTTCAAAAAGCGCAGGCCGGTCTCGCCCACGAAGCCTAGCCAGCGGTGGCGCGGGCTGATTTCGACGCCCAACTCGGCCAGGCGGCGCAGCCAGGCGCGCAGCAGGTCGGCGGGCTTGTGCTGGCTTTCGGGGAAAACCCGGCCACTGGTGCCAACGAAGGTGACAATGCCCAGGCCGGCGGCCCACTGGCGCAGGCTGGCGGGCGAGAAGTGGGCGAGCAGGCGCTCAAAAAACGGACTGGCCGCGCCGTAGCGGCCGGCAAACGGGGCCGCGTCCTCGCCATTGGTGAGGTTGAAGCCGCCGTGGCCGGCCACCAGAAACTTGCGCCCCACGGTGGCTTTTTGCTCGAATACGCGCACGCGGTAGCCGGCTTCGGCCAGGTGCTGGGCGGCCAGCAGGCCGGCCGGGCCGCCGCCTACCACGGCCACCAGCGGGGCCGCAAAATCGGGAAAGTCGGGCTTCACATCCCAAATTTAGGCCAGCCGCCCCGGCAACGGCCCGCCGAGCGGGGCCGTACCCTAGCGGCATGACTTCTTACGGAATCCTCATCGGCCTGAGCCTGGCCGTTATCCTGTCCTACGTGTTCAACCTGGCCTCGCGGGCCACACGGGTGCCATCGGTGCTGCTGCTGCTGCTCACCGGCATCGGGCTGCGGCAGTGGGCCGACTACCACGGCCTCGACCTGCGCGTGCCCAAGACGGTGCTCGAAATATTTGGCATTATCGGGTTGATAATGATAGTGTTGGAGGGCGCCCTCGACCTGCGCCTGAGCCGCGATAAGGTGCCGCTCATCCGGCGCTCGTTCTTCGCGGCGGCGCTGATGCTGCTGGCGCAGGCGGCCGCCATTGGGGGGCTGCTGCACCTGTGGCTGGGGGCCAGCTGGCAAACCTGCCTGCTCAATGCCGTGCCGCTGGTGGTTATCAGCAGCGCCATCGCCATCCCGAGCGTGGCCAACCTGACGGGGGAGAAGCAGGAGTTTATCGTGTACGAAAGCACGTTTTCCGACATCCTGGGCATCATGCTTTTCAACTTCGTGGACCAGGAAGATTTTTTGCAGGGCCACTCGCTGGTCACCTTCGGGCGGGGCGTGGTGCTCATCATTCTGGTGGCCATCGTCAGCACCGCGCTGCTCAGCTTTTTGCTGGGGCGCCTGCGCGAGCACGTCAAGTTCTTCCTGCTCTTCGCGTTTCTGATTCTTATTTACAGCCTGGCCAAGCAGCTGCACCTGTCGTCGCTGCTGCTGGTGCTAGCCTTTGGGCTAGCCGTGAACAACGCCGACCTGCTGCTGGGCTGGGTGCGGCTGCGCACGAGCTGGCGCGGCTTCACGGCCGAAGACCTGGCCCCCGACCTGCACCAGCTCAAGAATATCACGGCCGAGTCGGCGTTTCTTATCCGCACGTTTTTCTTCCTGCTCTTCGGCTATTCCATTACGCTGGCTAACCTCGTGAGCTGGCAGCTGCTGGGCCAGGGCGTACTGATAGTGGCCGTGCTCACGGCGCTGCGCTACCTGTATCTGCGCTTCGTGGCCCGCACCGACCTTATGCCCGAGCTGTTCATCGCCCCCAAGGGCTTGATTACGGTGCTGCTTTTCTACAGCATTCCGGCCCAGCATATTTTGGGCGATGTGAGCGAAAATATCCTGTTCGTGGTCATTCTGCTCACGAGTATTCTGATGATGGTAGGGCTGATTGTCAGCCACCAGCGCCAAACGGCGGCGATAGAGTTTTGACCAGGTAAGCTACCGGGCTAGCAGCAGTCCCAGTAGAAATAAGCTTGGTCAAACTGCTTGTTGGCCAGTGCCGCGGGGCTGATGAATAAGTGCGCCAAGCCAGCGTCGCCAAACATGATTTCTTCGTCCGTGTCGATTTGCAGTAGCTGCACATCAGTCTGCCCGTTAGGCTCGTGTTCCCGCGGGTCGCCCTGCGTAAAATAGGCGTAGCCCCCTAGCCGGTGGCCCGAGTTGTTACAATAATCGTCCAGCTCTTCTTGCTGCGCTTTGGCTAGCGTGGCCTGGTACTCGTAGTAATCTTTATCGCCAAAAGCCATGTCGAAGCGGCAGTCTTCGGCCCCGCCGTATTCGGTGGCCAGGCTGAAGGCGAGCGCGTGCTCCTTATATATTGGCGAGTCTTCGTAGAGGGCGCTGGTTAGGAAGCTGAAATCAGTCTGGGGCTCCGCATCGGTGGCTGCGTGATAAAGCACCTTATAGTCCTCCGTATCATACCACTCGGTAGGGGAGGCGAAAAACTGCAAGATGCCCGTAGTAGGAAAGCCAGCCAGCGCGGGTATTTCGGCAAAGTTGAGCTGGGCTAGCAGCAGCATAGGCTGGCCTTTTTCATCGTGCGGATGAGGCGTACCCACCGGCAAAAAAGGCTGGCCCAGAAACTTGCTTTGCAGCAGCGGCAGCGACTCGCCGGCCGGCACGGGCGTAGCCAGAATTTTGACGTAATCGAGTTTATAACGTTCGAGCGGGGCTCGAAACTCGCCCAAAAATTCAGGTAGCATAAGCGGTTGGTAAGGTACTATGGCCGCAAAGTACCCTACACCTGGCCTTCCTCAATCAGCTCGCGGCGGTACCTAGCCAGGATGGCCGACTTTACGATGAAGCCCAGGTAGTTGCCTTCGTCGTCGCACACGGGCAGGGCCGTGCTGTCGGTGCGCTCCAGCAGGTCGAGGCAGTGCTCCACGCTGTCGGTGGTGTGGATGACGGCCACCGGCTTCTGCATGAGCTCGCGCACGCTGGTGGTAGTGTAGTGCGCGCCGTCGAAGAGGGTGTCGCGCACCATGTCGAGGGTGATGATGCCGCGCAGCAGGCCATTTTTGCTGACTACCGGAAACACGTTGCGGTGCGCGTGCCGAAACACGTCGACCAGCTCGCCGAGGCTGGCGCTAGGGCGCAGGGCCAGAAAATCGGTATCGAGCAGGCGGCGCAGGTCGAGGCGCGAAAGCAGGTCGCGGTCGCGGTTGGCGTACACGTCCACGCCCTTCTGGGTGAGCTTGCGGGTGTACACCGAGTAGGGCTCGAAGTGCTTGGTAATGAGATAGGAAAAGCTCGTGACGAACATCAGCGGCACGAACAAGGCGTAGCCGCCCGTTATTTCGGCGATGAGGAAGATGGCCGTGAGCGGCGCGTGCACCACGCCGGCCAGCACCCCGGCCATGCCCAGCACCACAAAATGCACCTCCGGAATGGCCACCAGCCCCGTGAGATTGACGAGCCTAGCGAAGAGAAAGCCGCCCAGCGCCCCGGCCACCAGCGACGAGCCAAACATGCCGCCGTTGCCGCCCGCGCCCACCGTCACGCTCGTGGCCACCACCTTCATCATCATCGTGAAAAACACCAGGATGAGCAGCAGCCACACGCTGTTGTCGCCATACACCGAGAACAGGCTGCCGTCGGTCAGGTCCTGGGCATCGCCGGCCAGGAGCTTCTCGACCACCGTGCTGTAGCCCTCGCCGTAGAGCGGCGGAAATAGGAAAATGAGCCCGCCCAGCGCCGCGCCGCCCGTCAGCACCTTTTGCCAGCGCAGCCCCGGCCAACGCTCCCAAAAGTGGTCGAACCAGTGGTAGGTCCGAATCATGTAGACCGAGAGAAAGGCCGTGAGCAAACCCAGCAGCAGGTAAAACGGCACCGTGTTCACCACCCACGAATTGGTGATGAGCGCGAAGGGCTGGCCCGCGTACAGGGCCTTCGACACCACCGTGGCCGTGGCCGACGAAATGAGCAGCGGAATGAAATACTGCGCCGGTAGCTCCAGCAAAATGGCTTCCACTGCAAACAGCACGCCCGCAATGGGCGCGTTGAAGATGGCTGCCACGCCCGCCGCCGCGCCGCACCCGGTGAGCAGGCGCCGCCGCCGCCGCCCCGCCCGCAGCACCCTGGCCGCATTGGAACCAATGGCCGCGCCCGTGACCGAAATAGGGGCCTCGGTGCCCGCCGAGCCGCCAAACGATACCGTCAGAAACGCCGTGATGAGCTGCGAGTACAGCTTGGAGCGCGGCACGATGGCGTTTTCGCGGGCCGTGTTGTAGATAATGGGGCCGATGCCCCGGCCCAGGTTGCCGCCCAGCAAATACTTGGTAACCAGCACCGTGAGCGTGATGCCGATGATGGGGTAGATGGACAGCGCAAATACCCGGTTGGGCTCCGTCACGGCCGAGGCTAGCCGGGCCTGCTGCCAGTGCACGGCCGTTTTGAGGGCCACCGCCGCCAGACCCGCCAGCACGCCCACCAGCCCGGCCAGCCACACCACGTACACGCGCTCGCTGACGTGGCGCAGCCGCCACAGCAGCAGCGGATTGAGCAGGCGGTGAACGAGGCTTTTCTGCATGAGGACGTAGAGAATTTCAATAAAAGACGTCTGTCATGCTGAGCTTGCCGAAGCATCTCTACCACGCTGCTAGGAATACTAACCAACGAAGCGGTAGAGATGCTTCGGCAAGACAGACGTCTTTTAGGGACAGACGGTTGCCCCGCAAAAACCTTACCGCGCGCAAATGCCCCGGTAGGGACAATATTCGCACTTAGCCAGGTCATCGGTTTTGCGGATGGGCTCGGCGGGGTCCAGCATGTGGCGGGCCAGCTGCCCGATAAGCTCGGCGCTGGCTAGCCGGAAGTCGGGCTCACCGGTACCCTCGGTGATGAAGTCGAGCGGGGCCGAGAGCAGGCCCTCGTCGATTTTGCGCAGGCTCATAATGGCGGCCTCCGAGCCGGGCGGGGCAGGGGCCAGTTCGTCGCTTTCCAGCATGAAGCGGTAAAGCCAGAGCTGGCGCACTTTGTCGGCCCCGCTCGACGACTCGCTGAGCAGGCGCGCCACGGTGTCGGGGGCGTTGAGGGGCTTTTGGGTGCCGCGCAGGTTTAGCTCGCGGCGCTCCACGAGGCCGGTTTTGTAGTCTACCACCCGGCGGCGGCCGTCGGGCAGCGCGTCGATGCGGTCGGCACGGCCCAGCACGCGCACTGGCAGCTTGGTGGCGCGCCCCGGCAGGTCCACAAACACGGTGGCGGCCATTGGCTTTTCCTGGGCCGCGATGCGCAGCGGCAGCACGCCCGGCTGGCCCGGCAGGCTCTCCAAATACTTGCGGATGAGGCGTGTGGCCACCTGGCCCAGCACGTGGTTGAGGCCATCGTCGGGGCGGGCCTGGCGCTCCTCGCCCTCCTGGCGCAGTTGGCGGTGCACCTCGGCGGGCACTTTTTTCAGCACCTCGGGCAGGTCGGCGGCCGTGAGGTCGCGCTTTTCCAGCTCAAAGGGCTTTAGCAGGTGTTCTAGCGCGTCGTGCACCACGGTACCGAAGCCATCGGCCCCCAGCGCTTCCTCCACCTCCTCGTTTTCCTGAAACTTGGCTAGCCGCGAGAAGTAAAACTTGAGCGAGCAGGCCAGGTATTCGTTGAGGGCCGAGGGCGAGAGGCCGCGCTCCAGCACGCCGCGCAGGCCCGTGAGCATGGCCTCATCCTTGGCCAGCACGAGGTCGCCGAGCAGCTCGTCGGGCGCGGGGGCTAGCCCAGCAGGTACCTGCACGGTTTGGTCTTCGAGCACTAAATCCGGGTTTTGGGCGGCCAGGTCAAATTCGATTTGGCGCAAAAACCGGCTGCGCTCGCCGGTGCGCACGCCCTCGGCGCCGGGCAGCACGTGCACAAGGTCTACGCGCCCGGCGCGCTGCAAGAGCCGCCAAAAATTGTAGGCCGCGTTGGCCTCAGCATCGGCGTGGGTGGGCAGCTTGTACTCGGCCAGCACGTCGTAGGGGAAGAGCGAGGTCTGGCGCTTGGGCGGCGGCAGCGTGTTCTCGTTGCAGCTCAGAATAATGACGTGGTCGAAATCGAGGGCCCGGGTTTCGAGCAAGCCCATGAGCTGCACCTGGGCCAGCGGCTCGCCGGCAAAGGGCAGGCGCGTGCGCCGCATCTGGTCGTACAAAAAGCGCCGGAACGAGCGCACGCTCAGGCGCTGCTCGCGGCAGTCGAAGGCCGTGGCCAGCTGGCGCACCAGCGTATAAAACAAGTACAGGTACTCGGCCTCGATGGCCGAATGGTCGTGCGCGTACACCTGCTTCAGCAGGTCGATGAGCGCGTAGCAGGCCTTAATAATATTGTCGCAGTTGTCCCAGGTCTGAAACAGCGCCTCGATGAGCGGGTGGCCGTGGCCCAGGCGCAGCAGCTCGGTAGCGGGCAGCAGCACGAGGTGCTTCTTCACGATTTCCTGGCAAATCTTATCGAGCAGGCCGTGGTACTGCGACTCGCTGGCCTGCGCATCCTGCCACTGCTGGTAGCGGCGCAAAAACGGGTGCGCCAGCAGCTTGCTCACCGCCAGGTGGTGGTACTTGGGCACGCCGTAGTCGCGGCCCGGCTCACCCTCCCGAATGCCGGTGAGGTGTACCTCAAACAGCAAATCGACGAGGTTGAACAGGGCTGTGCTCTGAAAGCTCAGGCCCATTGTCACGTTAAAATCGGGCACCAGGCTAGCCGGGGGCAGACCGTGCAGCACGGGCAGCAGCAGGGTTTCGTCGGGCAGCACCACGGCCACCGTGGCGGTGGGGTTGCGCTGGCGCGCCTCGGCCAGCAGCTGCCCGGCCAGCTTGCCCTGCATGCTGGCATTGGCCACGCCCAGCAGGCGCAGGTGGTGGGGGCGCCCGCGCAGGTGCTCCTCGTAGGTGAAGGTGTGGCGGGGCAAATTCCACTTGCTCCAGTAGCGGCGCAGGGCCTGGCCGGCGCGGTTGGGCGAGGCCTCTTCGAGGTAAAACGGGTCGCCGTCGAAGTAGATGTCGGCCCGGCCCCGGCTGTGCAGCAGGTCGATAAACGTTTCCTCGGCCTTGCTCAGCCCGCCCAGGCCCACAAAAACGTGGCGCGGCGGCAGCGCCTTCTTCACGTCGGCCAGCTCGGTGCGCAGGCCCTGCACGGCGCGGCGGTAGGCTAGCCCGGGGTAGGCGAGGTGGTCTTTTTTGAGCAGCTTCTTAAAGCGCAGGTACACCTTGTGCAGCTGCCCCCAAAAGCCGAAATAACGGTCGAGGCCCGTCGTTTTCTGCTCCGGGTCGAGCTGCCAGCGCTCCAGAGCCTTGGCCTCGGCCAGGTACTCAAAAATGGATTTGGTATCGGCCAGGTGCTGGTCGAGGGTCGAAAAGTCTTGCAGCAGCAGCCCGCCCCAGCCCACAAAGTGGTCAAACTGCAAGTCGGGGTCAATGGTCTTGAAAATATCAAACAGCCGCAGCTGCAAGGCAATGGGCTCCTCCACCTGCACGCCGGCCCGCTCCACCAAGTAGTCTTCCATGGCCGCAATGCGCGGCGCCCACAGCGCCTGGCCCTCGGGCGTGGCCAGGGCCAACTCATTCTTGAGGTACACTACGGCGCGGCGCGTGGGCACTATCACCACCAGGTCGGTCAGCGCATCGTCGTCGTGGGTGGCCAGCAGCTCGCGGGCCACCTCGGCCAAAAAGGGGCGGGCGTGGGCAGGGGCCGCCACCGGCGCGGCCTGGCTAGGGGAGGGTAACATAACTACTCAAAGATACGGCCCCGCCCGGCCGGCCCCGCCGCCCCGGCGGCCTCTCGCTCCCGCGCCGCCAGCCCGCCGGCTGCTTAGGAAGCCATTGCGTGTATTCAGTAAGCGAGGTTAGCCATTCGCATGAAATACGGGCCCAGTTAGCACGTTCCATTGACATTTGATTAGAGGCTAGCCCAAGCTGAATGCGAACGAAAGGTGACGATTTTGCACTTTTTTAAGTAGTTGCTTGGTTAGTCTCACACTCACCTCTCTTTCCTCCCGCTATGAGACACATCCCTAATCCCCTGCTAGCCGATAGCTGGGCCGAAGCCCGTATGCTGGGCAGCGGCTGCGCTGGGTGCTGGGCCGCCGGCTACTGCGCCGCCTGCTCGCCCACCAGCCTCCAGCCTCCGCCGGCCTGCCCGCTCACCCCGAGCGATGCCGGCCGGCGCACTGCCACTCCGCCGGCATCGGCCCGTAGCTAGCTGGTTAGCTAGCCGCAGGAAAAGCCGTCGGGCTGCGCGTAGGCGCAGCCCGACGGCTTTTTTGCGCTCGGTACTTGCGCTAGTCGCGGCTAGCCCCGGCGTGCTGCTACCGGCGGAAGATTCACCTTAGCCCTTGTCCTGGCGCAGCAGAACGTACTATTGAAAAGCGGCCACGGCCGCCGGCGGGTAGCGCCACCACAGCCAGGTAGCGCGTAGTCCCTGAGTGCTACGCAATGTCCTGCTAAGAGAATGCCCCAGCACTATCATCCTGCGCTAGCGTAATAATGGTGGCAACCGATGTTGTTGCTAATCCTAAGCGCTTGCTTTTTAAAGTATAAGGTTAGTCGCTACGCCGGTCAGCCACAACTTACTTTATTTCGGCTGAGTCTAGGATTAAATTTTATAATAGGGCAGGCACGAGATAAGATTATCCGCCTGTCGTATGAACAAGAAAATACTTAACATCCGGGCCGGCGTTATGCGCGCGGTGCACGGCTGATGAGATAGTTGAATAATGCGTGCGCAATTACTTCTAGCGACTGAGAAAAAACTGTGCAACAAAAAAGAGCCTGCTCATCAGCAGGCTCTTTTTTGTTGCTTACGGCGTCAGAAACTTAAGCAGCGGGGGCGGCTTTGACGCGGCCGGGACGCTTTTTAGGGGTGCCATCGGCCTTTCTGCCGAAGGGCGCATCAGCGTCGGCGTTATTGGGGCGGCGCTCTTTTTTAGCGGGTGCGGCCCCGTCAAGAATGGCGTAAACCTTTTCTACTTCCTGGCCAATAGTGGCGAGCAGGTTTTCAACGCGGGTCAGGCTCTTGCGAACCTCTTTATCATTGGTCGCATTGATTTCTGCTTTAGCGAGCAGGTCTTGCAATTCGTTTATGTTGATTGCCATTTGAGGTGTTTTGGAATGTTTTGCAATGATACGAAATAGAAAGCGACTTGTTCATTTGCCTTTATAAAGACGCATGAGTAATTGCTGAGCCGGAGCGCGGTCTGAATCCCCGGCTATCGTGGCAATACCCCGGCTATGAAAGGTTGTGCTGTGTTATTACGACGGATGGGTACTACCTGATAATTTATTTAGGGCCAGCACTATTTTCAGGAATAGAACAGATATTATCAGTAGCTACCCGGGCATAGTTATCCTAGCAAAATCGGCGGTAGGTGAGCCCAGCTCATGTACGCTTCGCCTGTGCCCTGCTCAGGCGTAGTAGGTGGGCTATACCCAAGGCGTTTTTACCGAAAACCGCGCCGCTCCGCAGATTGCCCTACGCTGTTTGCGGCGTGCAGCCTGTTTGCCTGCTTATCCTTAGCAAGGAGTACCTGGGCAAGCTTTATTTAGAAAAAATCTAAATAAAGCTTGCCCCGATGGATGTGTCACAATACATTTGCCACTGTTTAGAAAATGTCTAAACAAAAATCAGTGTCTGACTAAATGCCCCGGCGGGGCTGCCGGGCAGTGGCTGAACGCTAAAAGCCCGGCGCGCAGGCAGGGAAGAATAACTCTTTAAAGAGGCTGCGCAACCCAGGCCACGTGTGCCAACGCCAAGCTGGCTGAATAGGGTAAGTGGTTTGATGCCAGGAATTTGAATTTTATTTAGCGTGGTGCCCGCCGGCATCACTTTCAACAGGTCATTGCTTATGTCGCGTTGCCTTCATCATAACACCTTGGGCTGCATTGCCCAGTGCCCCGGCCGGTGCTGCCTGCACCTGTACTTTGGCAACGTGGGCCTGCGCCTGCTGCCGCACGAGCTGCGGCAGTGGCGCGCCACCGTAGCCGAGTTCTGCGGCCACCACGCCCTGGCCACCCGCGATGCCACCGAGCGGGGCATCAGCCTGCCGGGCCCGGTGGCTAGCCAGGTGTTTTTATTTTCGCTCGAAGAGCTGTTTCTGCTGCACGATTTGCTGGTGAGCGCGGCGTTGCTGCTGGAGGTCGAGGAAATTCTGGCGCGGGCCGTCAACCGCTAGCGGGCGCCGGTGGAGGAAGGCCGGCAGCTAGTCTTCCTCGGCACCCGGCACGGCCAGCTGGGCGTTGATGAGCGGCATTTTGGGAGCCAGGAAAAGCCGGTGAGGCTGGCAAACAGGATGGGTACCGGTTGCCGAAGCCCTTTCGCGCCGCAGCCTCCGGCGGTAGCCAGGGCTCAGTAGCGCAGGGTGGTCCAGTGCACAAGCTGGCCGCGGAAGGGCAGGGGCTTATCGGCGAAGTAGGCGAGTAGCGCCGCGGCGGTCGGGAAGCCGTCGGCCTGGGCCAGCGCCAGCAGCCCGGTGGGGGCTAGCGGGCGGCCATCGACGCGCAGCTCGGTGGCCGTCAGCTCTATGTCCTGCACCGCTACAATGGGGCGCGGCGGCCAGAACTCGCGTTGGCCAGGCTGCCCGGCCAGCACGCAAAACTGCGCCATCGTGCCCGCCTGCCACCGCTGGCCCGCCCGGATGGTGTGGATTTTGGTGCCCGCCACGATGAGCGGGGCAAATGCCTCATCAAACCCCAGTATCATGCCTCCACCAACGGAATGTGCACCGTGCCCGCCCGCTCGCGCAGGGGCCGGCCCTGCCGCCCGCTGTGCTGAGCCTGAATTTCGGCCACGATGGCCAGCGCAATTTCCTCGGGCGTTTCGCTGCCCAGGTCGAGGCCGATGGGGCTGTGCAGGCGCTCGCGCAGCTGCTGCACCTGCGCGGCCGGAAAGGCGTCGAGCTCATCGAGCAGGCGCTGCGCTTTCAGCCGGGGGCCGAGCAGGCCGAGGTAGGGTGCCGGCGAGGCGAGCAGCGTTTGCAGCGCAGCCAGGTCGTAGGCGTAGTTGTGGCTGAGCAGCACATGGTAGGCCAGCGGGTCGGGAGTAGCCGTTTCCAGCTCGCGCACGGGCACGATGCGGACCTCGGCCGCCTCGGGAAAGCGGGCGGCGGTGGCCAGGTTGGGCCGGCCATCAACCACCGTAATGTGCCAGCCCAGCGAGGCGGCCAGGTGCACCAGCGGCTGGGCATCGTTGCCGGCCCCGTACACTACCAGGCGCAGCGGTGGGCGCAGCACTTCGAGTGAGGCGCGCACCGGGCCAGCGGCGGTATCGAGCGTCAGAACCTGGGGCTGGCCCTGGGCCAGGGTGGCGCGGGCGGCCTCGGCCAGCGGGGCGGCCAGCAGCGGGGTGCCCCGCACTGCGCCCGCCTCGGTGAGCAGCACGCGCTGGCCCACGGCGGCTTTCAGGCCGCCGGCATCGGTTTCGAAGATGGTGGCCAGCACGGCCGGCACGGGGTGCTTGGCAAAGCCGCGCAGCAACTCCAGCGGGTTGTCGGGGTTCTGAAAATCGAGCGGTTCGAGCAGAATGCGCACGACGCCCTGGCAGCCGGGGCCCAGGCCGTGGCGCGGGTCGTCCTCATCGCGGGTGTCGTAGGTGACCAGCGCCGGCTCGCCCTGAAAAATAGCGCGGCGGGCGCGCTGCCGCGCATCGCCTTCGAGGCAGCCGCCGCTAATGGCGCCGGTCAGCTCGCCGTCTTCGGTTACGAGCATACGGGCACCGGGGCGGCGGTAGGCCGAGCCGATTACTTCCACTACCGTGGCCAGGGCGCAAGGGCGGCGCGCGGTGCGGTGCTGGTCGTAGGCCAGAAAAAGGCGTTGCAGTTCGGTCATTGCAGGAAAAGGTTAGCCCAGGCATACGCCGGGCGGCTGGGCGTGGTTATCTAAACCACTGGCGGCGCGGCGGGGTTTGGATGCCAGTAGCGCGGACGTTTAGGCGGCGAGTAATCGGTTGCTGGTTTATTGTCCGCTCACTTGGTTTACTCGCGGACTGAAAGTCCGCGCTACTGCTCTATCGGCCTATGCATCCGACCATTCCCGTTTACCCACTCGCTGCCCTCGCCGAACCCACGGAGAAGCCGGCAGCCGTGTTCTTTCTCGGGCCCAATTCGACCGCGCCGCACCTACCCATCGACCAACCCTACCGCAGCGAGTATTATAAAATCGGCATCGTACTGCGCGGCAGTGCCCGCCTGCAAGTCAACCTTGATACCTACGCCCTGGGGCCGGGCGCGCTGATGGTGCTCTCGCCCTACGTTATCAAGCAATGGCCCTACTTTTCAGACGACTTCGATGGGCTCAGCATCTTCTTTACCAGGGAGTTCGTTTCAACTGGCGGCCTGAACCTGGATGCGTTCGCGTTTTTTGAGCGCGCTGCCCGCCACGTGTTCGCCCCGCCACCGGCCGAAGTGGCGAGTATCACGGCCTTGCTGCGCACCATCGAGCAGAAATACGCCGCGCCGCATGCCTACCGTGCGGAGATTTTGCGCAGCCTCATCCACATTCTGCTGCACGAAATTGCGCCCACTTACAGCGCGCTACAAACGGTGCCCACTACCCTCACGCGCAGCCAGCTCATTGCGGCTGATTTTAAAAAGCTGGTTAATACCTACTACGCCACCGAGCGCGGCCTGACGTTTTACGCCGACAAGCTCTGCATCAGTCCCAAACACCTCGCCGAAACCGTGAAGGCAGCCACCGGCAAGCGCGCCGTGGCCTGGCTGGCCGAGGCCGTGCTACTCGAAGCCCGCGTGCTGCTGCAAAACCCCGCCCTGGCCATCGGCCAGATTGCCGACACGCTCCACTTTGCTGACCAGTCCGCGTTCGGTCGGTTTTTTCGGAACAATACCGGCGTGTCGCCGGCTGGCTACCGCCAGCGGCTGTAAAGTGTAGCGCGGACGCTGCGAGTCGCGTTCGTTTGCACCCACCTATGCGCGGACTCGCAGCGTCCACGCTACACCACCCGCCCTTTGGCCCAATCTTGCCGCCCTTTCGCCCTTCCAGCGTTCCCCGCCTAGCCGGAGCTTTGCCTCCATGAAAATCATCGTCACTGGTTCCCTGGGGAACATCAGCCGGCCGCTCGCCACCGCGCTCGTGCAGCAAGGCCACGCCGTCACGGTTATCAGCAGCCAGCCCGAGCGGCGGGCCGCCATCGAGGCCCTGGGGGCCACCGCTGCCATTGGCTCGTTTGAAGATGCCGATTTCCTGGCCGCCACCTTCGCCGGGGCCGACGCCTTGTACGCGATGATAGGGGGCGGCCACCGCGAACTCGACTCGCGGGCGTATTTCCAGCGCATCGCCCGGCACTACGCGCAGGCCATCGAGCAGGCGGGCGTGCGGCGGGTGGTGCACCTCAGCAGCTGGGGCGCGCACCGCGGCCAGGGCACCGGCGGCATCCTGGGCTCGCACGATGCGGAGCAAATTCTGGCGGCGGTGCCGGGCCTAGCGCTCACGCACCTGCGCCCCACCTCGTTCTTTACCAATTACTACGGCTTCGTGGGCATGATAAAGGGCGTAGGCTTTATAGGAGCCAACTGCCCCGGTAACTACCGGGTGGCGCTGGTGCACCCGCGCGACATTGCCGCCGCCGCCGCCGAGGAACTGACCCGCCCCGCCGCCCCGGCCGGCCGCACCATCCGCTACGTGGCCAGCGACGAGCGCACCCAGGACGAAGTAGCCCAGGCCCTGGGCACCGCTATCTGCCGCCCCGACCTGCGCTGGGTAGCATTCACCGATGAGCAAATGCGCGCCAACCTCCTCCAAAATGGCCTGCCCGCCAGCACCGCTGCCGACATCGTGGACATCTACGCCAGCATGGGCAGCGGCGCCCTGGCCGAGGACTACGCGCAGCATAAGCCCGCTTTGGGTAAGGTGAAGCTGGAAGAGTTCGCCCAAGAGTTTGCGGCGGCTTTTGAGAACAGTAAGTGAGCACCATCCTGACGTAGCGCCTCACCCCCCGGCCCCCTCTCCGAAAAGGAGAGGGGGAGCCTGACGACTTCGCAACGACTGCTTACGGCCGCTAGCGGTCGGCTTCCCCTCTCCTTTTCGGAGAGGGGGTCGGGGGGTGAGGCGCCCCGCTAAGGACGTCAAATGGGACCGAGTATTTAAAGCAATGATAAAAAATCCCCACACCTGATTGGTGCGGGGATTTTTTTATGGAGACGCTGAAAATATTAGTTTCAGGTGATACCTAAATAGCATCCAGCCCCGGCAAACCGAGCAACTCCGCAGCGCGGCGCGCCATGGCTTTAACCCCAGATACATCCGCACCGGTGATGGTCAGGTGGCCCATCTTGCGGCCGGCGCGGGCTTCCAGCTTGCCGTAGAGGTGCAGGTGCGTGCCGGGCAAGCTCAGTACGGCGTACCAGTCCGGCTCGCGCTGCTGGCCGTCGGCGCCGAACCACACGTCGCCCAGCAGATTGAGCATGATGGCCGGTGAATGCTGGCGCGGCTGCGGCAGGGGCAGGCCCGCCATCGCGTGTACTTGCAAGTCGAATTGCGAGGCGTCGCAGGCGTCTATCGTGTAGTGGCCGCTGTTGTGCGGGCGTGGGGCCATCTCGTTGACTACCAGGCCACCGTGCGCGCTGCCATCATCCACCACAAAAAACTCGACGCACAGCACCCCGACGTAGTTGATGTGCTGCGCAATGGCGATGGCCGCCTCCCGCGCTCGTTCGGCCAGGGCTGGGGGCACCGCGCCTTCGTAGGCCGAGGTCACGGCCAGAATGCCAGCCTCGTGCACGTTGAGTTGCGGGGCGAAGCTGACGACCTGCCCATCCCAGCCGCGGGCCACCAGCACCGAGCATTCAGCGGTGAGCGGCAGCATTTTTTCCAGTACGCAGGCTACGCTGCCCAGCTCGGCCCAGGCAGCGGCCAGCTCGGCGGTGGTCTTCACCCGGATTTGGCCCTTGCCGTCGTAGCCCATGCGCGCCGTTTTGAGGATGCCGGGCAGCAAATCGGCCCGGTCGGCCAGCACGGCTTGGAGCTGGGTTTCCGTTTCGAGCACCGCGTAGGGCGCGCAGGTCACGCCCGACACGTCGGCGCAGGCCGCGAAGTGGGCTTTCTCCTCGATGCGGTTTTGGGCGATGCCCACCACGGCCGCGCTGGGGGCCACGGGGCGGGTTTGGGCCAGCGCGTGCAGGGCCTGGGCCGGCACGTTCTCAAACTCGGTGGTGATGGCCTGGCACAGCCGGGCTAGCTCGGCCAGCCCGGCCGGGTCGTCGTAGGCGGTTTGGATGTGGTGGTGGCTCACCAGCCCGGCGGGGCTCTGGGCGTCGGGCTCCAGCACGGCGGTGAAGTAGCCCAGGCGCTGGGCGGCGTGCACAAACATGCGGCCCAGCTGGCCGCCGCCCACTACGCCCAGCGTGGCCCGCTGGCCGGCGGCATCTACACTGCCCGGAAAAATCGGGGTCAGGGCTGTCTCGTGCGTAGCGGCGCTCATACGGGCAGCGTCATGGCGCGGGCGGCCTCGGTTTGGTCGGCGCGAAACGCCTGGAGCCTGGTGGCCAGCTCGGGGTTGTGCAGGGCCAGCAAACTCACCGCAAACAGCGCGGCATTGGCCGCCCCGGCCGTGCCGATGGCAAACGTGGCCACCGGTATCCCCTTGGGCATCTGCACGATGCTGTGCAGCGAATCGACGCCCTGCAAGTGGCGGCTGGCCACCGGCACGCCCAGCACGGGCACCGTGGTTTTGGCGGCCAGCATGCCCGGCAGGTGGGCGGCCCCGCCCGCGCCGGCAATGATGGCCTGCAAGCCCCGCGGGCCGGCCTGCTCGGCGTAGGCAAACAAGTCGTCGGGCATGCGGTGGGCCGATACCACGCGCGCTTCGTGGGCCACGCCAAACTGCGTGAGAATCTGCACGGCGTGCTGCATGGTGTCCCAGTCGCTGCTGGAGCCCATGACCACGCCAATCACTGGCTGGCCGGGGGTAGCGCTGGGGCTGGGGGCGTCGGGGGTAGCAAGGGTACTCATAGTGAGCCTTATCGTAAGGGGCGAGGCCGCCCTGGGTGGTCGAAAAAAGCGGGATTTCGGACGTGAGCGCGGGCTGGCCCCCGCCGCCGGGCAGCCCACTACCGGGCTGCGCGTCGTCCCGCCAGGGCAACGGGCATTCGCTGGGAAGCCCGTTACCACGGCCACAAATTTACTGGTGCAGCCTACGTGGCAGCCTAGAATTTGAGCGAAACCTGAAAAACACCTTGCCAGCGAAAAGCAAAACGCCCCGGAACTCTGTAGTTGTGAGGCGTTTTATAGTAGCTTTAGGCACCTAACCGCAAACGGTATGACGCTAAGCAAATAAGCGGTTATCCATCTACAATGATTATTTGATGAGCGACCCTAAATATCATCATTATGTGCCAAGGTTTTACCTTTCTAATTTTCTAAATTCGAAAGGTAAATTGTGGGTGATGGACAAGTCAAGCGATAAAATATTTCTGGCAGCTCCTGAAAATATAGGCGGAGAAAATCAATTCTATCGCTTAGAAGAGTTGAAAGAACATGGTATAGATGTTCTAGAATTAGAAAATCAATTTTCTAAGCTAGAATACGAAGCTAGTAACATATTTAAAGACTGGTTGAGGCAGTTTTCGACTTCTACAACTTTACTGATTCCTGATGTTAATAGAGAGATAGTATCTTTTTATATAGTAACTCAATTGCTAAGAACGCCAGAATTTCGCGAGCAAGTGACACAGTTCGCGATGTTGAGTGTTGATGGTTATGACGCAAGGGCAGATAGCAAAAATCTGCATGTTGCATACTTGTGGAACGATGATTTCGTTAACAAGATGAAAGAAAGAATAAGTGAATGCATTTGGATTTTTGGATGTAATAAAAGCTCAGTTCCGTTTTGTGCCTCTGATAATCCCATAGTTGTAAAAAGCCAAGATAATAAACAATGGTTACAGGGTCCTAGAATTTATGACGAAGGAATGTATGTAGTTTACCCTTTGTCTCCATCAATTATCATGTATTGTAAAGACCCGGTTAAATGGAGCTTTACTAAGATGTTTGAAAATTCATTGACCCCTGTTGAGTTTACTGACGACATGGTGAGACACGAGAATTCTGGGCAGATAGGACGGTCCTATCGATTTATTTTTTCGAGTGAAAATAATTTTGAATTTGCAAGAGAATTTTTAAAAAACAACCCCGATTTTAAGAATTATGATAGAGAACGATATTAATTGTGTGAAATAGGGTTAAGGATAAAGAAAAGCGCCCCGCAGCCAATCGGCTACAGGGCGCTTTCTTATTCAACCTAACACCAACCTTACAGCAGCTTATCACTCGTCAGCGGTAGCTCGCGGACGCGCTTGCCGGTGGCGTGGTACACGGCGTTGGCGATGGCGGCGGCTACGCCCAGCATCCCGATTTCACCGACGCCTTTGACGCCGATGGGGCTGGCGATGTCGTCTTCCTCCTCCACAAAAATCACATCGATTTTGTGGATGTCGGCGTTCACCGGAATGTGGTACTCGGCATAGTTGTGGTTCATGTAGCGGCCGAGCTCGTTGTTGAGGTAGGTTTCCTCCATCATCGCCATGCTCAGGCCCCACACCGTGCCGCCCAGCACCTGGCTGCGGGCCGTTTTGGGGTTCATGATGCGGCCGGCGGCCACGGCATTCACCACGCGCGTCACGTGGATGGTGCCTAGGTCTTCGTCCACCTTCACTTCCACAAACACTGCGTTGTGCGAGTGCATCGAGTACTTCAACTGGTTGATGGGGTTGGGGCCGGCTTTGCCGTCGGCCTCAATCTTGTCTTCGCCACTGGCGGCCAGAATATCCTCGATAGCTACCGAGCGGGTGATGTCCTCGTTGGCGCGGATGTGGCCGTCCACAAACTGTGCATCCTCGAAGTCTACGCCGGCTAGGGGCGAATTGTCCATCTTCTGAGCCAGCTTGAACAGCTTCTTGCCTATTTCCTGGCAGGCGTCCTTCACGGCCGCGCCCACCGAGTTGGCGGTCCAGGAGCCGCCTTGCACGGGGGCGGCGGGCATGTTGGTATCGCCGAGGTTGAAGGTGACCTGCTTCATGGGCAGCCCGAGAGTCTGAGCAGCCATTTGGGTCATAATCACGTAGGTGCCCGCGCCCTGGTCGTTGGTGGCGCTGCTCACGGTGAGGTGGCCAGCGGCCGTGAGTACGGCTTTGGCGGCGGCTTTCTGCATGGAGGCATCCCAGCAGCCGGCAGCCACGCCCCAGCCTACTAGCTGGTTGCCATCGCGCATCGAGCGGGGCTCGGGGTTGCGCTGGTCCCAGCCAAAGCGGGCGGCGCCTTCGTGGTAGCAGTCGTCGAGGCGCTTGCTGGTGAAGGGCTTGTTCTCGGTGGGGTCGGAGTAGGTGTAGTTGAGCAGACGGAAATCGAGCGGGTCTTTGCCGGCCTTGTACGACATTTCATCAATGGCGCTTTCGCTAGCGAAGTTGCCAGTGGCTGCGCCCGGTGCCCGCATATCGAGCGGCGTAAAGACGTCGATTTTCGACAGCTGATAGTCGAAGTTGGTATTGGGCGAGTTGTACAGAATACCCGTCCAGTTTACTACCGTTTCAGTCGCATTTTCGAACTGCGACGTCTCAGCCAACGCCTTGTGTTCCAAGGCCTGAATGTGCCCTAGGTCATCCGAAGCAATGCGCAGTTTTTGCAGCGTATGGGGCCGGTGGCCAAAGCTGAACATCTGCGTGCGCGTCATTACGACCCGTACCGAGTGCTCAAGCTCCAGGGCCGCCATCACGGCCAGAAACACCTGGTACTGGGGCCGCAAGCCCGAGCCAAAGCCGCCGCCCGTGAACTTCGAGATAACCCGCGCCTCATCGGTGCTCAGCCCGAAAATCTTGGCGATGTACTGCTGCACGTTGGGCGCGCCCTGCGTCTTATCGTAGATTTTCATCTTCTTGCCGTCGCCCAGCCAGTCCACGGTGGTCGCGAACATCTCCATCGGGTTGTGGTGCTGCGCGCGGTGGATGTACTCGCCGGCAATCTTGTGTGGGGCCTCGGCAAAGGCCTTGTTCATATCGCCCTTGGGCTTGGGCGGGGGTACGAAGCCGGTTTTGCCCTTGGGCGCGTCAAAAGCCTTACCGATAGAGCCTTCTAAATCAGTGTTGTGCTTCTCCACATCGTACTCGATGCGCAGCACCGAAGCCGCGTAGCGGGCCAGCTCAAACGTCTCGGCTACGACCAGCGCCACCGGCTGCTGGCTGAACATAATTTCGGGCTCGTGCAGCGGGCGGAAGGGCGAGCCGCCCGGGGCCACGTCGTCCTTGTAAGCGCGGTCGAACCAAGCAAAGGAGGGCACGTTCTCGTGGGAGAACACCTTTTGCACGCCTGGAATAGCCAGCACCTCGTCGGCGTGGATTTTAGTAATCTTGCCCTTGGCCACGGGGCTGTTCACGATGTAGCCGTACCACAGCGGGCCGGTTACGCCGAACTCGGCGGCGTATTTGGCCGCGCCGCTTACTTTGGCCGGGCCATCGGTGCGGTTGATGGGTTTGCCAATCACGTCGCTGTCGAGGCGCACGGTAGGCGGGGTGGCGATAGTCTGACTCATATTAGCTTACGGATTAGAATTCAAAAACACGTTCAGGTTCACCACCTGGCTCATCTCGGTAGCCTGCTTGAGCGCCCGCACGATGGCGCGCTTGCCCAGCTCAATCTTAAACGAGTTGTGCAGCGAGCCTTCGCCGTAGCCCTTGGCCTCGGCAAATACCTTGGCGGCTACCTGACGGAACAAGTCGGGCGAGGCCGTTTGGCCTTCCAGCATCTTTTCAGCCTCTTGGTCGCGCCAGGGCTTGTGAGCCACGCCGCCCAGGGCAAAGCGGGCCTTCTCGATGGTGTTGCCGTTCATCTTCAAACCCACCGCTACGCTTACCAATGCGAAAGCGTAGCTGCTACGGTCGCGCAGCTTGAGGTAGGTGAAGTGGTCGGCGTAGCCTTCTTCAGGTAGGTCGATAGCCGTTACCAATTCGCCCGGCTTCAGGGTATTGTCGGCTTCGGGCTTGTCGCCGGGCAGGCGGTGGTAGTCTTCGAACTTGATGGTGCGCTCGCCGTCGGGGCCTTGCACGCGCACGGTGGCTTCCAGGGCCGCCAGGGCTACGCACATGTCGCTGGGGTTGGTGGCGATGCAGCTTTCGCTGGTACCCAGCACGCCGCACACGCGGTTGGGGCCGGTGAGGGCCGAGCAGCCGGTGCCGGGCTCACGCTTGTTGCAGGGCGTGGCGAGGTCGTAGAAGTAGTAGCAGCGGGTGCGCTGGTTGAGGTTGCCGCCGTTGGTAGCGGCGTTGCGCAGCTGCGGCGTGGCCCCGGCCAGGATGGTCTGGCTCAGCAGCGGGTAGCGCTTTTCTACCTCGGGGTGCCAGGCAGTATCGGCGTTGGTGGCCAGCGCACCCAGACGCAGGCCGCCATCGGGCAGGCTCGTGATGTCGGTGAGCGGCAGCAAACCCAGGCTGGTGAGGTGGGTGGGCCGCGTGAGGTTGTACTTCATCAAATCCACGAGGTTGGTGCCGCCGCCGAGGTAGGCCGCGCCGTCGTGGCTGCTGAGGTCGCGCACGGCCTCGTCGGCGGCCGTGGCTTGGGTAAGGGTGAAGCTATTCATAAGGAGCGAAGGCTAAGAGTTATTCGACCGAGCTGGCTTTGGTAGGAGCTACCGGAACGGTGATGAGCACGCCGTTATCGACCACTACCTGGCCATCGTGCAGCACTTCCATCACGGCCGATAGGATGTTGGTGTAAGCGCCGCAGCGGCAGAGGTTGCCGCTCATGTGCTCGCGTACTTCATCCACCGTCTTGCAACGGCCTTCGTTAATAAGGCCCTGGGCTGAGCAAATCTGGCCCGGCGTGCAGTAGCCGCACTGGAAGGCATCGTGGTCCACAAACGCCTGCTGGAGCGGCGAGAGATTGTCCTCGGTACCCAGGCCCTCGATGGTCTCGATTTTCTTGCCCTGATACACCGTGGCCAGGGCCAGGCACGAGTTAATACGCTTGCCGTCAACGAGGACGGTGCAGGCGCCGCACTGGCCATGGTCGCAGCCTTTTTTAGTGCCGGTGAGGTCCATATACTCGCGCAGAGCGTCGAGCAAGCTGGTCCAGGGTGCAATCTGGATGGTGCGGTCCTGGCCGTTCACGTTGAGCGTTACGGCCTGGGCGGGCACTACGTGCGGCGCGGTTTTATCGAGCGGTTCTTGAATGAAAGTCAAACTCATAGGTAGTAGAAAAGGAAGTGGATGGCATGGCTGGCGCGTAGCCGGCCTCCTTGCTAGATTTCCTACGACTACGCGCTGAGTCGGGGTGACGATGTTTTTATCAAGTCTAAATAAGCTGGTTGGCTCGACGATTAGGCCAGTTGAGCGGCTGATTTTCAGGCCAACACTGCGCCCGGTTTTCGCATTGCCCGTGAAGAATGTTTTCTGAAAATAGCGTGATTGCCAGCCAGTAGTAAGGCGCTGTATAAAAGGCAATACAACGCGGGCTTGCGCAGGTCTGACAAGACAAGCGGGGCCGGTAGGCACGCCCGTGGCCCGGGGTAGTTGGTCGAACGGCACCGGGCAAACTACCTTTGCCGCACGCTCCTTCACCGGGGCTCTTATCCAGAAAGGCGGAGGGACAGGCCCGACGATGCCTTAGCAACCAGCAGCCATGCGAAGGTGCTAATTCCTGTTTCGAGATGCGGCCCCGGTCGCTTTCGGAAGCAGATAAGTTATGAGACGCGACCCGGCCGCCCGTGCGGCGGGCTAGCTCTTCTGACTTGTCGGAAGGGCTTTTTTTGAGCCCTTTCGGTGAGGAGTTCTGAATGGGAGCAGGTGGCGGTGCGCGTTCAAAACGCCCTTCATTTTCCTGTTTTATGATTCGTACCGACCTCAACATTGGTCTTTTCGGCTTTGGCGTAGTGGGCCAGGGCCTGCACGCAGTGCTGGAGCGCACGCCCGGCCTGCGCGCCCGCATCGGCCGCATCGCGGTGAAAAGCCGTGACAAGGCCCGCTCGCTGCCCGCCGAGCTGTTTACCTTCGATAAAAACGACCTGCTCAGCGACCCGACGCTCACCGTTATCGTGGAGCTGATTGACGATGCCGACGAAGCGTACCTTATTGTGAAAGAGGCGTTGCTGCGCGGCAAGGCCGTCGTTACGGCCAATAAAAAGATGCTGGCCGAGCACCTGCCCGAGCTCATCGAGATTCAGCAAACTACCGGTACGCCGTTGCTCTACGAGGCGGCGGCCTGCGCCAGTCTGCCCGTTATCCGCAACCTGGAAGAATACTACGACACCGACCTGCTCGAATCGGTAGAAGGCATCGTGAACGGCTCGACCAACTACATCCTAACGGCCATGCACCGCGATGCGCAGCCCTACGCCGCGGCCCTGGCTAAGGCCCAGGAGCTGGGCTTTGCCGAAAGCAACCCCGCGCTCGACGTGGAAGGCCTCGACGCCCGCAACAAGCTGGTGCTGCTGCTGGCCCACGCCTTCGGGCTGGTGGTGGGGCCTACTGATTTGCTGGCGGTAGGTATCACGGGCATCAGCGCGCTGGCCACGGCGTATGCGCGCGAACAGGGGCTGATAATCAAGCTGGTGGCCGAGGCGCGGCGGCTGCCGGGCGGCGGGCTGGCGGCGGCGGTGCTGCCCACGCTGGTGCGCCCCGGCCACGAGCTGGCGCAGGTGCACGACGAATTCAACGGCCTCATCACCCAGAGCGGCTTTGCCGACCGGCAGTTTTTTCTGGGGCGCGGGGCGGGGGCGTTCCCCACGGCCTCGGCGGTGCTCAGCGACCTCTCGGCGCTCACCTACGGTTACCGCTACGCCTACAAGAAAATTCACCAGAACGCCCACCTCGCCCTCACGCCCGAAACGGCCGAAGTGGAGGTGCTCGTGACGTTTGACGAAGCTGGCGCCGCGCCCGACCGGGCCGATTTTACGGCTGTGCACGAGGAGTTTAGCTCGGCGCAGCGGGGCAGCTACCTCACGGGCACCATTGGGCTGGCGCAACTGGCGCGGGCGGGCTGGCTGCGGGCGCCGGGCGTGTGCGTGGTGCGGCTGGCCGCGCCGCTACGGGCAGCGGCCGGGGTGGCCATGCCCATCTTGCACGAAGCGGTGGGCGTATAACCGTCAAACGATTCTTTCTTTTCCCTCGGGCATGACAACTTTTTCTGATTCTCCTATTGCCACCGGGCTGCTGGCCTACGGTATGTCGGGCAAGCTTTTTCACGCCCCTTTTCTCGACCTGCACCCCGGTTTTGCGCTGCGGGCGGTGGTCGAGCGCACCCAGCAGCGCATGGCCGCCGACTACCCCGATGTGCGCAGCTATCCCAGCACCGAGGCCCTGCTCGCCGACCCCAGCCTGGAGCTGGTGGTGGTAAATACGCCCAACGACACGCACTACGACCTCGCCCGCCAGGCGCTGCTGGCCGGCAAGCACGTGCTGGTCGAAAAGCCCGTGGCCACCACCGTGGTCGAGTGGCGCGAACTGCGTAGCCTGGCAGAGCAGCAGGGCCGCCAGCTACTGGCCTACCAGAACCGCCGCTGGGATACTGATTTTGGGGCGGTGCGCCGGGTGGTGGAAAGTGGCCAGTTGGGCCGGCTCATCGAGGTGTATTTCCGGTTCGACCGCTTTCGGCCGCTGCTGCACACCAAGGTTTTTAAGGAAGATGGCCGCCCTGGCTCGGGCGTGATTTACGACCTCGGGCCGCACTTGCTCGACCAGGTTATTGCGTTGTTTGGCAGGCCGTTGTCGTTTGAGAAAACTACGGGCCGCTACCGCCACGGCTCGCAGGTCGATGACTTCTTCAAAATACAGCTGCGCTACCCGCAGGGCCTCCACGTGTGGGTTACGTCGAGCCTGCTCGTGGCCGACCCCGGCCCCGCGTTTGTGCTGCACGGCACGCTGGGCAGCTACAAAAAAGACCGTACCGACCCCCAGGAGACGCAGCTGCTGGCCAGCATGAAGCCCGACGACCCGGCCTACGGCCACGAGCAGCCCGGCCAGGAGGGCCGCCTCACCCTGGCCGACCCGGCCGGGCACAACCGGCTGCTGCCCGCCGTGCCCGACAAGGCAGCCCCGGCCAACTACATGGGCCTGTTTGAGGCAGTATATCAGGCCATTCGGCACGGCCAGCCGTATCCAATTCGGGGGGAGGAACTGGAGTGGCAGCTGGCCATGCTAGCTAATGAAGAGCCGGCCGGCTAGCTGGCCAGTAGGTCGGCATACTGGTGGTGGCGCTGCACATAGCCCGCCATAAACTCGCAGCTGGTGCGCACTTTCAGGTGCTGCTGGCGGGCGTAGGCCAGGGCGGCCTCGGCCAGTTGCTCGGCCACGCCCTGGCCGCGCTGGTTTTCGGGCACGAAGGTGTGCACAAAGTCGATGACGCCGGCGGCGGGTAGCGAGTAGGCTAGCTCGGCTTGCTGGTCGGCGGGGCCAGTGGTAAATTCTTGGTTAGCAGGGTTATGCTGAATAGTCATGCGGGTAGGTAGGAAATGGAACGGGCAAAATAGCCAGCCCGTGTACGTAGCCCGCGCGAAAAATGCACGGCGAAAAGCCTACCCGCAGCAACGCGAAGCCGCAAAGTACAGTAAACACGTCAGCGGCTGGCCCGTGCGGCCGTGCTTTTGCGCAACCTCCTATTTTCCCTCCCATGAGCTTCTTCTCTTCTGATTCGGACGACGACGACCAACTGCCCATCGGCCAGCGCCAGCGCGCTGAGAATGCGCATCTTAACCCCAACGACCCCGCCAAGGATGCCGAAGCTGGCACCCCGGCCTACGGCGATTTTGGCAAGCTTCCTACTAACGCCACTGCGCCCCAACAGGGCCGCGACGGCTCAAACGATAACCCCGACGAGTTCAGCGAGTTGCGCGAGCCCGGCGATGCCCAGGAGGCGCCCGCCAACCCTGCCGACCAGCGTGGCCACGTAACCCAGAACCAGGACCCCGGCGCCGTGCGCGATGCCCAGCACGCCAACACCGATGAGCAGCGCGCCGCCTGGTCTGACGATGACCCGCGCTACGCTGGCGGCAAGCGGGAAGCCACCTGGCAGGAGAAAAATGACGAAGAACACGATAAAAACTAGCTCCTTATGGCTTCTATTCCGCAAACCGCCCCCGGCAACGACCTCAACGGCAAGCCGCAAACCGACGACAACGCCACTACGGCTCGTACCGCTACCGAAAAAGAATCGGATAGCTTCCTGGACCGCGAAACGGCCGGCCAGGTATTCGACGACAACAGCGGCCAGCAAATGGCCGATATGATGGACGACTCGATGCGCTCGGATATGCAAGCCCCGATGGGCGATGCCCCCGACTCCGCCGAAAACGTGCCCACTGAGCTGTCGCACCCCAGCGAAGCCAACTTCACGCTGCCCGAAATGCAGCACCAGGGCAAAACCCTGACTACCGAAGGCGACGGCGAATAAGCTTTATTGCTAGACGAAAAGAAAGCCCGCGGCCTTTTGGCGGCGGGCTTTTTTGTGCAGTTCGGGGCTAGCCGGCATCAGGTAACTAGTGCTTCCTTACCGTCGTTTTCCACTGCGCTGTATGCTGCCCTCGTGGTGGATGGCTTCCTGGTTTTTAATGGTGTGGGGCTTCTGCATCAGTTTGTTTCCGGAGGAAAAAATCCGAAGCTCGTCTGGCATATAGTGGCCGATACACGCGGGTGGACTATGTGAAGGGGGAATCATCGAACTGAACGTACCGCCGCTAAGGCCAACGTCAGTAAGTGCCCGATTTGCGTGGGGGTTGCCCTACCTGGCATTGAGTGAAGTAGCGAAAGCCCGCCGTTGGCAAACGGTAAGCTTTATGGGCAATGGAATCAAAGATTTTGTCAGCCTTGATAATACGATACAGTACCTGCAGTGCCTGGACGCCAGTAGCGGCTATAGGTCAGCTATACGTATTAGATTCGGCCCGGAGACGAGCTACGCCTGCTTCATGGAAGTACTAAGTACGCTCAGACTATGGGGTGACCACAAGTACTATTGGCTCGATGTCCGGCACAATCCAATGACGATTTACGTTGTACTTCGCCCACCAGAGCCTGTACTGAATTAGTAGCTTTATCACTTTTGCCCACCCTGCCACCCGCCCTGCGCCGCGCCCTGCTCGACCTGCCGCCGCGCGAAAAAGACCAGCTGCTAGCCCGCCTCGTGGCCCAGGATGCCGTGCTCACCGAGCAACTGGCCTACCGCCTGCTCGAAGGCCCCGATGCCCTCGAAACCCGCCGCGCCACGCTGCGCCAGCAGGTCGATGACCCCGTGCGCGGCTACCACCAAACTCCCAACGACATGCTGGTTATCCTGCGGCAGTTGCAGGCGCGGCTGGCCTATCACGCCCGCATCACCGAAGATGCCTTTGGCGAAATAGAGCTGAGCCTGCGGCTGCTGGCCAACGTATTTACGCACCAGCCGGGGCTGGTGGCGCGGCTGCACGGGCCCACCCAGCCGCTGCTGCAACACCTGGTGCGCCGTGCCCAGGAAGCCCTGAAGCAAGCCGAGAAGCTACACCCCGACTATCATCTGGAGCTAGCCAGCGCCGCCAATGCCGTGTTGGCCGGCCTGTTCGCCTCGGGGGCCGCGCCCCTGGCCCGCGAGGCAGGGCTGCCTGCCAGCGTAGCGCACTGGGGCTAGCTAGCAAGGTGTTGGCGGTAGGCAATACTTTTTGCAACCAGTACCCAGCGAGGGGCGTAAATGGGTAACCGGCTATTCATTAGCTGCTTACCATTTACCACTGTAGCGCATGAAAATCTTGTTTTTTCTCCTGCTCGGCACGGTAGCGCTTGCCCCCGATGCCTTCTCCAAACACAACCCCAAGGTACTGAGCAAGCGCGCGTTTGCGCATTCGGCCGAGGCCAGAAAGCTCAACCCGCACATGAAATTCCGACACAACCCGCCGCCGCTGCCCATGCTTGATTTGAAGGCCCGCGACCCGGAAAAATTTAAGACCGTGCGCGCTTCCAAAAACTACAAATTCAGGTAAGTGCGTTAGTAATAAAAAAAGCGGCCCGCCTCGAAAGAGGCGGGCCGCTTTTTTTCGTAGGTAGGCTGAGCGAAAGCGTATCTTTACCCGTAATCCTATTTGCTATTCACCTACTTATGCGGATAATTTCTACTCTACTGGGCCTTTGCTGCTGGCTGCTGGCCCTGCCGGGGCTGGCCGCGCCGCCCACCATTCCGGGCCGCTTGGTGCTGAAGCTGCGGGCCACTGCGGGCGCGCCCGCGGCTAGCCTGGGGGCGCTGCTGCCGGCCCTGGCCAGCCTGCACGGCACCAACCTGACGCAGAAATTCCCGTTGAGCCTGCCGCCCGGCACCGAGCAGCCGGATGGCGTCGATTTGCGCCAAGTATATGAGTTGACGGTGCCAGCGGGCCTGTCGCTGGCCAAGGCCCGTACGCTGCTGCTGGCTACCGGCGTAGTCGAGTACGTGGAGCCGCTCTACATCCGGGCGCCCCAGTACCAGCCCAACGACCCGCTGGCCGACTCTACGGCGGCCGGCAACCAGTACCATTTGCGCCTCACCCGCGCCTACCGTGCCTGGGATTTCACTAAGGGCGATACCAGCGTGGTTATCGGGGTCACGGACACGGGCATCCGCTACAGCCACGAGGACTTGCGCCGGCAGGTAAAATACAATTATGCCGACCCCATCAACGGGCTCGATGACGATGGCGACGGCTACGTCGATAATTTTAGGGGTTGGGACTTTTCTAATAACAATAACGACCCGCTGTACGAGTCTTATAACGGGCACGGCACGCAGGTTTCGGGCATCGTAGCGGGGCAGGCCGACAATGGCAAGGGCTTGGCGGGGGTAGGGTTTCGGTGCAAGTTTCTGCCCTTGCAAATATTTCCGGGCACGCCCACGGGCTCGTTTGCGGGTTTCGAGGCCATTGTATATGCCGCTGACCACGGCTGCCGGGTCATCAATATGTCGTGGGGTGGGGCCGGGGGCTACTCGCGCTTCGAGCAGGATGTGTGCACCTACGCCGCCGTAAATCGCGATGCCGTGCTGGTAGCTGCGGCCGGCAATACGCCGGGGGACATCCGGTTTTACCCCGCTTCCTACGACCACGTGCTGTCGGTATCGGCCACCGATGCCGCCGATAGCAAGGCCGCCTTCGCCACCTATAGTCGCCGGGTAGACCTGGTAGCGCCGGGCGTCGATATCACCATCACCTACGGCCGGCCCACCGCCACTGCCGCCGGCCCCCCCGATGCCGACTACTGGCACGGCTCGGGCACCTCCTACGCCGCGCCGCAGGTGGCCGGTGCGGCGGCGCTGGTGCGCGCGCGCTTTCCGCTGCTTACGGCCGAGCAGGTAGTGGCCCAACTGCGCCAGGCGGCCGATGCGAGCATCTACGCCCTGCCGGCCAACGCTCCCTACCAGGGCCACCTGGGCACGGGCCGGCTCAACATCGCGCGGGCTGTGGCTAGCCTCAATCTGCGCGAGGTACGGGTGGTGCGTAGCTCGCTGGCGCCCGCCCGGCCCGCTGGCTACGCCCCCGGCGATACCCTCCGGCTGGCCGCTACCGTGCGCAACCTGCTGCTGCCCGTGGCGGGCCTCACCCTCACGTTGCGCTCGCTCTCGCCCTACCTCACGGTGCGGCAGGGCACGTTTGCGGTTGGTAGCCTCAGCACGCTGGGCGAGGCCAGCAACGAGGCGGCGCCCTTCCGGCTGGCTGTGGCGGCCGAGGTGCCGCTCAATACCACGGCCACGCTCAATTACCACTTTAGCGGGGCCAATGGCTATGAGTCGGACCAGTACATCGATGTGCTGCTGCACCCCGATTTCGTGCAGCTCGATGCCGGCGACGTTAGCCTAAGCCTGACCAGCCGGGGCAATATTGGCTACGACGACCCCTCGGGTGCCGTGGGCCGGGGCGTCAGCTACCAAGGCAGTACGCCGCTGCTCAGCGAAGGCGGGCTGCTGCTGGCCACCTCGCCCACCCGCGTGGCCGACCGCCTGCGGGCCGACCCCGGCACCGTGCGCAGCTCCTTTTTCACCCTGGCCCAGGTGCAGCGGCTAGCCCCCGGCCCCCGCGCCGACCAGGAGGCGCGCGGCACCTTCCGCGACTCGCTGCCCGCTGCCCGGCTGCCGCGCTCGGTGGGCGTGCGCGTGCGCCAGCGGGGCCAAAGCTGGGCTAGCCCCGCCGCCCGCCGCAATGTTATCCTGCTCGATTATTCCCTGCGCAACCTCACCGCCGACACCCTCAAGCCCCTCTACGCCGGCCTGTTTACCGACTGGGACCTGCCCGGCGAAACGGCCCGCAACGTGGCCCGCTACGACTCCGTCAACCGCGTGGGCTACTGCTACGACCCCGTGGCCGCCCGCTACTATGCCGGCGTGCAGGTGCTGGGCCCGCGCCCGGCCGGCGTTTATTCGCTCGATATTGCGGCGCCCGCCGGCGCCCCCATCTACCTCACCGACGGCTTCAGCCCTTCCGAAAAATACCTGGCCCTCAGCGGTGGCTTCGGCCGGGCGCACCGCGAGGCGGGCACCGAAGCCCAGGGCACCGATGTGGCGCAGGTAATGAGCACGCTGGTGCCGCGCCTGGCCCCCGGCGACTCGGCCACCGTGACCTTTGCCGTGCTGGTGGCTCCCACGCTGGCCGGGCTGCAAGCCGCCGCCCAGGCCGCCACCGCCGCCTACCAGCAGGCGCTGCCTACGCTGCCCGCCGCCGCGGCCGGCATCTGGCAGCTCTACCCCAACCCCACGGCGGGCCGCCTGCGCGTGGCGCTGCCCGCTAGCCTGGGGCCCGCCACGGTGCAGGTGCTCGATGCCCTGGGCCGGCCCGTAGTCACCGCCAGCCTGCCCACTGGCGGCGGCGACCTCGACCTCACGTCCCTGGCGCGGGGCCTCTACGTGGTGCACCTCGTGGGCAGTAGCCTGGTGCAGCGCGTGGTGCGGCAGTAGGCCGCGCCCGGCTAGCCTCAACGCACAAAAAGGCCGAACCCGCAGGGGTCCGGCCTTTTTAATTCAGGTAGGTGGCGCAGCTAGGCTGAAACCTACATGCCCGACGACTGCATGGTGCTGTCGCGGCGCATGCCTTTTTTCATGCCCTTGTGCTTCATGCCTTTGTGGTGCATTTTCATGTCGCCATCCTGCATGGTCATGTCACCTTTCATATCGCCTTTGCGGGGCTTGGTGGTGGCTTTCATGCGGTTGCCGGCGTCGTCTTTGCCTTTCACTTTCATCTTGCCATCGTCGGCCACTTTGGTTTTCACGGTCATGCCGTCGGTGGTCGTCTTCGTTTTATCGCCGCCGTCCTCCGTTTTCACGGTTTGGGCAAAAGCGGTGGTAGCAAACAGGCTGAGGGCCACTACGGCCACGGAAAACAGGTTCTTCTTCATGAGAGGGGAGGTGAAAGAATACGTTGGGGGCTATACGGCGGCAGCCCGCCCAGGGGTTTAATAACCACGTACTATTTCACTAAGCCATTCAGCCCCAACTCAAAACCGCCCGGCTGCCTTGCGGCGGCCGGGCGGCTAGGGTGCCGGGTGGGCGCGGGCTAGGGCCGGCGGTTCACCGCGTTCAGGTCTTCAAAGGCGTGCTTGAGGCGGGCCACAAAGGTCTCCTCGCCCTTACGCAGCCACACGCGCGGGTCGTAGTACTTCTTGTTGGGCGAGTCGGGGCCGTTGGGGTTGCCAATCTGGCCTTGCAGAAACGCCTCGTTTTTCACGTAGTACTGCTGAATGCCTTCCCAGAACGCCCACTGCAAGTCGGTGTCGATGTTCATCTTGATGGCGCCGTAGCTGATGGCCTCGCGGATTTCCTCCTGGCTCGAGCCCGAGCCGCCG
>Ga0160428_1000411_pt1 | contig 48996 bp, 54 predicted proteins | sample SolpanmetagenomM_FD_108198 | JGI IMG/M metagenome (GOLD analysis project Ga0160428, IMG submission 108198) | Solar panel surface microbial communities from Lawrence Berkeley National Laboratory, California, USA - M | ecosystem: Engineered > Built environment > Solar panel > Unclassified ... | reverse complement strand
TAACGGAAACGAGATGGTTGGGCGGATGTGGTGAGCGATGGATTTTGAGTTAGGTGTGCGTCGACTATTTCTTCGATCTTGAGCCGGTCTTTGCGGGATTGGCGACGGGCTTCGTGGCGGGCTTGTTCGCGGGATTTCTTGTCGTGTTTGCGTTTAGGAAGGCCTGTCTCCACGTCGTCGTCGTCGTCGTCGTCTGCGGAGTCGAGCGCAACGCCATTGTCGTCGTTGGCAGGGTCGGCTTCCTCGTCGTCCGAGAGAACATAACTGCCTTTTGCCTTTTCTTCTTCTTCGTTGAAGTCAGGCACGAGGTCGGCAATGTCGATGTCGTCGTCGAATTTGGGCTTCTTTAGTTTGCTTTTCTTATTCGACTTTGATGCCAGCTCAGCACCGTTGTCTGCTACTACGTCGTCTCCGTCTGCGTAGTACTCATCGCCGAACCGCCTTCGCATCTCCTCCTCCCATTGGTCGTCTTCAAAGCCAGCTTCTAGAAATTTTGCCCATTCTTCCACACTAACATTCTGCGCCTTGAGTCCTGCCACTTCTTTGAATCTGTTTAATTTTTCCTGAGCCTCTTCGATCTTGAGTCGTCGCAGTCGTGCCTTGTCCTCGCTTCTCTCTGCCTTGATCGCAGCGGCATGTGCTTTCTCCGCTTCACGCTTTTTACCACGCCCTGTAAGCTCTTCTCGACGCACAGAGTATTTTGCCGCTGCATCACGCGAATGCGACAGAAGTTTCTCGTTCGCCTTCGCTGGATCTTCGAATCGGAGGTTATATGCCTCTTCCCATGCATCGGCTTTTTCAACGTCTTCCTCATCTTCGGACTCGAAAGCTTGCCATGTGGTGCTCGTTGACGGTTTCCATGCACGAGATGCCATAAAGGTGTTCAAGAAGGTTTCAGGGTCAGCATCAGCAGCCTTGATATCTGGCTCAGGAAGGTCTTTACTAGTATTCTTGATCTGCTTGTTTTGGGAAGTTTTCCTGGCTTTTGCAACTAGGAAGTCATCTTCTTCATCGTCATTGTCTTCTGCCTGTGCGAGCAAGTTGCGCTTCGCCGTCGCTTGTTCATCTGCATAGGTCATTGGCGCATCTTCATCTGCCTCTTCTCCTGCAGCATCACCACCTGCTAGTAGATTCGTGCGATGATAGTCTGCTAGATATATTGGCTTTTCTTTCGATTTCTTGATAGCTGCATTGGCCGCTGCAGTCTCTTCTGCGCTATAGAACTTCGAGTTTTTGTCGTAGATTCTTGGGTCTTTGGAACGAATGGCGTTGAGTGTTGCGAATATTTCATTGTCAAGTTCGTGAGTGACTAGCTCGGCATCGTCATCTTCGTCTTCGTCCTCGGATGATGATTCTGATTCTTCGAGCTTCGTGTCCTTGCCATACTTCTCTTCCAGTCTCATACGGTCCTCCCGTTCCTTGTTGTGCTTGAAGCGCTTGGCGTAGTCCTCATTCACTGTCAAGATAGCGTCGTCGTCGGCCGAAGCGTCGGCATCGTCCTCTAGGAGTCTCGCTCGTTTTGCTGGTCGGCCCATGATTATCGCTAATTAGTGGTTGATAATTCAAGAAGATAAAACACTTCTAAGACTGACTTCAAGAAAAAAAGTCCAACGAACGGTCCGATAAGGTCACGTGACGGTCTTTCATCTTGGCTTGTTCCAGACAAGGCATGACCAAGGCAAGGCATGGTAATGACAATAGTATAATAGTATGCCATGTCAAAAAGCATTACTACCAAATATGTCAACGACAAATGATTAAATGGCTCAGCCAACAATCATACCCGTCAATCGACCTTTGTCGTTGATTCCTGTAGGCTTGAAAGAAGCTGCTCTTGACTCTCCAAGTTTCCGATCCACAGTTGTGCACTTCAATGAACAGATTGATAATGTCGAGAAGTGGTTAGAGGGTTACGTTAGGGCAGCTAGCAAGCTAGCGCAAGAGGTTGGAGTACTAGAAGATGTCGTCAATGCTTTCCTTACAGCATCCAATCCTCCAGACAGCCTATCCGAAGCTGTGATTGACCATGATTACACTGTGCTTGCAATGAGGCGATATGGGCAAGGTGCTCATGAGTTCTGGACTCACGCTATCGGATCAATGACCAAGTCTCAACATTCTGTTATTGAACCTATTCGTGCTACACTTGCGAGAGATTTTCGACCTTTCAAAGACACTCGAAAGACTCTAGAGCAATCTCAAAAGACCTATGATACCGTCGTAGCTCGATACAACAGCCAGTATAAATCGAAAGAGGCATCCGCTTTACGAGAGGATGCGTTTCAGCTACATGAAGCAAGGAAGGCGTATCTCAAGTCATCTATGGACTTTTGCGTTGCAGCACCTCAGCTCCGTGCAGCATTAGACACTCTACTGATCAAGGTCTTCTCCGACCAGTTCCTGGAAATGAAAGGGCTGAGAGAATCGACTACTACCATGTTCTCAGGATTCGGGCACGAGATAGCCAGGATACGTAATTGGAGTCAACAGATCAATCACTCAGAGGCTGTCCTACGAAAGGAGTTACAAACCACCCGAAAGCAGATAGAGGAGAGCGCTGAGACAGCAATGCGCCCGTCTCGCGATCTTGAAGACTATACGGCGTTCAGTGCTCCTATACTCGGCACACGTCCGCGGGCCAACTCGAGAGTGGCAGTCGAGGGAAGTTCGGCCTCGTCCAAACAAGGCTGGCTGTTCATGCGCACAACCACTGGACGACCTGCGCGGTACACATGGACGCGGAGGTGGTTCTTCGTCAAGAACGGTGTTTTTGGCTGGCTGACACAGGGCACGAAGACGGGTGGCGTTGAAGAAAGCGAGAAAATCGGGGTTCTACTTTGTAACGTTCGCGCCACGGCTCAAGAAGACAGGCGCTTCTGCTTCGAGGTGAAGACGAAGGACACTGTTTTGATGTTGCAAGCAGAGACTCAAGGTGATCTTAGTCGGTGGTTATCTGTGTTTGATATTGCCAAGAAGAAAGCACTCGAAGAACCAATATTGGGCATTGCTCAGATGGGACGTTTAGTACAGCTTTCCGACGCGACATATGCTCTCAATCCTGCAATCTCGTTCAATCCTGCAGAGAAGCGTGTGGACGGGCAAGCTGTACAAGCAGGAGAGGAAAGTGTTACACTGGTGTCGCCACTGGATGCCGAACCGAGTGGCCTGCGGCGCAACTTCTCGGGTACTTCAAGGAGCAGGCGACGGACCCTAGCTGGCGACACTGATGTTCGCGATCATGGCGCTCGAATTCTCTCAAAATTCGAAATACATCGCAAGTCAATCGCCAGTCATGTTCATAGTAATAGGACGGTTTCGGCATCATTACCGGCATCACCTGCACAATTACCTACTGGCAGCAATCTAAGTCTTGCGTCCACTAGCAAGACCAGCCTAACAACGTCTCATCCACTCTTTGTTTCTGGTAATAACACAATCAACACCGCCGTGAACACACTAGCACCAGCAAATATCGCTAATCCTCCTTTACCCACCAATTTGAGCAAGACGGCAATCACGGTCGTAGCTGAAAGAGGGCTTGATCCCCGCGCATCAGACTCCTCCAACGGTGGTGCTCCTAGCAGTCTCCTCGCAAATCAATGGGGCTCTTGCAACTATGGACACTTATCTAGACTGGAAAGAGGTGAGCTTTCTCGAGGACTGAATCAAGACGTCGCCAAGGAGAAGACCGCGCCGCTCACAGGCCCTCTACCCATTCCGCAAACACCACCGAAGAGCAATGAACGCCAGCTCGTATCAAACTCGCCAGTTTCCAGTCCTGGCAAAGGCCACCGGAAAACGCTCAGTGATGCAGATCTGTCGCTTGTACAGACACGAAGCTTCGGCGGCGCTGTGGACTATCCTTCGTATTACCCTGCAAATCTACGTATTCACGATGCACAGTTGCGTCTTTTGTTCCCTGATATACCACCTGAACAGAAGGTTCTGCTTGTCTTTCGCGCAGCGTGGAATCCTTCTGAGCACCATGATCTTCCAGGACGAGTCTATATCACCAATAGTGATGTTTACTTCTACAGCCACTATCATGGTTTTGTCCTTGTGACTGGCTTTAGTCTTGATAGGGTTACTGACGTCTCTGCCGAAGCCCAACAAGGTCATGATTTCATATACTTCGCCCTAAGATCGCTGCATGCACGAAATGAGGTCAACACAATCACGGTAAAGGTATTTCTCGAGCCTCTGCAATTGTTGACTCGACGACTTGAGTACATTGTCTCGACACACATGTCAGGTCAGTCCGTTGAGTTCGAAGAAATGCTCCTAACTCTGATCGATATGGACAATGATCGGCTGGATCCGAGCCCAAACTCAGAGGACTGGGAGCACGTCACTCGATCCCGGTATTTTGACTCTCCAGCTCGGAGAGCTGGGAAAGAGATGAAAGCAAGTCTTCGCATAGATCGTACACTATATGGTGGCGATTCTGCATCATTAGTGGATCCTGACGCACTGAAGTTTAGGCTGCCTGCTCAACCGGTCAGATATAGACCGCAAGGCGTGACCAATATGGCAGCAGAAGGTATTTTCAGCATCAGTACTAAAGCAATGTTCCATCTTCTTTTCGGTGACAACAGCGCCGTTTTCCAGACTCTGCTCTTCCAGCGTCGAACACAAGGTAGGTGACCCCAATATCGAATGTTCATCTGAGATACGCGCTGACTTATCTCTAGTGATCAAGCAATACCCTTGGATCTCATCTGAAGGCGGTCACTGGCATCGACGATTTGAGTATGAAATCGTCTCCAAGCAATCACAAGGTACAACTTTTCTACACTACTATCAGGTACTGCACCAGCTGACCAAGTATAGAGCTCGAAAACATCCTGATTGTAGACTCTCAGACAGTGGACGTGCTCAACGACCACTTGTGCTATGTGGTTACAGACCTCAAGACTCCCTGGCATCTACCACGACCCAAGGACTATTCTTTAATGTCGCGAATAGTCATCACACATGAGGCCAAATCGAAGTGCAAGCTCGCAATCTTCACAAGGGTGCAATGGCACAGACGCTCTGGAATCTCTGACAGTTCGTTCCAACCCGTTCTACCCGTATAGCCCTTACATTGCTAACTTCTTACCAGCTATCATCGAAAAGCACGCCTTGCAAGACCTCCACACAGACTCCATAAACCTCCTTTCCATGGTCACAGACCAAGTCGCCAAGCTCTCCAAGTCCGATGCACGGACACGCAAGGCCGTCGAAATCTTCGGCCACCTTGGCCTCGCGAGCGAGCCTACCCAAGTCACCTCACCAGGAGTCGAACCACAAAGCCAGATGGCCCATCGGACCCTGTCCGAACTCTGGCAAGACGCCATCTTTGCCTATATCCGGAACGCCATGTCCAACCTCGCCTCGACCTCGATTGATGCACTCACCACGCTCGGCAAGAACCTGGGCGCGCACGGCTTCCTTCTCACTTTACTCCTTATCAGCACAGCCATGCACTTTTTCGCCTCGACATCAGTCGTCCAGTCATGGTATAACGACCGCAACGCCGTGAACTATATGTCTCGGTTAGGTGTAACATCCACGACCACAATGCGCAAAGCCGTCTATCTCCACGACCTCACTGAGATGACACAACCATTCAGCATAACAAATCTGCAGTCACCCAATGGGATAAACTACTGCTCCAACACTTTCCGCCAATTACTTGCTGCCACAAATCCTGCCAGCACGCCACAGCATGATGATTCAGAACCTTCCACCCGGAGCACAGCACATCGTCTATACAAGACGCGACAGCGCATGGCTTCATATCGACACGATCTACTCGTCTCTCTACGACTGATTAACAGTATTGAGCGAGAGACGGTGCAGGCAGAATACGAGAATTGGGTTGTTGAGGAGAATGTCAAATGTGAACAGATGCGAGTAATGCTGCAACGATATGCTACAGCTGGTAACAAAACGGGTGGCAAGGCTCAGGGTAGGGATAGTGGTGCGGAAATGATCACCAGGAAGAAGAGATTGGAGCAGTTGAGAGAGTTGCAGAGAGGCTATTGTGGTGATTGTAGAGCAGAACAAGCTGGAATGGAGAGGTTGAGGTAGAAATATTGTTCACTTCCAACACCTTTAGTGATAGTTCGATATCTCTGCTGATGCTGAATCATCAGCATCTTCCTGGTAATATTCGGAAGAACACATGACTTCACTTCAGAACTTGACCTTTGCGTTCGAAAATCCTTCCTCAACCAAATACTCCGCCATATTCCCACCTCTCGCCTTCAGCAAGCCCGCCAGCTTCCATGGAATATCCCAGACGTCCAAAATGACCTCGATGATCTGAACTTCGGTTGGTTCCACAATGTTTGGTTTCGTCAAGGTGGACTCGAGATCGGCGCGAGTCTTGACGAGGTGGTAGTTGACGCCTGGCTTGCTTTCACCTCCAAAGAAGGAAAGAAGATGAGAGTATTTGAAGGGTGGGATGTTGTTGTATTCTGTATGTTGTGTCAGATTGATCGTGGTGGTGATTCGGAAGGATTTGGAAAACTCACTTTGTCGTGCTCCGTGGATGGCACGTTCTACAGTATAACCATTGTTGTTGACGATCAGTCTGACAAAGTTAGTATAAAAACTCAGTTGAAGACAGTTTCGGCTCACATGATAGGCTTCAACCCTTCAACCATTGCAACAGCAATCTCTTGTATGGTCAGCATCAAGCCACCATCACCAGTAATAAGTACTGTTCTGCCTCTGCCTCCAGGTCTTTCGCTTCGTGCAAAGTCTGCTCCCATAGCTGCAGGACAGCCATAGCCGATGGCGCCCCAGTAGATTTGCGTGAAGAATCTGATGAGATATTATTAGCTCGCTTGCACAGAGTATGTCGCGAACTCCTCTGAACTCACAGCACATCTTTTGGAAACTTCGCATCTGGTATGCCATATTGCGATGATCCAGTATCGGCCACAACGATATCGCCGGGCTTGAAGAATTGGCCCATACGTGGCCTGTAATGATGTTAGTTAGACTGGCCAACCAGGAACACATCTTCCCAACGTACCACAAGTAGTTGTGATTGACTGCATCATTTGCAGGAGTTACATCGAGCTCAAGCTTGGACAGCTTAGGCATGTCGACTTTTGGTAGGTTAACATCAGCCAGGGCTTTGATGAGCGCCTCGATCAAGGGTGCCATATAGACATTGTCGTACTTCTTGCCGTTGACCTGATTGTGTTAAATATGAATCGAAATCCGGTATCCATGTAGCTTACGGTCACATATGTATCCATCACGTCGATTCTCTTCGACTCGGAAATTTTGCGAAACAATCCGCCATTAGTATCAGCAGGAAACCAACCGACAGCAAGAACCTGATCACTCCCTTCAATCGCCTCAGCTACACCAGGATGACTGACGCTTCCATTGTAGAGCTGAACGAAACGTGGGTGATCCTCGTCCACAATACCTTTAGCACCGTGTGCGGCAAAGAAAGGTAACTTGACAGCATCGATGAGTTTCGTTGCCTCTTTGATAGCGTAGCTATGGATGAGCATGTCAAGAAAGATGACTGGATTCTTTGCCTGGGTTAGTGCCTCTTTGATGGCTGTGATAGCAGCTTCCTGACAGGCTGTGTCAACCGGCATAGATAGGTCAATTTTCTTGTCCAGCAGGTTCGCCGGCACTTGATGAGCATGAATATCCAGAGGCATGAAGATATAGACTGGTGCAGCTTTGAGCACGCATTCACGAATGACACGGTCGATCTCGGCAGGCGCATCTTCGCCATTCCAAAGCTCGGCTGCATCGGCTCTGACGTGCTTTGATATCTTGTTGTATAGCTGGTGGTCAGGTTTCATGCCCATGGAGTGGTGGATCATAACGTTCTTGTCCTGAAATATTTTCGATGTCTGTCCCACGACGTGGATCAAAGGTATTCGTTCTGATTGAGCACCGCCAATACCATTGATGGCGCTGAGCTCGCCAACTCCATGAGTAGTGATCAAGCAGCCAGGTGTTCCGTTTGCACGAGCGTAACCGTCTGCTGCGTAGCTTGCGTTCAGCTCATTCGAGTTGCCGACAAATCTCATGCCATCGACTTCGTAGATGTAGTCGAGTATCTGGAGGTTGAAGTCACCCGGCACACCCCTGGAGTCGTTAGAAAAAGGAAGATACTGACATGAACAGAAAGTTATTACATCACGGTACGGACACCAACCTCATAGATTCTGCGCAAAAGATTTAGCTACTTCGTTGATGAAACAGTGCTGTGATATTAGCCAAACCTCTTCCATAGATAAAGTCCAAGAGGGATGGTGTTAGATTGGGGAGTCATCGCCATAATGGGCTTTCTATCAGAGCGTGCTGGACTGAATCATACAACTTCGCAGAGCCAGTATATACTAGAGGCTAGTTCTAGGCTCCAGTGCAGGTCCTATTACATATATTGCTGTTTTTGCAGAGGGCTTGGTACAGGGGATGTAAGCGACGGAATATATGTTTGATAGTAGCGAAATGATTGCGGCGCGTTCCAAATGTTGTGGTCACCTACGATCAGATGTATGATGTCTTCCCAAGGAGTGACGAAAGCGTTTACGAGTCTACATGGTGAGCTTGTTGTCAGAAGACCTCGGGTAGTCATTGAACCGACCAGATCGGGAAGGAGCGGTTTGCGCCCAGCGAACGAACTATGAGGGGTAACTCTTTTGATGACACTTTCTATATTCAGCACACTACATCGTCTCGTATCTATATCATATACTACACATCCCTCACTCGCAATGGCCGGTTCGCACGGCTACCAACAAGTTCTTGCTCTATCAGCTCAACATCAGGATATCTCTTGGCAAAATCAGCTTCAGGATCCTCAATATCAGGGATGACAGTGAACTCCATCAAGTCCTCTTCGACAAGCGGTGCTGGTGCCGACGCCGATATTGGGAGCCGAGGCGGATGTGTGCTTGAGCCAGTGGCAGTACGCAGATGTGCCTTCTTCGGTGGTGCACTCGGTCTCGCACCTGTCCGGGATGAAGTTACCGCGGGCAATCGTTCTGATGCTCCTGAAGCCGTCGAACTTAGAGCGCCACTCATCATTGTCCTACTGGTCTGCGGTGGCTTGGTTGACACATCTTTCTGCGGCTGCATCCGAGCACGGTCATCTCCGGAGTCGATTGACCTGCGTCGAGTGTGCGATGGCGCGCTAACCTCACGTACATCGAGTGTTCCTTCTGGCTGTGCTTCGCCGGTCGTTGTGAAGCGTCCATATCCTTCCGCAGTCCTCCTTGTAGGCTGTGCTTTCCCACTTTCCGCCAAAAAATTATTGACTCTGTCCTGTATTGCAGATACTCCGCGCACCGTACCAGGTCCTTGGCGTGACATGCCATTGTTCCTAGTTCTATCTTGTCGATATGCGGCTGCAGCTTCGGCGACACGTCTCTCCTCTGCTGATGCATGGTGGCGCTCGATCTCACGACGTGTTTCTGGGGTTAGATCTTCCTCGACTTCCTCAACAGCCGTCTCAGGAAATGTGATTGGCTCTTCGTTGGTCATGTCTACCATAGGAGAAAGCACTGGTATATCATCCTCTTCTAGACCTTGGACTTGCTCACCAGCCTCGAAGCGTCTAAACGCAGCACCTAGCTTGCTAGAGGCAATAGGTCGAGATCCTGACAGCGCACTCGCAGGCATGCTTGCGTGCTTTGCCCTTCGTAGTGATAAATGTGGGTGATCGTGATGGGAACGATGTGGCAGGTGTATATGGTGTTTCTCTTTCTCCGTCTCTCGTAAATAATCAACTGTAGACATATCCTCGTGGCCTTCACTGTTTTCTTCTTCCGGCACTGCGACATCGTCCTTGATTATGGAGGGGCGGATGTCAGCAGACTGTGAGCGCTCAATTGACAAGCCGTGCTCGAAAGACTCTGTTCTCATACTTTCCAGGGATGGTCTTGATGATAGTGAGGTTGCTTTCAAGTTGTGTTTCGCTGCTGTTCGTGATACCAATGTCTCCAACTTACCACCATCACCTGTAGGCGTTGTTGACTCTGAAAAGCTCGGCCTCTGTGTATTGAGCTCTGGAACCTTCCAGATTGGTCGATTGCTCACTGGTGGTGGCTTTTTGATCGCCGGCGTTGGTGGTAGTGGAGAGCTCGGAGTCGAGATCTCAGGTTTCGGGGGCGGTTTTGGTAAAGGTTTATCTATAGTATTAAATTTCTTAGCGGGCTTCTGAGGAGCTATTGCTGGAGCAGACTTTGACGTCGATAATCTGTTCGATTGATCGGACTGTGACAGAGTCTCAAAGGTCCTGTCCGCCAGAACCTTCGTCGCTGTCGTGTTCGAACGTGTCGGCGTGCTGAGCTCGTCGACTGCAGGGAATTTGGAAGCCAGTTTGTCCACTGCCGCAGCTCGTACTTTTATATCTGCAGCGTCTAATGCTGCAAATGGATCCTGCTTTACAGCTGGAGCTGTGGTTGTTGCTGGAACAGCTGCAGGTGTTCGCTGAGTTGTTGGTGGTCGACCTCGCCTCATCGGAGTAATATCTGGTAGTTGCTGCTCTTTTCTGGTCGGAATCTCCTGAACCGCTGCAACTGGTGGGGGTGTCTTGATATTCGGTTCTGGTGATGGTAACCTTTGATTGCTTCGGGTTTCTGATTGCGTTCGTTGTGAATAGATATCCTTTACTGGTACTTCCTTCCCTTGCATCGAACAGACTTCCTTCATTACCCGGTAGATATCTGGTCGCTTTACGGGATTTTCGCTGAGCATAATGGCTATGGCGCGAATTAGTAGTCTTTCTGGTATATAGACTGCACGCAAACCTACCAATCAACATTTTTAACCTATCAGAGAACTGTGGAAACGGTGGAAACTTGAAGCTCGCCGTCAAGATCGCCATCTGACCTTGCGCCTCAAACGGTGTGGTGTAATAACACAACTTATACAGCAGTACACCCAACGCCCATATATCACTCTTTTCATCGATAGGCTGTTTCCTGTATACATCCACCATCTCCGGACTTCTGTATTGCATCGTCGTATGCTTTTGTACATCATCCTCAATCAGCCTGCCCTCCGCCGCATTCGTAGCTGCTGGTCGTGGCACTGCCGCCGAACCAAAATCACATAGCTTGAACATCTTCTGCCCTGCTCGATCCGCCGAGATCAAGATGTTTTCAACCTTCAAATCCCTGTGCAGTAACGGCGGCTTGAGGTAGTGCATACAAGCCACCCCCTCCGCAGTGTCCGAGAAGATCTTGAGCACCTCAGCCTCACGTAACCTGTCCTTCAGTCGTGTATTCATGAAATCAATCAAGCCTCCTCCTGCACAGAATTCCATCAACAGGAATACCTCATATCCTCCTCCTTTCAGCTGTGAAGCGTGTGAGTCAATATACGTGACGATATGCCTGTGTCCCTTGAGCTTCTTCATTGTTTCCACTTCGGTTCGCATGCTAGCCAGAGCTTCCTTGTCTGGTACAGCGACTCTTTTGAGGACAGCGGTTTCGTGGGTACCGTCGGAGTGGGGTACGCGGACGACATAAACAAGGGCGAAGCCACCTTCGGAGAGGTAGCGCTCTATTATTACGCGATGTTTGCCGACCTGAACTTTAGTGCCTGGGGTGAAAGCGCCTGGAGGAGCATTGCTAGTCGGCACCGGAGCAGGAGGATAGTAAGATGCTGGTCTTGCTGCTTGAGGGTAGTAGGAGGTCATGATGGTGGTTATAAGGGCGAAGTTGAGCGGATGTAAGCGGTCGAATTGGCGAGGTGCTTCACACCATGCTTTCCGTTACCTATGGATTTAGTGAATACAAGTCGATCGAAACCAATGGTGTTGCCAACATTGCAAGACGTAGATAGAAAGCCAAGGCCAAGGATGCTCCGAGTAGTATGACATGTGAGGCGCTATCTCCACAATTCGAACAATTGTGGGACAGGTAAAAGCAGAGTGGCATAGCAGCAAGTCATAGCAATATGATTCAAAATGATAAAACATGAGTTTGAATCCAAAGGTACAGTTGTCATTAATCATTACCTGACCTGCCAAAGGCCATCCCAAGACTGTAGCCACATGGTTTCCTCCATGGAAGTATGAGTCTGTCCTACTATGCTACGTAGGCTGGTGGTGGTAGGTGTTCACAAACATCTGCTGAATCTCCTCCGTTGTGAGCATCCCAGTATCCTTTTCTTGTGGGCACTTTTGATTGCTCATGATTCACCTTCCTCGCGAGCTCATTTGCCATCTTCAGGATACTACCAGTCGACGATCTCTGTAGCCATTCTGTCGGTCTTTGTTTTGCCGACGACGAGGAAGACGAGGCACCACTATCTGGTCTGGCTTTCTCCGACAAGCCTGCTGAGGATTGCTTCTCAGCTGTGTGCGTCTTTGCAGAATCTGATGGTTGCTGTACAGCGGCAAGACCGTGTCGTCGTATTCGAGATGTCTTCGGTACTGGAGAAGATGATGCTGCTGCTAAGTCTTGTGCGTTGCTGTTCTGTGCCACAAATGACAGTGGCCGTGCACGCGGCGTAGGCTCAGTGTCCTCGTCGTCCAAGACAATCTCTTGTAGTCGTTGTGTTAACGCTATCCGGGCCCGTGGAGAATGAGGATTGTCGGCCAGACGATCTGTATGGTGTGGAGAGCGTTTGAATTGATTAGGACTTCTTGGGGGTGTATCAAGATCATCCTCACGTTCGTCTGGGATCGAATAGCCAAAGCTCGATGGAGCAGCTAAAGAGGACCGTCTACTACCATAGCTGGTCGTGCTTGCATCGACACTAAAGGAATCGTCACTCGCCGTAGATGCAGCATCAATCGAGCCGCGCAGATTGACAACCCGGTTTTTGCGCTTGCGTTGACCGGCATGAGAACGTGTTTTGTTCGCCGGCAGAGCGCTCATTTGCGATCCACTATAGGTTGAGTGCACCGTGGTCAACGACGGTCTTCGGGACGATGTACTGGCTGCAGATGCGCTATATGCTGAAGTGCTGGCACTAGCAGTGGATCCATTCTGCCGTGATAGTGACAGCATCGTGAGGCTTGAGGTAACCGTGGCTGAGTTTCCAGCTTCGCCACGCTCTGCTGCACCAGCCCATGCCCGGAACACTGCATCTCGAATTGGTGGTGTAAATAGGGAAAGTGTGCGGTGGGACTCTGTCAATGCAGCAAGACGAAGAAGATTCTTTTGGGAAAAGGTCGCATGCACCGTCTCGTGTTCCGGAGACAATGCGGATAGCTCCGTCTCGTCCAATGGACGACCAAAGGCATCACATGGATCCTGAGGCGGACTTGCTAGGGGGTCAATGGCAGGCTCTTTATTGTTGTTCTCTTTTTCCTCCTCTTGGCTCATCTGATCGGGCGAGAACACCCGCAAAGATAAGCGATGGATGATCGCTGGCAAGTCCTCCATAAACAGCGTCCGCAACTGTTGTTCGATTTCTTTCTGCAAATAGTCTCTGACAAACGGGATAGAGTCGAACGTAGACGAGACTTTGAGCGATTCCAGCGGATCATTCCTGAATACTAATGTTATGCCTTTTTGTCTCGAGAACACCAGAATGACGAATCCGGACAATCTAAAGTCAGATAACGTTATGGACAAAGGTATCGTCAGACTGGAAGCGGCTGCCAGAGGTTGCGGAGAGGCGAAACATGGTTTCGTAGAAAGATATGTATTCAATGGGTTGGCTTGTACTCTTGTTTTCAGCGTGAGATATGCATCACCGGTATATGACATCTTGAATATTCCTCGAAATCGATCTTCTGCCAGGTCTCCAATCTCCAAGATCTCCAGCTCTGGAGGAACTTGTCCCAGATTCAGCTCTGTCACGATAATATCATCGACAATGATGGGTGGTTTTGGCGATTTGTTTAGTGCGCTTGTAAGCATATCTCTTGCCCTAGAAGTGTCCGCAATGAGTGGAGACCAATTGAAGTTGAAGGCCATGGTGGAAGGCTAGCGGCGTTGAGGCCGTATAGAATGCTGTGAGTCCTCCACTCTTCAGGAGACTTTCAAATGTAATCGTATACACTAGATTGAGGATGTCGCGTGCCACATTGGAGGAGGAATTTAGGCAACTGACGGACGAAGGCCGGTATAGCACAGTCTGCGCGGCGCGCTGGTAACGATAGAGTTTTGCTATGTATTGCTGGCCTACTTGGAGACAACTAGCGAGGAGTAAGAGATTGTGTGTGACAGTATCAGAGTATCTTAGAGCTTGTTGTGGTTGTTCGTCCGTTCGAGTGGAGCGAAGATCAAAAACCCTGATTTTCAAGTTTCTTGGAAAGGATGACAACAACAAGAACAAGGCGTTATAGCAACGAGGATACTGTATACATAAGGTAATAGATTGTATTTGCTTATTACAATTATGTGTCGTTATGATTCTTCACTGGTGTAGATGCGGAAGCTCATACCCAGAACCGAAGACTTGTCACTCAGCTTGCCGTTTGACATGGCCCAACCTTAATATTGCCCGACTCAGTCCTCGTTATCGTCTCCTTCTCGTCCTACGAGATGATCCATGCAACGCCTGACCACGAAGCTGAAAGAGGAACATGCTCTATTGTTTGTCCATGCGCTGGATGCCGTGTACAGTCCTATTCGAAGTGCTCGATGGTGGTATGAAATCAGATCGACCATGCAGTGTCCAGTATATCATCCTCGACCTCTGCAATAGGGCTGTGAGAACCCCTCCCTTTTCAGCCCAGACCATTGTGCATGTGCTGTTGCATATGTGTTGTCATAACTGGATCGTGTTGCAGATGTGTTGTCATAGCTGGATCGAAACCCTGAGCTAGTCCGTGCATATTTGATGATTGTGCAGCATAACCGGTATGAGGTTGGGTCATCATACCAAGTGGCATACCGTTGCCATTGTTGGTGTGCATGTTAGACATAGCCTCACGTAGTTGCCCAGCGGTGGGATCTTCAAAAGTTAGATCTTCACCATCTGAGATATAGTCTTCTTCCTGTCCATTCAAGAGGGCTTGTACAACCGCAATCTTGTCCTCGATCGTCTGTTTCTTGTCTGTCCTCGACCCTACTCTTATGTCTGTCTGAATCCTGACCACTCCGCTGCCGTGGAGTAGAGAATGGGCTTGACCAATGATGCGCATGACATCGTCCCATGGCCCCTCTGTGTCATATTAGCATTTTCAATGTGCTGCTAATCATGTCATGATACATACCAACAGTCGTGCCGGCCGAGCTCATAGAAAAGACAAGACCACTACGCTTGAGTAATCGTTGGACCTCTGCAATTTCGGCAGATACTGAGGCGCTACCTGTGCCTATAGGTACCAAGCAGAAATCGGCAATGCATGCTGAAGGTGTCGCCAAAAGGGGAAGATTCACGGTTTCGCTGGGCGGAGGAGGAACCAGATCTGTGTGCTGCATGTCAGTCTAAATACCGAGACATGAAATGACCATCGAGCATACCTCTCTTCCTCTTCGGTGGTGGTACATATGGTCCGTGATTGTGTTCTGCATTCTTGACGGCAATTTCCCACAAATCAGAGGTCGTCTTTATGGCGGCAACATGCATTGGACATTCACATCTTCGACTTCGTCTGTTCTTCTTCCTCGTTTCTGGGGTGAGTTTATGGGTATTGCGCTTGACACCTATTTAAGAGTCAGATATGAAGTGTTGAACAATACAATTCTCGATTGAACGGACCATGACGATCACAAGCCAAATGTGCCCATATCTTTTGACCAACATTGTTCGTTTTGGATCGTACAACTACAAGCTTGTAGCCTCTGAGACCCGCAAACCCATTCACCTGAGCTATAAGCTCCTCCAAAGATGAGTATACAGCATGTGGAGGTGCTTCCATGAGACCATTCAGCTCTCCAGGTGGCGGGCCGAGAACATCCATGCCTAAGCTGTTGGAGAGGGCTTCAAGTTCGTGCAAGTCATCGAGATCTTGAGGGCTAAGCCCCAGTTCGTTATGGTCGTCCAGTGTGGCGGTTTGAAAGAGTATCAAGGTCGGGATGTTCAATGTTACCTTGATGGTTCCTTCGAAGTGCTGGTAGTGGTGCAGGTGTTCCTATGTGCCGACGAAAGAGGAAAAGCTTCTGGACGGAAGGGTTCATGCCGGAGCTGAGTCCGTAGATAGGGTAAATCCCTGGAACGACGACATGGGAAAGACTCAGAGTCTTAGTGTAGTCAATTGCAATAAAACTTGACGAGGCCAGGCAATCCTATAACATTGTTAAAGCCACGAGACAAGATTAGCGAGCAAGCGTGTCCATAGCATACGGTCACTTATGCTCCCGTTCGTGGTGAATGGCAGCATTGGGAAGATCTTATAAGTTGAAAGCCTCACCTGGTATGATAGAATCGAGGCCTCGCTGGTACGCAATATCTCACTAGGTGACGGCTGTTTTGTGAAAACGTCAAGAAGCGCAAAGCTTTGAAGTATTATCTCAGTCTATCGTCGTTTCTTCGGGACTCTCCCAAACGAATTGCGTCAGGAGTATGAATTACCTATTCGAAAAAAAGAAAAACATGATGAAACACAAGACTGTTGATATTGAGTAGGATACTGTTGACCCTGATATGATGGTGGTCATGAACATGATGTTGCTGGTGGTAGACGATCTAATTGGCGTGAATGATGTAGAACTCTGTTCCACTTGTTAGCTTCTGAACTATGCCTTGGGTGTTTCGAATGTTCGAGAGTCCTAATTTGAGCCGGTGTAATAATGAGTGAGGCAAATAGTGGAGTCGAGACAAATGGACACAGTGGTGAATAGTATATGATTCATCAGTTCATGATATTGTGCTGCAGCAAGAAGCTTATGCAATGTGTTGATGTAACAAATGTGAGATCGTTCATGGTGTTGGTTTCCAACACGGAAGGTCACTCATAGGAAAAATCGGGCGCTCATTGTTCTGCACTACTGAATCTGGCAGGCACGACTACAGCAACAGGCACGACCTTGAGTTTATTGCAGTCATTCCTTGCCACTCACTGTATCTTCCCAAGACTATCCGCATCACGATTCCACACAACATACCATTTTATCAAACAGCAATCACCGCCATCACCATCGTTATTTCGTACATTGGATCTTGTCTTCAATCAACGCTCAATACTTTGAGGACTCCGTTACTGAGCTGAACAGAGCAAAAACCAGTCAACCCTGGATAGGACGTAAAGAGACAGCATGTCTCAGACAGTAACAGTGTCACGACGGCTGAATTGTACATGGTGGTTAACATTATCAGGTCTACTACAGCCACGATATGTGAAGGCCCATCATATACGACCGTTGCCGATTCAGACAGACAAGCAATCCTGCGTTAGATTCGCGCTTGTCACGCGAGGCATGACTTCGCTAGTAATCTGCCTCCCAGGCTTCACCACCACACAGCGAATAAGGGCAAGACCGAGCTATTGGACATGCTTCATATGGCGCGGAATTATCCTTTTGGCAAGGCGATAGAGGTGCTTGACCTGGAAATGTTTATGGCAAGCTCCTCTTGGTGTGAAAAGCCTACGAAGAGGGCCACAATGGTCCGACACAACCAGCGCAATGCCAAAAATATGAGAGCCATCGCACCTACACCCAAGGCTCATGCTCGTCCTCCTAAGAGCGCGCCAGAGAAAGTCCATGTCAAGAAACTCACCAAACCAGCTATTGCCAAAGCAGCGACGACTTATACTACTTCTACTACAGACAACGGCAAGATAGCCAAGAACATCATCACAAGTCCGATTTCGGAGTCCACATAGAACAGCACTACAGAAGTCGAAGCTGGGACTGACAGCTCATCGGACACTACACATAGTTCACCTGAAGCTGAACAGCTTGTTCTTGGGGATAATTCTACATTGACATCAATACCTTACGCAGATATCAGATGGATGCACGGCTTGAATGAAGCGGAGATCCTGGCAGTTGAAGGGCTGATGAAGATGAGTTGGGATGTGAGAGACATTGGATGGAGGCAACAGCAGTTTAGGGTTGGCAACAGTCACGAGCTGGGTAATATACCAGACACCTGGATCTATAGTGGAGAGCATTTGAGGTCTGCATTATTGATTTGCAAGGAGAACAAGGAAAGCTTGGAAATTCTTCCTGCATCTGTGCAAGGGGGCCTCGAATTCCCCGCTGGATTTTTAGAGAATGAGATAACAGCAGTTACTTGAAAAACCGTGGCAATGAGCAGTGTGCCGGCATTGAGCAGTATAACGTCAGTATATCAATATATCAATATATCGTGGTGCCCCAACGATGTCAGGTTTGGAAAAGGGTTGTTCATTTTTGTTCAGTTGATCTTTCATTTGCCACTGTGGCGTCGGCCAAGCCCATTCTTTCACCACTTCTTTGTGCTCGTGCTTGTTCACTCAATCACCATTGCACACAAAAAGCGACGAAGCTGCTATGGCCACCCAGGTGATGTTATAAGAACATGTTCGAGGTGAAGTGCAATCACTCTCTCTCTTTGAGTTTTGCCGGACGCGATGGCAACGTGCCACACACGCGTTGATCAACGTTTCCGACGGGATTTCGATGTAGAATGTTCATGACAGTCAATCTAGGCGGTGTATGCATTATTGAGTTGATGTTCTTACCTGCGAAGCTTGGACCGTGATCCTTTTTATGACACTGAGATGTTGTAATAGTCGAACTATCTGATTTGATGCCGAAAAAACAATATCCTACAGTACCAAGGTGCCTTCTCAGTTCAATCCTGATGTCCTCCGAGAAACAGCTGCATCGCATCGCAAGCATTGTGCGTCGTTTGAGCGTAACATGGAACGTCACTGAGGACAACCTGCGGTCTTACTTCGATGCTAGCGCGTCACTGGACGTCTGGAATACGTTGATGAAATGGCATATAGATTTTCCCACCATGACTCTCGAGGCCTCAGTGGCACTTTTTGAGGCCAAGGCTTCCGAATGACGTGGTGGTGTTCGAGTCACAAAAACTCGAGGCCTAAATCGAACGAAATCATGGCAACCTTGGGATATCAACGCCAGCCGCATAGAATTGGAGCAGGTAGATCGCTCAGTAAGCTTGAGTTCCAATGGTATAGTTTCAGAGTGAAATACTGATCTATACAGTCCATGCCTTATCTCCTGCGGAACTTTACGAAGGTGGGCGCATTGAGGGCAACACATCAGCATTGATGGTTGAGATTCGAAGGTATAAAGGCTGGAACGGTTTCCCATGTCGCCTCCCCACAGAGTTTCACCTAGAAGCGACAGGAGGGCGAGAGATAATGCAAGCTTTACTTTGCCTGGCTAAGAGATGTAGCTATCGAAATGCTAAGTCGCTACTTATAGCTGAGCATCGTAAAGCGCCCAATGAGCAGGCGCCGTCCAGCATCACATCTACCACTATTATCAATGTTGCTAAGAAGATGGCGAAAACCGCCGGTCGTGATATTAGGAGGAACCCGAGTCAAGATTCGGAAACAGCACACCGCCCAAACGCAGGTTTGCACGAAACAACCACACCAGATCGTCCACGAGCTACTGAGCAAATTCTCTGTCAGGCACGCTGCACTTCTCAAGAACAAAACAACTCAAGCATGTCACGTTGCGCACAAGGAAAGGCCTCTGCGACCAGCGAAGCGCTTATAACCTCGCTACCCTACGATTTACCACTTTCTCCGCAAGCAAGCGAACCACCTTCGAGTACAGCGGATGATGCACTTGCAACTGTAAACAGAGGCGTCGCATTAGTCTCTCTAGGACTCGATGCTGCAGACTACCATGCGCGGCCTTGGAACTATGAACATCAGTCACGGTCTAACACAGGTCTTCAGACTCCTCCAACCAGTAGTCCCGATATCGACGATGTTCAGTGCGAAAATATCGATAAAGAATCTAGTTGTATCGATTTGACGGCAAGCTTGCCGAAGGAGGTAGCGTATTCTGAACAAGCTCTGCTCTATGCGATTTCAAACGTCAGGAAATCCGTTACACGCCTCGACTTAAATGTACGCCAGGACTTTGAAGTTCTCCCTGAATTTGTCATGCTCGTCCTGCAAGAGGGACCTATTGACTCCACTAAAGAAACATTACGATCCGCAATAGCTATGTGTCAGAAAGGCTTCCAGCGTCATTCACCAAAGGCCCGTAGTGATCTTGACATTATATGCGAGCTAGTGACGGACGTCATGAATCAGGAGGACGTCTCTATCCACTGGGATGTGGATGAGCTTGATTGTTCTGATGATGATGAAGAGCTCGAGGATGGCAACAATGAAGGCAGCGACGTTACGCCGACTATTTGTGACAACAATCTACGAAGGAAAGCATCTGATATGGACGATAGTGCCATCAGTTTTCATGAAGACCAGAGCACGAGACCAACTAAGAAGAGGAGAGTAAGTGACGCTACTCAAGAAAATATGTCATTGGCCAATATCGACAGCGGCCTTGATCTCCTATATCAGGCCGTTCGCAAAGTCGAGCTGAGGCAATCCTTGTGGGAACATGGACTTGGATGAACGGCCAACGTCATCTCTGCCGAGGGACACCTTAAGGATGAGAATTCCTTATGAGAAATCAGCGCTGTGAGCAACCGCAAGTAACCACTGGAAAGCGAAGAAATCTGTAGGTATTGCCACAAGGCCAACCGTGGGCCCAGAGTTGAAGTGACGCTGCGCGCAGCGTACTTCTGAAAACTCAGGACGCCAGGATGTGGTCTGTCCATTGTCCGCACACGAGTCAAAAGAGCAAAACAGGCGATATTGATGCGAGGAGTACCTGTCAAATGAGCAAATCATGTTTTGGGTGGACGAATGCAACATACTATGTGATTGGAGCATCGTGCATCAACTCGTAAGGAGGGATTACGAGATGCTCCTGAGGAGATAACCTAGGAGGGCTGAGTAGGATTGGAGAGGGCTGCGAGAGGGGAACGAGAAAGGTATTGTTCCATGATCAAAGGCCTGTTCGCATGCTGGCGCTACTATCACGATGCGCCATCAGCTCCACACAATGCAACGTTGTGATAGAGGACAGGGAACTTGACCAGGCGTAGTACACTGAGAAGGACCTCATATAAACAGTCTGCTGCTTCCAATTGACGATACTCTCATTGGTTGAAGAGCGCCGGATGCGAGCCCGTCGATAGCGGGGTCAAATGGAGAAAAGATAGTCATTGAAAACTCCATCGACGACGTCGAAGTGGATGCTTGAAGTAAGCTTAATAATGTAATAATGCACTTCTGCTGAATTGCGTCACTGTTGGCGAGTATAAGGCGTACCTGAATGTTTTGTGTTGCTACAGTCCATATTCCACTATCTCGTCCACTTCTTCAGCTCACAATGTCTACAACTTCCTCCTCAGATGCTGCCAAATACGGCTGGACAGCCATTCCTCGAGAACCAACTCGTACATTCACCAACACCACCTCCAATAACCTGCACTCCCCCTCAGCTCACTCGCCTTCAACACTACCATATCCCTCAACTCCGCTCGTCGAAAAGTCTCTCACCCACATCTCCCAACACCTGCCTAGACAGACACTAAACCACAGCCTCCGAGTCTACTACTACGGCGTCTCGATACTGACATCCCAGTTCCCCGAATGGCTAGAAAGTGGACGGCTCGATCCCGAAACATGGATGCTAACATGCTTATGGCACGACTGGGGTACTACACATGAAAACTTGCGCAAGACGCATATGAGCTTCGATTTCTGGGTGCGTTCATCTGGCACAACCTCCTCACACTGAACTAACACCCCCACCAGGGCGGCATACAAGCCCTCCAGCACCTCACCACACCCTCCTTCGGCTCCGCACCACTCCCCCAAGCCGAATCCATCGCCGAAGCCATAATCCGCCACCAAGACCCCGGGCCTAGCGGGACCATCACCTCTCTTGGGTTTCTCATCCAAATCGCAACGGAATTCGACAACATGGGCCATCATAAAGAACTGGTACATCCAGATACGATCAAGGCTGTTGTTGACAAGTATCCGAGAGAGGGCTGGTCGGGCTGCTTTTCGAAGACGATTAGAGAGGAGATTGAGCTGAAGCCGTGGGCGCATAGTACGGCGATTGAGGGGTTTGCGGATATGGTGGAGGGGAATGAGGTTATGAGGCCGTATGGTTGAGGGAGGAGGTGGGTGGATGGCTGTGATGAGGCGCGGTTGTGGGCGATGCGCTGGTGGCAGGGCTGAGGATGTTTGGGCGCTGCTGTTGTGCCTGGTCGCTTGGAGACAGTGGGCAATGTCCTGACGTGTCGATAGCTCAGAGGCAGGTGACTGCTGCTTGCTGCTGAATCATGACTCTCATGTCTCAAAATCTTTCCATGCTCAATCTCTTCACAATCCCCTCCCACCCAACTCTCACCACATGCTGCATAACCGGTATTCCCTCCAATTTCTCAAGCGCCTCCGGCACACTCAGCAAATGACTCTCATATAACGCCTCTTCCGAATCCATCCCCGTATTCTCATGTCTCACAGGCTCATACAACTTCCTCTTCTCTCCTGATCCTAGCTCTTGACTTTGACTCCTGCCCTTCTCCAGCGCAACTCTCTCTTTGAGGCTCAACGCCTGTGGATACGGCGGCGGATATTGGTACGGCACTCCGAAAACACTGTCCCCGTTGGCTTCCGCCTCTGCTTCTGCGGCACTTAATGCTGTTTCCACGTCTGGAGGCACGGTCTCGGAGATGTACCAGAAGCAGAGGTATTGGCATGTTGTGCTGGCGGGATAGAGCTGCGTGAAGACAGGTTCGGTGGTGAAGGAGGAGAAGCGAGGGTCACTTGGTATACGTGGTTGGGGTTGGCGATGGGGGATGGGGAGAGGGAGGAGGCGGTTGCGGTAGCCTGACTGTGGCAAGGGAGTGGTGTGAATAGATATGTCGTTGTTCGTGAATGATCGCTAGCTAGACATACATACCTCTTCATAACCCTCGCGCTCGGCGGCTTGTGCTGTTGTTTCGCCTACATCTCTGCGCCCTTTTGGCAGGAACCAGTACCTGTCGCGACTGTGCCTGCACACGACGACTCTGGAGCTGGCGACGTGGAAGATGGCGACCCCGCCGCCGATGATGAAATGAGAGTCTGCGAAGTCCGCGCGAAGGGGTAGGTTGGAGGCGAAGGGTGTTGTCTTCGTAGCGGTGGCAGGTCCTGTGCGGGCTGTGGGGTTTGCGGAGTGAGCTGCTGTATGAGACATGGTTTCCCAGTAGTCGTATTACAGGCAGTGTATGTGTAGTATGTGTGGTGTCATTGTGCACACTCTAGGTGAGAATGGACGGCACAGAGACGCGCAAGTGCAGGAAAGTCAATTCATGCTTGCAGCCTGGTATCTTTTGGTGAGGTTATTACAAGCGAAGAAGCGGAAGAAATCGGGGAGCGATAGTCAAGAAGTATAGTAATATTGAGATATAGTGTTCAACTTTCTTCCTTCTCGAGGACTAACTACAGTAGTCTAACATTACGAGACCTGATAACCAACAACTCCTCCTTCCAACCAAAAGTAATGCCGAGATGGGGTATTGAACATGAAAATCGTGATAAGAATGAGGCTAAGAATATCCGTCTACGAGGTCGTGCCGTCATCCGATGATGTGGATGGGTGGTGGTCGAAGCTTGTATGTGCTTTGGAGTGTCGCAGTGACGAAAGGATGCTGTGATCAAGCGACCAGCTTGGATTTTTAGTTGTCTCGAGAGGTGGCATGCTTCGAGTCGACGTAATGGCGATATTGCGGTGGTCGTAGTAAGGTGTATGTTTCCTGATGGCAACAATCCTGGGTGAAGTCTAGTTGCCACTTCATGACATCCTCTTCACCATCTCGTGCCCTCAACGATACCCGCCCTCACATACGGCACCTTTCCACCAAAGCCCTTGAACTCGCTGCCCAGTGGTACAGGTTCAGCGCCCTTGCCATAAGGATCCCAACTCCTCTGTGCACTAGCAGGCACAGCCGCCCTCAACCTAGTCTCCTCCATCTCCAAGGCTCGTTGTGGTTGCTGCGCTTCAGATGCTGTTGATGGTGCTGTTGATGCTGGTGGTGCTGGTGCGGCGAAGGTTTTCGATGTGGAGACGATGCATTGACATGCTGATGTGATTTCCGATGCTGAACTACCGTGTACACGACCTGCGATCAGGTTGAGGTCGATGTTGGCGGAGAGGACTTGTGTACAGAAGGCGGTGGCAGAGAAAGCGTCGTAGGAGAGACTGTCGAAGATCTGTGTTACTGTTGCTGCGTCACACTAAGCTGAGTGTTAGATTGGAGTATGCTGTGTACTTAGATTAGCATGACTAACCTCTGATGCTGCATGTCGTCTGCGACTCGGCAGGTCAATAGGTCCAGCGAGGACTGAAACAGCCAAGAAAGCCAAGAGTGATGCTGGTAAGAAGAACATGATAATAATGATATGTGATTGATGTGCTGTGATCGACGTGCTTGAAAGTCGTATAGCACAATGCTCGTGCGTGAGTGTAGGGATAACAATATGGGGACCGGAGATGGGATGTGATGTGATGTGCAAGAACGACTGGGGGCCCAAGTCGACTATAAAATCCTAGTCCTTTGATGCGCAAGGAGGATTACAGCACGCTGCTGATGGGGCAACCAAGACGAACGTGTTTCTGGGTCGTAGGGCAGACAAACAGGAGACTTTGAGTACCAGGTAGTAGCCTTACGCAAGCTATAAGCCGAGTGAGAGTGTTTTTTTAAGTAGAATACGAGCTGCAAACCGTTCTAAACAGCACCAAAGCACGACTGCGGCAGCGACGAGGTATATGAGCTGATTAGACTGCGCCTTGCCCCAGATCTTGTAAGACAAGCGATCTGCGATTAAACCGGTTCGGTAGCCAGGCAAGGACATAAGCAATATCACTGGTCTATGGAAGACCCATACATGTCTTTCTTGTGACGAGGCTGAGCCAGACAAACGCCTTGAATATGCAGCACCTGAAACACGGCTGGCTAGACCATATGAGACAGTATGAGACAGTACGAAGCTGATTGGAAGTTACGACCAAAACCGATGTCGTGGTCCATGGACGGGAGAAGAGTACAACATTACAAGCATATAGAAGATTGTGGAGGAGCAGACCGAAAGGGGTAATCTGGCGTTTGTGCTTCCTAACGTCTCACCCCTGCGTCCCACTTGCCGCTTGCCTGCAGGATCGATGGGTCGAATCGAATCATGATCGATGTGTCACTTTCTGCCCAGCTTGAATGTGTAAAGTCTTTGTTTTCGAGCGGTCATCTTGTTCACGAGTAGGCAACTTGAAGGTTCCACCGAAACATTGACAGACTCTCGAGATACGAGCAGCTAAAAGCAACTCTTCAGCTCAACTCAGCTCGCTAAGAGGTGAAGAGATGAGCTGAGAGCTCACGTGTATTAGCGTGTTTAGCGTCTTTTTAAGTCAGTATGCCGAACCAGCCGTGGCATCGGGGCTAGACAGAAAATGGAAAATGATTTGCCTAGACCTTTTGTCCAACGGTGAATACTGAAGATAAGAGCAGCATCATCGTGTTCTTCATACTTTCAGCTGTCGCAGCAGTCAACATCCTGCAGAGAGTTTAGGAGTATACAAACGACGACAACAACAACATAATATAATAGTGACATAGAGGAATAGTACGCGCGGTGTGAGGAGTGCTGAGTATTCCTACCAACAGTTGGCAGATTTGTCAAGGATTGCGTGATTCTTGCCCGAGTTTTGCCCAGCCTCTTGTTTCTCTATGGAACTGTCTTCATCCAAGCGAGTTACATGACAACTGGTACTTCTCATAACAAGGCATACAAAGATGAAGGATACAAGATACACGCTACAAACTACACAGATAGACAGATAGCCTCGTACAAGGATGGTCAACCTTGTCGATAGCCATCCCGCGACAGCTTCGCCCATTGAAACTCTTTTTCTTGCTATTGTGGCTTTCAGAGGATACAAAGTCAGTGACTTTGGCGTCACGATAACGAAGAGCACATAAGTAACACGACAGATGAAACTCTGTACCACGGCCATGAGGAAAGAGGCACCACGAAAGACGAAGTAAACCAAGGTGAGACTCGTTTACGGCTTTCCACTTCGGCTAAATCGACAAAGGACAAGATCGTGATCAAGAATTTGATCACGTGACTACCCTGCTGCAGATTAGTTATGATTGTTTAATGAGATTGAGGAATCACCATGTTTCATGCACAAAAACGAGAAAGTGAGCTTTATGTGTGGTTGAACAGTATTATTATGATGGTGATTACTGCTGGTGATGTCTGTACAGACACGCTTGTAAATCCTGACCGAAGGTGCCAGTACAGAAAGAAACCCAAAAGATACCATCGCTCCCAAGAAAGACAACCAATTACCCATGCTATGCCAAATACCTGCCCATATGCGGCGTAATCCATATCCATCGTACTATCATATTGTGCCTTCATCAGATCTCAGCCTCCTCCGTCATAGACGCTTATGCCAATAACACCTCGTCTGCTCGAGCGAAGAAGATATCCCATCGATAGTAGTCGATAACATTTTCTATGCGCGCCTCGTCATCAGCCTTCTGCGCCTCCCACGCACGACGAGTCGCTTCCTCAGCCCGACGAGCCTCCTTCTTAGCACGACGGGCAGCTGCGGCTACTGCCGATCGACGCTCAGTTTCCGCTATCTCAGCCAGTGCTCTCTTGCACTCCGCGATCTTCCGATCCTGAGACCTCTCGAAGGCTGCTATGAAGAGAGCTGCGGCGCGCTGGGCCGCCAACCTCTCCTTCTGGTACTCCTCACCCTTCTGGGTGAGCTTGCGAGCGCGAGTACAACGACGCATGGTAGACATCTGAGAAGGATTAGTATATGTGAAGAGTGCTGTAGGGATGATGGACCTACTTTGTGTTGAGGTTCTGGTGAGAACTCGTAAAAAGAAGAGTTAAGAGTTGTATTAAAGGTCTGCGGTATGATTAGTCTTGGAGCTCCTTGTGAGTATTGCTGGAGTTCATTGAGCTTACCTTGTCGACTATGTAGACGACAGATATCAGTTGTTTGAGAGTTCAGATTCTAACTTGACTTTGTAGTATACTTCGGAACTTCAGGGAGGTGTGAAGTCTACCGAAGGACTTTCGGAGTCTTGAAGTTGGGGTACTGAACTTGAGTCTCAGACGACGACGAGGTGAGATCTAGCTAGACTAGTGGATTCAGTCTAGAGTTGAGACGAGTGTGACGTGTGCTGGTGGTGCTTTGAAACTTTGGAAAAGTTGAAGCTGAAGTAAGATCTTGGAAGTTTTGTTTACGTTAGAGGATAAGAAAGAAGAAAGAAGAGGTGAGTGCAATTCCTTTATATATTTGAGAGCATTAGTTCAGGATCACTTGGTCAGTTTCGCAATGAGAAAGTCTATTGCATGTTTACGGTGAGTGTCTGAGCGCGAACTCTAATATCACAATGAGGTACAGATCAAGGCTTGCGAAACACAAGCCTTCTAAGCGTTTCTGATATTCGATGCTTGGCTGTGAGGCGTGCTGCTATTCTCCCACTTCTTCCGACTTCACCATCTCGCATAGGTCATGAGGCCTGCTATAGCGACACTTCAACACTCTCCATTGCATTCGGACATTCGCAATCACAAACTCAATCAGGACTCGAGGGAACTAAAGTGCTTTCTGAGCGATGAGTCACTGTGAGTGCGTTGAGGTCAGAGGCAATCAAGGTACAAAGTCTGAAACTCTATATACAGATCATGGCTACCAAAACCTAGAGCTGCAATCACGAAATCAAGAATCAAGCTCGAGTCCCCAACCACGACGTGAGAGCGAAGCGGAAAATCGTCAAGTAACATAGCTGTATGGATTACTGGCGCATTAGAGGGTATTTCATCCTAGAAACACTTGAAATGATCGTAGGTCATTATATCAAAGTTTAAAGCTCAACAAATATGAAACATTTGGTCTTGTCCTTGATGGCTTTATCTTCTTCTGCTTTGGTTGCAATAAGGTAGCGTTTCAACGTGTCCTTGTCAGGCAAGATTTGACTGTGTACGCAATATTCCTTTCCTTGCTCCTGCTCTGCGAGTGCCGCGTGCGGCATAGCGTCCGAACGCGAAAACGAGACAAGAAGACAAGAGCAATTTCAGCGAACGAAATGAAAAACTTACGCGACCACGATTGTCTTCTCGACTCTCACTGTAGCTAGGATTAGCATGTTTGTAATGATGATAAGCACGCCGTATTTACTGCACGCTTACTTCTCCAGTCAATCTTCCAAGTCTTATTACCCGTAGCTATGAAACACGGTGCGTACTTCATAGCTATCATCGGCCCTGCTAATAGATTGTACGCTGCCTGTTCACATAATAAGATAGGTTAAGAACTGCTAAAATTGCTACATTACTTACGTATCGAGCGAGGATATCCTCGCGGATGTCCTCAAATGACCCTATTATCGAGGTCATATTCTTTCGCATCGGCACAGACATAACCGGCCATCTTATCAATATACGCGTCCATCACTTCGTACAGTTTGAAGGAGGAAATGCGACGACGAAAACAGCGCGAAATAGACGAGGAGTGATAGTCGTTACAGACAAAGCTGAAGCCTGCTCGACGCCAAAGACAAAAGACGAAGACTCGACGGAATCTTCATTTTCTTACCCGGCTTTGTATCCTTCAGCGCCTTCTCGAGTGAAAACAGTGATTGGACCTTCTCCATGTGCCAGTTAGTCTCCCTTCCTTTGCTTTTGAAACGTGCATTGTACAATCCCAAAGGGGTCAATAGAGCAGCTATTGCTTGCCAATCTGTTTGATGACAGGATAAATCGTTGCTTCGCGGTTGTGGTAAGCCATTCTAATTCTAGAAACATCAGGAATAACCCAGGCAGCTTTGCCATACACTAGAACATGCTAAATCAGGTTGCGTAGACTGCTGGAGTAACACAACCAATTGTCATTCTGTAGACCCAGAAATAATCCTCAGCCAACTTTTAGTAATCAAGGCTTGAAGTACGCTTGAACATGCCTATGATGGGGCTGTGAGGACTAGCGTCGAGGTATGCGTAGATGCTGCTAGTTTCTTGAAGTGCTCGATGGCACTCGGAGCTGATGACCTCTCGATTCGAGTCGCTTCCAGATCACGGACCACCTACTCATCAGATTTCTCTTCAAGTTCTGATGTGACTGTTGCTGGTTGGTCCTTCAAATTCGGTCTTGCAGGCAGCCATGCCAAACAGTACTTTCTTTCGTCTTTCAATCTTCTCCTTCCGTCAGCATTATGCTACCTCTTCTTTTCCAGCCCAGTGGTTGGGCAGTCGTCATTGGAGATGTCGATGATCTCGGGTTGATATGCGCTTGGGAGTGTACCAGAGCACTTTATGCCTTCTTCGGTGTAGAATACTTGTCTACTGGGATCTTAGTCTGCTGAACTCGAGCTTGAGATCATTCTGTTGTGCGAAAATCATGGCTACGACAGTCAGGAAGTCGCGAAGTCAAGCTCGAATTTTTCAAATCACAATCTGAAAGCAGAACGAAGAATCGCCAGAGAATTTGATGGACTTTGATTGAAAGAAGACGCGAATGCCGAGCGATGCTTGAGGCCTGTGAAAGCCACTCATTGGGACTCGTACAGGACGAGGGATTCAAGAGGGACGGGATCGATCAGGATGAGATTGAATGCCACTACTTCTAGCATGTCATTAATTCTTCATCAATTCGTATTCCGTATGTGTCCCTCACACGATTACCAGTGCTTCATAGCCATTGCAGTATGTAGATCCGCAAGTCCATTGACTTGCAACATCTCAGAAAAGAGAGCACAATACATGTCCTTGAAACCATACAGCCTGTCAGAAACATAACTCAGTCTACAGCATATCATCTTCGGCTCCGTCAGCATTCAGCAGAAAGGAAAACAAGAACAAGCCCTGAGTGCAGTCAAGGACTCAAACTTGAACAAACCAACCAGAAACAGAAACCTTTCCTTTACCGCACTAGCTCCAGCTTACCACTCTCATTCATCTTCATCGTAACCGTAAGATCCATATCATGCAATTCACCAAAGTAGCACGTCCCCCTCTGACAGTCTCCATCCCATGGACAGTGATGTCCGCACAAGCACGACGCTTCTCTGCAACTCGCCTTCCTTGGACACAGCCTCTCCCTCGCCAAGTACCGAAGCGCTAATTGCGTCTTTCCTGTCATTCTTTCACCATGCTCAAAGGGACATCGCTTGTTCATGTTGCAAGTGCCGAAGATGTGCCAGTTGTTGCAGACCTTGGATTGCTTGATGCGGTTTTTGAGCTCCTGCACTGTATTGGAGTCGACTTTGGGGAGTTTGGGATCAACGCGCTGGTCGGCAGCGTTGATGAGGACGAGCTTCGGATCAGGGATCGTGGGTCTCTTACTGGCGCGAGAAATGCCACTAAAGCCGTCGGTATCAATAGGCAGTGTGTTGCTTAATTTGGCATAGCTAGCATAACTTGGCGTAGACGAAGCTGTTGTCGCAGGTGGAGTCGGTGCAGGAGTCATGGTTGGAGGTGTAGCCGCAGGAGCAGCCGCGACTTGAGGTTGAGAAGCAGAAAGCTTTGCAGCCTTTGCTGGGAGAGCCGAGGGCGGAGCAGGTGCTTGGTTCTCGAATCCAGGTGGAGGTGAAATCATAGTCATCGTTTCATTTATCGCTTGTGGTCGGAATGGCATTGTGCCGATAGGAGGTTGAGCAATGACTGGTCTGGGTGGAGTGTCGAGCTGTTCGTTCCTGAATACCGAATCGAATGTAGCGATGTTAATGCCTAAGTTGCGGAATCCACGCTCTGCTGGTGTAGTCTCTAATAGTGTCATCTTCTGAGACTTTGCCATATCATACTGATATTGGCCAATATTTGGCAGGTATCCATTATCGTGACAGCCTCCGAATATAATGTGCTTGCATTGCGCATTATCGACAAATAGTTTGAACATTTCTGTCGTCTCACATTAGCTTTCGATGTGATTTAGTCATCAAATTACGTACCTTTGATCTTATGGTCAGCACGTTCCTTGCCACTACCAACATCTATGAGGTTAAAGAGGCCCTGGGAAAGATTGAAGGCCTTTGCGAAAGCGTGAAACTCTCCTGGCGACCTTATGATGTTCAATGAATGTAACTTTTTTGCTAAACCGTCAAAATTGGCGTAAATCTGTACCATGATGGACCAGCTGCCTGAACCTTCACAACGCTGGTGTAGAAGCTGTCGTATCTCGGTGTTGAGGAGATGGCCAGCTTCGTGTCCACCATTGATAACACCTTGGAGTAGGTACGTATGAAACATCGCACCATCTCCATCGATAATGGCTAGTGCAAAAGGATTTGGTTCCTGGACAAAATGTCAGTGTTCCAGATTCGATATCAAAATTGACAAGCATGAGGTGACCGACAGTCTGTTGCTTCATCAACTTCATACTCTGTTCGAGCTGCATGTTTGCTCTTTGCCTACGATACTGTTAATAAGACACAGCTCAAGTCAAGAAGGTCATGATTACAACATACAAGTCAATACGCGAGCGTCGTTCATTATCTATAGAAGAGATGGTGTTAGTGAAGGAGATTCACTCTTGTTCATCAGGACTCATTCACCATAGTCGTAGCTTTTTTCTTGGTATTGATCCTGAAGCTGTTTATAACAATCGATCAGATCCTGAAATAGTTAGTAAACAGCTGCTTCAGCAGCTCCAGGACTATTATACCTTGACTAAAGCATCTCTCTCATTATCAGATTTTCTAAATTGTTCAAGCTTCGACTCCAAACTAAACATTCCGCCATCACCAATATGGCCGTTACCATTTCCATGAAAGGTTTGATGCTCATTCGGTGAGAACGACGAAGCACTAGTACTCTCATAGCGACTTATAGTATCATAGCGATCGCTTACGGGCGCCATTATGACTGTGGATCGTTGCAGGAGTTGAAAGGAGAAAGAAAAAAGACAGGAATGTGAAGCAAGCAAACGAAAAGCGCACTAGACGCGACTATCTGAAGCACGTGACAAGCGGCTTCTCTTTAGCGCTTACAACCGGAACCAGCTCCTAAAAGCTGGGGTCAATGGCGTAATGTTCTTAATCACCAAACCACACTTCTTCAATTGTTCTGTTGATGCTTCACCTCTTACGACAAAGACTCTCGTTGACAAAGACTAGCATCACCTCAACTCGTCTTCTCTCCCTAACCGCAAGCATGTCTACTGCACGACCTACCTATGAATTGCTCTACCATCCAGGGTGAGTGCTTGCACCAACACCCCATTGCTTCTATGATAGTGACAGCGACATATTAGAATACCTGGTCGTGGCGAGTACATCCGCCTGCCTCTCGAGGCTGCCAAGCCATCTGGCGTCAAATACATTGATGTTGCCAACCAGGAAGAGGGTGGATATGACAGAGTCCAAGCTCTAATGAAGGACGACATCCAGCCACCAAACTTTGCTCCTCCAATGTTGCGCGTGGCAGGTGCGGGCAAGAATGGAAAGGACCTTGTTATACATCAGAGTTAGTACTCTACGTCAGCTGAACTACCTCAACCCCTAGCTTACATAACCTGATAGCACCCAATATCCTTCAATACCTCGGACCTCGCATTGGCATGATACCTTCTGACGAAACAGACGCATGGCACGTCAACCAACTAGCCTTGACGGCACTCGATCTCAGCAACGAAGCACACGACACCCACCACCCTGTGGCAGTAATGAAGTACTATGAAGAGCAGAAGGAGGAAGCACTGAAAAAAGCTCAAGACTTCAGGGAGAACCGTATCCCAAAGTTCTTCACGTATTTTGAAAAGACACTGAATGGCAACAAACCTGAAGGCAAAGGACAATATTTGGTGGGCGAGAAATTGACGTACGCTGATACGACGCTCTGGCAAGTCGTGGATGGGCTTATGTTTGCGTTCCCGAAAGAGCTCGAGGCGCGAAAGGCGGACTTTCCGTTGATCTTTGAGACGTTTTATCCTAAGTTTAAGGAAGAGGCTGGTATCAAGGAATATCTGCAAAGCGATAGGAGATTGAAGTATAGCATGGGCATTTTCAGATATTATAAAGAGCTTGATCGTCAATAAAGAGAAACGAAAGAGCCTTTTCCACGATTGTGACGAGGAAACGGCAAGGATTTAGAGCTTATGCATATAATAATGGGCATACCCAATAGACATACTCACGTTTCACATCTACTGCAGTGTAAAACTTCCGCCGTGATTCTGTTTCCAACAAGATCATCGACGAGCCTCTTTGACTACGTTGACAATTCAGGTATTAGTGCCGATAGTACCTCGTGTTCAGACTTGGTCCAGCAAGTCGCGCACCAGAGAACACAGATATCCCATTCTGTTACACTTCACTCATATTCTTGTCCTGCTCAGCCTCATCGCACGCCTCAGCCTTATTGCTCAACCTCGCCTCTCTCAATAAAAGGACTCCTCTTCCTAATCTGCCTCCCATACAATATCAACACCACCGGAATACACGAAAGCGCAAATCCGATAAATCCCAGCAAAGATCCAGCCCAGCCGTAACCAAGTTGTGTGAAGAGCTCGTATGCTGCCAAGGGCAGAAAAGCACCAAAAACGTTGCGACCGAGTGAGGCTGCCGAGAGGGCGGAGGCGGCGTACTTCTCGTAAGAATCTGTTACTGTGATGGTTGAAGAGGCTACGTTAGTGCAGGCACATGAGAAAGGTTTGGGTGTTGTATTGAGAAGATGCGAATCGTAACTTACAGTAGTCGACGACGGCCATGTAGATGCTGTAGATTCCGATCCCGACAATGGCAATGCCGATGGTTGGGAACAATCCAGTGAATCTGTCGTGCAGTTTCAGCAATGTTAACTCCTTCTTTCGCTATCGCTCCATTAAGACTCGGTGTACGTCTTTGCAGTGCTGAATACACCGAGCATCTTTCACACAGCCGTGGTTCACACTCAAACTCACCTCGGGTCTACAAGTCCACCCAAACCAAAACAATCCAGACGTAAACAGTAGACTCCCAGGTACAGCCGTATACAGCCTCGCCTCGGGGATCGGCTTTCCCTTGACCTCCTTATTCCTCACCTTACTCCTCAAGTACAATTCATCCGCGGCAGGATTCACAGCCGTCCCAACCACTGCGCCGACAGTAATCGCAAGCTCAACCAGCCCCGTCTGGAAGAGTGAGAAGTTGTAGGCGGTTTGATAAGTAGTGACGACGCTGCTGAAGAAGAGGAAGAGGATGCCCCAAGCGAAGGATATCCAGAGGGTGAAGGACGCGACGACAGATTCGGTGAGGAGCATTTTGGCCGGTCGGCCGAAGCTGACTTTGAGCCGATCTAGAAGAGAGGACTTGTCGCATTCGGAGAGGGCATAGATCGGGCGAGAGGTCTTCTTGCGCAGAGCGCGGGCGCGTTTAGCGAGGATCACATCCTGGAGATGTGGTTAGGGATTTTCAGGGAGTGACATGATGTGAATAGTGCAGTATACTCCACGAGTCTCACGCAAGATAAACCAGAACGCTGGAACCAAAAGCGCCATTGACAATGATCTGAACGTAGAAAATCCAGCGCCACGGAGAGTCCAGATCTCGATCAGAGCTGTGTATGGTCTGTATGACATCGCCTATAAAAGGTCCCAGTGCGATACCAGCAACACTGGTAAAGCCAAACAAGCTCATAGGTACAGAGCGTGCGTGATCACCTCGCCAGACATCGCTAATCGAGCCTCCAACTAAGTTGATTGCCACAGAAGATGCACCTCCGCCGATAAATCGCGTAACCACGATGGTCGCAAAGTTCTTGGCGAATGCAGTAGGAAACAGGAAAATTTTGAAGATGATGTAGGACATGAAATAGCCTGGTATTCGACCTGCCGTTTCGGTGAGGGACACCAACAGTAGAGGCCAGAGCGCGGCACCCATGTTCCAGCTTGTGGTTGCCTAGTAGAGGTTGGGAAATGGAGTGTTTTGTACGTGGAAACGGGAGGAGAGATAGTTGTTGCCTGAACCGAGGGCACCAGCAGGTAGAGCTGTGAGGATGGAGCTGGAATATTCAAGTTAGATGTTTATCTCGGAGAATCAGATGCCAAAGCATTGTAGGGTGAGCTCTTGTCCTGCGGTGTAGGACAGCCGCATTCGACTTCCTTGGGCTTGATCCACAAGCATCATGCTAAATGGATTTCAGAATGATTTGTATTGTACTCGAAAACTCACATGAAGCAAACTGTCACTGTCAACAACCATTTATAGCTCGGAGACCAGTTGAATCTGCACCAGGACTTCAGCATCAATCCACGGCATGATGCTGTGAACTCACGGGTTCTCTGGATCATCATCTCCATCCCAACCATGTATCTCAACCTCCCTCCTCTCTCCATTTATAGTTACGGATCACACATTAGGAGACCCGTCTTTGCTCTGAGGATAAGTCGTTTGAGCTGTAGAATGTCAGCCGGAACATGGCCATACTACCGAGGCAAATTCAGTGGACGGAAATGGTGAACATACATGAAAGTCGTTGTCCTTCCTGAACATCACTACTCTCTCCATGGGCGGTATCCTCAGACTTAGAATGGACAGGATGCGAAGGCATGTTTCTTGTGGTGTTTTGGCAGGTGTGGGATCACATAGCGAGAAGATGGAAAGATGAGCAGAACACATTGCGTAGACGATTTCTGAAAGTCTAATAGTCTTTAGAGGTCGTATGACGATGAAGTCCCATAGAGATGAGTATTGAATATCACACATCTTCAGGAAGCAAAGGTCAAGCCGGAACAAGCCACACTGCTGTGAGGCACCATTCGTACGACCAACAGCCAGAGATACCAACAACGAAGATCCATCTGTGGTTAACGCATTGTGGAAACAGACATATCCTCGCTTCCAAATACTGTCGTTTGCAAAACAAGTGGCCGATGGATACCATTGTGGGGTACTACTACGTCTCTTGGCGTTGACAAACCTTCCTGGCATCAGGGAACCGGGCTCATCTCATTTCGGACATCACCACCTCCGTCCTCCAACATATTCAGCAAGCCCACTGTGCGCACGGCTGGAAGGCGCATCTACGAACACGCGCCACTGTAAGCGAAGAGCAATCGATAAAGCCAGGGCAGATAGGGGAGGTAGAGCCGGGTAATATGCTTCATCAGGTCGCTGGGAAAACCTTAAAGATGAAGGGACGAGAAGGACATAATGGCAGCAGAAAGCCGAACAGCAAGCTATAGGCTGAGATTGACCCACTAGCACTTCAAATGCAATACAAGCAGCTCCACATTGCTTCGAAGCAGAGAGGCTATCAGCAGACTCCAAGTCTTGGTCTGTACCACGCCTCGAAGTTAGACTCTAACCTAGCCATGAATTTCTCATTTCACGAGCTTGCTTGACCTTAGCAATCTTTTATCTACTCATTTAACGATTCCTGCACAGTGCTACTTCGGTCACGCAATGCCTACTTGTAGCACTATTTGGGCCAACTTGGAGTTCCGACCCAAGAAGAAAGTATTCCAAACCGAGCGCCACAAGGACTATTGTGGCAAGGCTTGCAGGCCAGAGGCTGCTGCAATAGCGCCTCTAGAATTCTTCTCAAAGCTACCTGTGGAGTTGTGGCGGTACATCGATCAATCTCTCGACGTCGTCAGTGCAACATGCCTTAGGTACTCTTCCAAGACAGCATACTCAATATTCCCAAACGTCCCAGACACATGGGCTCCTTTGGCACGCAATGAACTATAAGCTTACTTGCTCCGAGACTGGCATGAGAGACCCGCCGAACAAGTTTGTATCATTTGCAGGACCCTGTATCCAAGATTCTCAGCTCAACCTCGAAGTGAAGCTGTTTATGCCGCCTGCCCTTCCTCGTGTATTGGCAATGTTAAGTTGACGGCGGATTATACTTTATGTCATGTATGTCGAACAGAGATTCTAAGCAAGGATATCTCCTCACGATCTGGAGACCTGTCTGGGCCTTACGACGACTTCTGGAGCCATACATGGCACATCTTTAACCGTCAAGGTAAACCCATACTCAAAGTGCGGTCAAAACTGCGTATTCCTCCTATGGAGTTTACTTCATACTCGGTGCAGTGCTCAGCCTTATTGCATAGTGCTGCTTTCTGTGGTTGTCCAGGCATAGAGCAATATCGTACTTGCGGACGGAGTATCAATGTTATAGTGAATATTACCGGCGCCTTCTCGTTCCAAGATACTGAGACCTCTACACGTGTCGATGGTGTCATGCAACATACACAATCACAGCCAAGAAGTGTTACTTCAGCGGTAGGGAGAAGCTTACAATCACAAGATATCAAGACCTCAGCATAAGCACAAAAACAAATCAGTACGCGCATATTCAGAAATATTGGCAGACGGCAGAGTTTCCATCACATCATGCTACGCTTCCACACGACTTGGTCTCGTCGGGCACACTCGATCTCTCAGAAATAGGCCTATCCCACTATCTGTTGATGCGCAGCGTGAGCTTAGAGTGGAACCTACGCAAGCGACTAGGACGACCGAGTGTTGATGGACTGATAATTAGATTGTGCGCTAAGATAGCCGAGTTCCATTGGCCAACGACGGCTTATATGTTGGCGATGGATTCGGAAGCCCTGGCAGGAATGAATTTGAAGCAAAGTCCCATTACATTTGCGTTGTCTGACTATTTACAAGACAGCATTGACGCTCTTCACCCCCAGTTGAAGCTCTGGAGATATCGACCTGAAAAGAAATTTGCGACCACTCCCACTCAGCAATATCGCATGCGCAGCATATTGGCTGCATGACAAGAAGGAAGAAACTAGACATATCGCACCAACTTTCGTCGCGACGCCACTACTCTTTATCCCTGTTGGCGATGTCCTTAGCCTTCTTCTTGCCACCAGTGGCACCGAGTTTATTCAACCGCTTCTTACCGACGGCTTTTGGACTTCTGCGTTCCACGTCGCGGCGCCGAGCGCTCTTCCTCTTCTTCAGCAGTGTCGTCACCATCTGCCAAACCGCCTTGGAAAAAATTGGCACCGCCTTTGCCTGGCATGGCGGACAGCGGCGCTGTTGGAGCAGGTCGATTTAGGGCCCTTCCGCTTTGCTGAAAGCTACTAGGTCCTCCCATATCACCTGACTCGACGACTTGATTGTTCTGAGCTGGGCTCTTGCCCTTTGGTGAGCGACATATCTGCTTTCTTGGCGACATATGAGTAGGTAATATAGCTTTAGTTTTCTTGCTAGTGGCGCGAAAGCTTAGCTTTGACCTTGGCTTGAGCAAAGACTTGCTGCAGGTGTTTGAATCTTTCAGCTGTAGCACTACTAGTGAAGGAGGTCCAGCAGTGGTATTTCTGCCCCAGGTCGTGTTTCGGAAGGTCTATACTCCTAGAGTTACATTGTCAATCAATTGTCAAGGTCATTGTATTCATGACTATCGACTTCCGACCTCAAGCCATCACTGGATGAAGACTTGCCTTGTGTTGATGCTACGAAAGGTATGCTATGTAAAGTCTAGCGTATGAAGCACTCGACAAGCGAATATCTCGTTCGAACTCCATTATCACAATCCTTGGCTCCACAAGTGTACTAGGCGAGTGGTATCGAAGCCAAATGCAGTTCTTATCCTCCAACTACATTTGAGCATAACCAGCAGTCTTCGCACTTGAACGGGTGGCCTAGCTTAGTAAGAGTGTGGCAGGGTAGGTAGGGTTTAGCTAATACTAAAGTACTGCAGCAATCCTCATACCTGAGTTTTACCTATAGACGGAGTTCACTGACGGCGAGTAGTATCGAAGCCATATATGTTCTCGGGGGTTTCATAGTACATAGTAAACTCCTTTTACGCATGAGGTAAAGTCTGGTGTAAGGAGTGCTGGGGTATTAGCTAGAGCCTCTCCACCTTACCGTACTCTTAATAAGCTAGGTCCTGTAAGAGGCGCTCGTTACAAGTACGAATTCAGCTAAATCCTAGGTTATGAAGACTGCTAGTAATACTCAAGCTTTCGCTGTTCTTATTGTGTAATTCGAGGATAAGATCGTATATATGGCGGCGCTACTAGACTTGCATGTGGCTTCGATACTACTGGCGTCTTGTGCTACGAATGAACGAGTGGAGGACTTTGGTGACAATATAATGCAGTCGGGTATCTTAGGGACTGATGAATGTGTCAGCTCAGGATAGATGCTCCATGCCAATTACCACATCCTTGCACTCCTCTCTAACGCTCGGTTTGTTTCATTCTCCTTCATATTACACCACACTTTGCAACTTGTACGTCAGCACGGTGTGCCATCGCTGAAATACAGTCTCTATAGCCTGCAGAAAACTCAGTGCCCTCTATAACCTCACCAAACACTGTGTGTTTTCCAATCAATGGTCTCGAATAACGTTCATCAGCATTAGTATCGACTGTAGAACACATCACACATCAACAGAAGCCTGTCAGAGTGTATATAGGTAGTGGAGGGTGTGTCGGCCTGTGTCGTGTGGAGACTAGTAGTTATCGCACTATTCCTGAACGTCTCAAGGATTGTGGTTTCTCATTCAAGTTTCATTGATGTCTACTTACAGCTAATCCTGTTGAAACTGGCAGCCACCCTTGAGCTAATCAAGCTCACACCTGGTAAGCTGGGGTATCATAGACACAGCGTGTACTTGACAGATGAAGTTATCCTTCGACCCAAGGACAATCCTTCCAGTCTGAAAAGTATTGTGCTTTTGTTGGGATGTACAATTATACTGCCTCGACAAGAGCAACCATCAACCTCTGGTAATCACCACTGGTTTCTCCTCTCACGGTGGGTGCCAAATCCTTCTTGCTGTGCACACGATATGCGCTTTTAACCTGCTGCATGTGTGCTTTGTTCCAGTGAATCCTCACAATGCGATTCACCAATAGCCTATCCCTCGTGCCAACACCTCTCATACAGTAGTCTAGCTCCTGTGCATCAGCCATAGCCTTGTCTTCTGCTACCCGCAGCATCCTGAGAAGAGCGTCACGCATATGGCCATCAAAGTTCTTCGTCAGGACTTTCGATAGCTGGTTGTGGTATTGGCGGTTGTACTCAGCAGAGATAGCTCGGATCTGGCCATCAGAGCGGGATGTAAGTATCCGGCAGACTGTGATCTGGTCGGAGCCAATCTTGCTGCCTTCAGTCGCTTGGTACAGCTCGTGAACGTCACGATTCAGCTGGTCAGGAAAGACAGGTGTCGATTCGTCAGCGCGAGTGGCAGCGAGGACCATGGTGAAAAGGCGTTCCGTTTTCATCGACAGGTCACCACGGACCTCAGCCTCCAAAGGCTTACGGTATACACGCTGGAACTCATGCTTGATGGCGTTGAGATCCGCGTTGGTCCTGCCGAGCAGAACGTCATTGAGGACAGCCTCTTTCGTGCCGACCCCAGCAATCGCGTCATTCAATGCCCATACATCTTGGCCAAGAGGTCCTCGCACAAGTGCTTCGAGTCCTTCTCTGAAATAGCCGCCGGTTTCACTCTTGATGTCTGCGAGCAGGTCACGACGATGTATGCGATTGAAAGTCTGAACGAGGTTGGCCATTATCAGGGGATCAGGTATGCGAGTGAGGATGTGGATGAGTGCTTTTTCGTCTGTGCCGAAGCCTTTCATGGCTTTTCGTAGGCCGTCTGCATCGCGCGATGTATCGACTTGTGGTATGCGGCTGAGGTCGTATCCTGGAGATGGTGGTGCTTGTATGTTGGGAGGAGGATGGTTGAATTGTTGCTAAGGCTATATGTCAGCTATTTGTTGTGAAGAACTTCCAAGTGTTGCGACCTACTTGTGGAGGCGCGCCATATCCTTGTGGTTGATATTGTCCTGGTGGTGGTCCTTGAGGTGGGAATTGGCCGTGAGGTGGAAATTGTCCTTGAGGAGGAAACTGTCCTTGAGGCGGATATTGACCTGGAGGAGGATACTGTCCTTGTTGTGGAAATGGAGGAGGCGCACCGTAGCCTTGCTGAGGTGGTTGCTGCCAATTATTTGGAGGCGGCCCAGGTGGTGCTCCGTAACCTTGCATGACCGGCTGTACTGGTGTGTGAGGAGGATAACCGTAGGGTACCGGGTAGCTTGGAGAATAAGGCGACTGAGCTTGAGGTGGAGGTTGTGGTGGAGGATAGCCGTAGGGGTTATTTGAGTAGGGTGGTCCTTGATTCACAGTCAGAAACAGCACATGCCACCCTTCTTATATGGTATATGATATTGCCAGGTGGCTATGCACAACGCCCGTACCGTACATGATTGCGAGATACACTTTGCTGATTCGTGGCTATGGCGCAGCGACAAGACAACGATGACCTTGGCGGTGCATCGCCTCGGGTGATCACCTGGTACAATGACGCCACGTCCCCAGCGAGAGGGTGATATCTGGCTGTATGATGTGTGACGAAGGATAGGCTGAGTTATGGAGAGTGGTAAATCATGCTCTAATGTGGCAAGGAATTCAAGAGAAAGCACACTGGAGGACAGAGGTGTGCACGGTGCGACAATATCATGGATACATACAGTCAAAGATACTGATACACTGCCCCACTACTGTAGACGTTGGTGGCGGGGTAGTTCAAAGTTCAAAGCGACTTCGCATAGGGATAGCTTTGCAAAGAGAAGCACCAGCATAACCCCTTCGTTCTATTGCACAGTAGTCTATAGCACCAGGTCTAGTGGTTTCCTTGATCATCCTCTCTCGACTCAGTCATTAAATTACTGTGAGCTGTTTCAAATCCATCTTTATTATATCCTTCTTCTTCTCATTAGCATCGTGATTCTTATGTACTCACTGATTTCTCGATTCCATCATTCATACAGCAAGTGACGCAAAGTGATCTTTTTTTCTAATCCTGTAACCGCGGAGTCTCATACCACGAATCAAATGTGAGAGCTTGATACCGAGAATCATCTTCCAGTTGAGGTAGCTGTGAGAGATGCGCGAGAGCATCTACATGGTCGAGACTGAGAGATATGAGGGTTTCTGAGGATTATAGTCGTTCATCCTCCAATATCGCTCTAGTGAAAGAATATTTTCCAGTCAAACAAGCCATGGACTGGGAGAAACGAAGCTGATAGACTTCTTACCCTGGAAGGCCGCATACACCGGACAAGGTCAGCATGTCATCCGTGTGGAATAGAGACATGAATAGTCCACGTTGCAAGTCATTGTAGACGATAATCTTGACATCGAGATGCTCCAGCTTAGGCAGATTATTGATGAGCAAATCGATTGTGTCGGCAATGACCAGAGCTTTGTGGTTGTGACTGTGTGTCATACATGATCGTTTTCCTCCCACTTCGAACTTGATGGCGACCTTATGATATTTCAGCCAGAATTGCGGCGGATGATATATGCAATGCAGATTACCCATAGTGACGCTGTGTCTGGCCATTCTGAGATCAACTTGCTGCGTGCCAAAGAAGAGTGATTCCAGTTCCGAGCCAAATTGTCGGCTTACAGCAAGCAATCCTAGATAGATCGTCCATTTCCCGACACACATGCAACCATTCCTCCTACGCGCTTCTTGCGTTTAGAAGATTTGGGCGGGTCTTGATACCAGAATTGAGGAAGTACTCAACGTATACCTTGTTTCTAACTTCACTGGGCAGGTCAAAGAAGGATAACGGTTGGGAGCTGGAAGCAGGTGTAGCGCTTGCCATTTCCAGATTTGAGAGGTCTCTCGCTACATCCAACTCCAGGTTTGAGCGGGCTGTGTTCAGATCCGAGAGCTCTGTATCCAGGTTTGAGAGGTCTGTGTTCAGGTTTGACAGGTCTTCTGCCAGATCCAACTTCAGGTCTGAGAGCTCTGTCGCCAGAGTTCTAAGGGCTGACATCATTGAAGGGTGAGGCAAGGGTGTGTTGAAATGATCACGAAATACAGAGCGAAATGAGGAAAATATATGTACATCATGGCAAGAAGAGCTGGGGTGAGTCACGACCGCTCAGAAAGAGAGCGAATTGAGAGCTAAGAGAGCCAATCTGTGATGTTAAGGTTACTGTACCAATTCAAACAGCAAGACCTATAGATAATTGCTGATTCTACTCATATCGGATGTCACTACCATAGATCAGAGCGATGAGCCTGTCAATCTACGTAGTCGACAGGGAGGTGAATCAAGGGGGTTGAGACAGAGCTCCCCACCCCAGTGTTTAGGCCTAGACGGAGTGTAGCTCCGTATGGCATTTGTGAGTGACATCATGAAATCATGAAGATTCCCATATTATCACGCCTGCATCATTCCCATCCCAGCACTTCTGTCATACATACACGTTCTGAGTTCCCGAAGACCTTGAAGACTTTCTCCACGCAATACCCTTCATCCCTAGAATCGCAATTATGTTCGGCAGCAACACTTTCGACCCGTCCAAGGACATTCCTTCCCTCGAAGGCCGCGTCTTCGTCGTGACTGGCGGTAGTGCAGGAATCGGGTTTGGCATCGTTGCTCACCTGCTCGAGCACAAAGCAGACAAAATCTATCTATTATCCATGAAAGAGCATCATGCAGATGAAGCAATTGAGGAACTTAAGAACTACGGTGATGCTAGTCGAGTACAATGGAAGCAGTGCAATCTAGAAGACCTTGATGCTGTGAAGGCTGTCGGTGAAGAACTCAAGCATGAACTGACGAGGCTGGATGCTCTGGTTCTGAATGCTGGTCTTGGTGTTGGTGTCTACAACGAGACGAAGGATGGTATTGGTATGTGCACCTTAGACACCCTTCTCGCTTGATTCTAAGCTGACTTCACATCCTTCGAACAGACTCCCACTTTCAAGTCAACGTACTTTCACAACATCTTCTCGCCATGATCCTGCTGCCAGTGCTCAAGAAGACTCCCAACTCTCGCATTGTTGCTCAGTCCTCAGACCTCCACAAAGGTGTACCATCGGACGTTGCCTTTGCCTCAAAGGCTGAGATCAACAAGGACATTGGTGCCACATATCTCTACGGTCGTTCGAAGCTCGGTCAAATCTTGTGGGTACGCAAGTTGAACAGGATCCTGACACAAGGCGCTCCGGCTGGTGACACGACTCCCGAGAAGATCTTCATTAATGCCACGCATCCCGGAGGTGTGGCAACGGATCAACAAAAGCAAGCTGTTGATGCATACGGTGTCGCTGGAAAGATAGGGGTCGCCCTTGTGAAGCCTTTCTTGAGTGACCCTGTCAAGACTGGATGTCGATCTGCTCTTTTTGCTACCACAAGTGATGAGATTCCGTCAGAGGGGATCACTGGACAGTACATTGTGCCAGACAAGTCGGTCACAGCTCCTAGCAGCAAGGCACAAGATGATGAGATGGGAGATAGAATGTGGGACTTGCAGGAGACATTGCTGAAGGAGAAGTTCGGACAGTTACCTTACCAGCTGTAAGAATAGACAGAAGGTAGCTGGTTAATGACAGCGAGATTAATTGTTTTAGTTGTACGCATAATAATGCCAAGATTCACTTCTATTTCTGTCTTGAACGGGGCTGGCTCCGTTGTTCACGTAACTCATGCCGATCCACCAAGCGTGTTTCAAATTAGATCTCCCTAAATCTGAAACATATCTACAAGTGATGGCGTCAAATCCGCGCCGAGAGTCGCTGAGTCTCTTCGACATCCTCAACCCTGCTTCAGAAACACATGCGACTGTTCAACATCACATTATCACCCCAGGCGCAAACTACGCACAACAACAGAGTGAACAAGCAGAACCAACAACGACAGCGTTCAAAGCGGAACATGTGCCACTGTATGACCAGCCGATGGATGCTCCAAGCCTTATGCCATTGGTACAAGTGAAGACGGAAGCGTCAAGAGAACCTGAGTTCAATGAAGATGACCAAGAATTGCTGGCGGCAGCAGAAGTAAGTTCTCCTGTAGCGCTGTTGTCCCACTGCTTGAGCGCTGGATACTAATTGGGGCATCAGGCTGATGATGAAAACATCGCAGACGCTACGTCGTTGCCACAAGAACCCATCCCTTCTTCTCTCGATACAGACACTCTCAAAGCAATCGCTGCTGCGCAGAATGAGTATGGAACAAGAGATCGTGGAGGACAAAGACGAGAGTCAAGTGCGGCAGAGACACAACCTACAACCGAGGCGATTAAACCAACGGCGCTAAAGAAACGCCCAGCGCCTAAGTCGTCCGTTGCAAATCTCAAAGCACCTTCGGATATAAAAAAACCACCATCCAAGAAGCGAAAGATCGAGACAGGCAGTGACCGAGGCACACCAAGTTCTATTCGAGGCTCGCCAGCCCCATCAGTATCTTCTGTTCGCGCGAAACCGACAGCTAAAGGCGCTAGAAAGAACTCGACATCTGCGACACCTCGCGGCAGCTCACCAGTGAATGCGTCAAGCCCAAGGGCTGCATCAGAATCCGCCTCTGAAGACGACGGTATCTACTGTATCTGCCGAAAAGGCGACAATCATCAGTGGATGATTGCCTGTGATGGAGGCTGTGATGACTGGTTTCATGGCAAATGCGTCAACATCAGTCAACAGGACGAAGGCTTGATCGACAAGTACATCTGTCCTAACTGCTCAGAAAAGCTTGAAATCGTTACTACCTGGAAGCCGATGTGTCGAAGAAATGGCTGCAGAAAGCCCGCACGACTCAAGAAGGGAGCAGAAAGCAAGTATTGCTGTGACGAGTGTGGGTTACTGTTTATGCAAACGCAGATTGGACGACTTCCAGGACAGAAACAACAAGCGCCTGCCGCGAGGGGAACGCGAGGCAAGAAAGCAGAACTCGCGACTACACGTCCGAAGGGCAATATGTCTGATTCCGAAGACGATCTTGGACCACTTGGCGGACCCATTCGATCACACGAGCTCAAAGCTTTAGCACTGGCAGCACCAGATTTAGACACTTTTAGACGATTCGGCTCTAATCGTCTGCTCACACCACCACCGGAACAGCCCACTGACGCCGACAAGAAAATGGAGTTGGACAATAAACCTGTTGTCACACCGCAACTAGACGATATCACTATCAACAGGCTCGAAGCTATATCAAAACGAAAAGACGAACTACGTCAACGTCGTCTACTCCTCAAAGACCGAGAACGCTTCTTGGGTTTCGCCAAAGAGCGAGCGGCTCATGCAGCTGGCATTGCTAAAATCAAGGATCTTTGTGGCTACGATGCCAGACTATCTTGGGACGAAGTTGTCTTCCGCGAATGGCGGGAGAGCAGCGACGGCATTAGTGCTTTCTACAATTGTACCCTCGACATAGCCGACGGCATCGAAGCTGCACCAACCACCAACGGCACATCCACTAATGGACTTAAACCACGACCTCAGCCTGCGAGAACAATGACATCGGAGACAGCAGCAACAATGGATGGCAATGTCGAGATCTGCACAAGAAAGCGATGTCAACGGCATAATGGCTGGCAAAAGCTTACGCTTCATGATGTTCGCTTTGAGGAGGCAGAGGTCGGAGATGAAATGAGGAAGATCGACGCTGAGGAAAGGTCGATACGGCAGAATGCATTAGGAGCAGCGCAGAACAAGGCTATGGCTGCGATAGATGGCGAGTTGGGGACTGTCGAAGTGGTTGGTGATGATGTGGAAATACTCGTGCCGGGTGCTGTTGTGGTGGATGCACCAGTGATGGCTTAAGTGGACTCTGCTGTGACGGCTTAGTATTCCTCGAGCACAAGAAGGCGCGCATCCTCTTCTCGTCATCACACCAGCTGCAAACTAACCAATATTACTATGCTATATGTTAATCCCTTCTTTGTTCAGCCGGACAATTCTGCAGAATTCAAGACGACTCTGGTCACAGGGACTTATTCTGTAATCAAGCTGAACATCCTTTCACAACAGCGAGCTGTCCCGACGAAAAGCCTGATACCTGTGAACAATTGGGAAGAGGAGAATGCAGAGGTTACAAAAATGAATCGAGTATTCAAAGCGCTCCTGATAAAAAGTGCCTCGGATTTGACTCGGTCCAAACACCTTGATGCTCGTTTTCAAAGGCTCCTTGATAGGACTTTTATTGAGATCGCAATGTTTCTCACTCCGTCTCCATCAAAAGGCGCTCTTGATCTAGCAGCATGTATGCAAAAGATGTCGCTTAGGCGAAACTGTACAATCTGATGAAGAATCTCATCTAGGTATGCTATATCCATGACGTCGAAAAAGGGGTAGGCTCCGCTTTTCTCCCACCTCCAGGATCACTCAGTGTAGATCGTTAGTAAATAGTCTAGTCGCACTGTTTGTTGTAACCACAGTCCCGAAGACTCGACATTATTGCTCCTCAGTCACCTACTTTCTATTCGTACATGCTTGCCTAGGTCGACCGGCTCTGGCTTTTGCAATCCACTCCAGTCAAGCACGAACCCACCATCCATAATTTGGCTTTCTGTCGCGTCCGAGTCTGTTGACTGGTCTGCGCTCGTGCTCGTCAATTCACCTACCACCCAATTGAGACTGGCTCGACGCCATTCGACATTGCCTATTCTGCTTTTGCTCCTTGGGTCCTCTTGACTTGCATTAGCTTTTACGCTTCGCTAAAGCCGTGGTAGCTCGGGGATCTGGACGATTGGCATTGGCCACAATCACGCGCACACCACAAAGACCCGAAGCGTGTACACGCGCCCCCTACATCTATTCATCCCAATATGCCTCCTTCGGCCTCGAAACGTACCACACGGACGCGAAAGAAGAGTGAGGTACAGGTGCCGTCGGATGCGGAAGACATAGACGCCACGGCCACACCGAGCCGGAAGCGAAAAAGAGTTGGTCATCTGGACTTTGCTCATTGTCAATGATACTAACGTGTGCCTGTTAGGGAGTCAATGGCACGCCGCGTCAACCGAATGGTAGCACCGCAGAATCTCTACAATCACAATCCGAGTCCTCGAAACGAAAGACACGATCGGCTGATGTACATGCCGTGGAGGACGAAGCCAGCTTTGCAGAAGATGATATCGACACAGTCATCAGGAGTTTGAAAAAAGCCAAACACGCTGTGCAGGCACGTTCGGACCATGCGAACGAGGTTCATGAAGTCGAGCATCCGGAGGGGAAGCAGGCTTTTGCAAAGATTGCTGGTAATGGCTGGACATACTACGTCGACGATCTCATAGTGCACATCGGACGACCTCCAGACGAGAAGCAAATCGAACCTCATACCCCTGGCCAATCAGTCATGGAAAAGACAGTGAATATTGATTTAGGACCTTCTAAGCTAGTTTCAAGACAACATGCCGAGATCAGGTATCAAGACTCGGATGGACAGTGGTATCTCAATGTTACTGGCCGCAATGGACTCAAGCTGGACGAAGAGACCTTGGCTCGAGGCGCTAGCGCAAATCTACATTCTGGCAGTGTGATTGATGTTGCCGGTACTCAAATGATGTTTGTTACACCAAATGAAGAGCCGACAGTACACCCCTCTATACTCGCCCAAGCTCGAAGCCAGCGGGAGCACCCAGAGGACGAAGAGGAGGACGAAGTGGAAGTACAGGTACCCCTGCCACTACCGCAACGCACACCAGTACGAGCACCATCGGCACGATCTATGAGTCAGCACACTCGTAATGGCTCCGGGTCAATTGACATCACATCCAGCGTGCAACAGCACGGCGAACTTGGGTACACCAATAGTTTTGCCGTTCCAGGCGCTGTTGCTTCACAAGGAGATGGGCTCACGGATCCTAGGATACCAAGCAGTCTGGCTCGACCAAAGACTTCGCCAGCTTATGCCAGAGGACTTGTCCTGGAGACAGCTGACGACATCGACTACAGCCAGGATAGTGCAAGGGATCTCAAACCACCCCACAGCTATGCACAGCTCATCGGCATGGCAATCTTGTCGAGCACGGAGGAAAAGCTGACACTGTCGAAGATTTATGACTGGATCAAAGAACGCTATGCCTTCTACCGATTCAGTGGAGGCGGCTGGCAAAACTCCATTCGTCATAACCTTTCTCTCAATAAGTGCTTTGAGAAGGTTGCCCGACGCACAGATGAGCCGGGCAAGGGCATGAAGTGGCAGATTGTGCCTGAACACAAGGAAGAGTTTGTCAAAAAGGGCCTGAGCAGTGCACGGAAACCAACTATGCACGGTTCAACGGGACCCAATTCTCCCATGTTCAACATCCCCTCCTCAGCTGATCCTGATCGCCGTCTAAGTCAAT
>Ga0160428_1000410_pt1 | contig 49141 bp, 45 predicted proteins | sample SolpanmetagenomM_FD_108198 | JGI IMG/M metagenome (GOLD analysis project Ga0160428, IMG submission 108198) | Solar panel surface microbial communities from Lawrence Berkeley National Laboratory, California, USA - M | ecosystem: Engineered > Built environment > Solar panel > Unclassified ... | reverse complement strand
GCGCCCCTTGGCGTCCAGCTCCGTCACCTTGGCGCTGCTCGTCTCCACCTGCGCCCGGACCCGGCCCATCGCCTGGATCGTCTGGGCCACCGCGCGGTTGCCCGCCTCGGCGGCCTCGGACATCTCCTGGGCGCTCGCGGCGACCCCACCGATAGCTGCGTTGGTCTCCTCGAGGTCGGCCTTGGCCGACTCCAGATACCGGGCGCTGTCGACCGCGCCGTCGCGGACGCCGCCGATGGTGGATGCGAGGTTCTCGACGGTGCCCGTCGACTCGGTCGCGCTCATGGCGAGCTTCTCGCTCGCCTGGGCGATCTCGCCGCTCGCGGTTCCGCCCTGCTGGGCCGCCGCCGCGAGGCTGCCGCTCGTCTCGCGCACGCTTCCCGCCGACTCGGCGATCTCCTGGACCATCGCGCCCAGATCGTGGCGCGCCTTGTTGTAGTTGGCGACGGCGCCCTGCGTGTTGGCCAGCATCGCGTTGAACGTTTCGCCCATTCGACCGATCTCGTCTTTGCCGGGGTTCGGCACGGGAGTCGTGGCGGGCTGGACGTCATACGTGAGGTCGGCGTTCGCGAGGGCTTCCAAACCGGTCGAGAGACCGACGACGCAGCGATTGGCGAGCGAGTCGAGCCGACCCGCGAGAACGGCGACCGGTCCCTTGATGGAGCGCGCGATCCACATCGCGACGCCGAGGCCGATCGCAAGGGCGAAGGCGAGGGCCGCAGACAGCCGGATCTTCGCGGCCGTGGCGGAGGCCATGGCCTCCGCCACGGTCTGGTTCTTCACCTTGACGTTCCAGTCGACCAGTCCCTGGGTTTTGTCGGCGGCGTCCAGATAGGTCTCTCCGACCGCCTGCTTCATCGCGGTGAACGCCTGCGTGCCATCGAGCTTGCGCATGCTCGCCTTGATGGAAGCGACCTTGTCGAGGTACGACTGCACCGAAGCCTTCGCCGTGTCGAAGTTCTTGCGATCCTCCGAACTCGTAATCGAATCGTCGTACGCTTTGAGATCCTTCTGGATCAGCGCGAGGGTTCCCGCCATGTCTTTCTCCGCCGCCTGGTTGTCGGCGTCCGAACTGCTGACCGCAAGATCGTCGAGCGCGATGCGGTAGTCCGACAGGTCGCCGTTGAGAGCCAGCGCGTACTGGATGCCCGGAATGGTATCCGTGTCGAGCTTGTGGAGCGAACTCTGCATCCCACCCATTCCGGTCAGGGCGATCAGCGTCGTCGCACCGGTGAGCGCAAGGATGAGACCGAATCCGAAGCCGAGTTTCTTGCCGACCCCCAAGTTGTTGAACCAAGTCATGTGTCTGCCTGTGCTGCGCCGCGCCTTGAGGGGCGGCCTTTCCACGATCTTCGGCAGGAAGCCTCCACGTCTTTATGGCGGTCTCGACGATGCGATCCGCCGGAACGTAGAGTCATTGAAAAGGTGGATGGCTGTGGGATCTAACGCCAAGGAACGACGTCCGTCTGAGCCCCTTTTCCAATGGGTTCATGCGGGGGCTCTCGCTCGGAAACGCCACCGTTATCGCGACCGACTCGATTAGCGGCAAGTCGACCACGGCGAGCGTCCATATCGCCCTGTAGGAACTGGGACCGAGCGGACGACGATGTGCCGCGTAGAATCTCTCACGGTCGCTGCGAAGGTCGTGGGAGCGCTAGCCCACGTTTCAGTTCCGTTCGAGTCATCGCCTCGAAAGGACGACGAATCGAGAGTGGAAACCCTGATCGAATGCGGGCGACGCCTGATAAAGTCGATCTTAAAGTTATGATAATTCGAACACGAAAATCGTTTTTCATTGATTAAATTTTCATGAAAAATTTGAATTAATACGTAATATGTCGTAATCTAGTCCCCGTACGTACAATTGGGGGCGCTGCCAGTATGACCGTGACGCCAGTCGACGGAAATCGGCGGTTTCCCCATTAAGAGCGCTTCTTCCGAGCGTTTAGAGTCCTAGGGGCGGCGTCTCTTCGTCGAAGGCCGAGAAGACGGCCATCGGCTCCAACGCGCCTTTGGGCGTCAACCCTGCCTCCGCGAGGTCGAGTCCCTCGAAACCCTCGCCATCGGTCAAGCTCACGAATACGATGGGATCACCGCCCTCAACGTGGAGCAACCGGCGCACCGAGTAGTAGGCCGCGCCTCCCGGATCTCGCGCCAGCAGGGAGTCGCCGGTTCGGGGAAGGGCAGGAAGCTCGATCGTGCCTTTGTCGCGCGGGAAAGGGCCGGAAGTGAAGACGCGGACTCTCATCGCGTCTTAGTCTACGACCTTAATAGTAGAACCGTTTCTACTATTAAGGTCGAAAGACTTATTTGGCGCATAAGGGAGGGTAGATGAATGTCTACATGCTAGGCTTAGGACATGGATCAGCCGCCCTTCCCATCCACGTACGAAACCCTTGAGCGTCCTTCCCTGGTGATCACCTATCACATGGGCGATCTGCCGGTCCAAAAGGGAAGCATGGTGGGGTTGGACGACGAGGGGCTCCTCGTTCCGATCGAGCGGGCGGTCTGCTTCGTGGGGATGGCGCACGAGAACCACGCGGGCGTCTCCCGGGCGAAGGCGGTCTCGTGCGTGAACGTCTCCTGCACCGGTTCGTTCGTGCTTGGCTTCGTCGGGTGGAGGCCGACCCTCGTCGATCTTCAGCGGGCGGTCTGGGTCTACGACGGGACGACGGTGTCGGGAGCTCCCTTGCGAACGGGCATTCCGGCAGGCCGCGTGGTGGCGATCGATATCACGAGCGACGGACGTCCGGGCGTCCGAGTCAAGATCGACCAAGCCGCATCCAAGGTTCTGCCCCCGCTTCCGGGAAAGGTCGAGGAGGCTCAGGCCTGGTACCGGGCACGGAGCCGCTGAGGAGGGCGCGATAGTCCACAATCGACGGAGATGGGGTTGTGGAAAAAGCCGGGTCGCCTTGAGGATCTGAACGCGATGGCCGAGGGCACGATCCACGATGCCCTGGGTATCCGGTTTACCGAGATCGGCGAGACGGGTCTGTTCGGGACGATGCCCGTTGCCCCGGCGACCCGTCAGCCGTTCGGGCTGCTCCACGGCGGCGCGTCGGTCGTGCTCGCGGAGTCGCTCGGGAGCATGGCGGCTTACCTGGCGTGCGACGAGGGCGATGTACCGATGGGAGTCGAGGTGAACGCGAACCACCTGCGGGCGGTGCGCGAGGGCACGGTGACCGGGACCGCCCGTCCCGTCCACGTCGGACGGACCCTCCACGTCTGGGGCGTGGAGATCGCGGACGAAACGGGGCGGGCGGTGTGCGTCGCGCGTCTCACCGTGGTCGTAAGAGCGCGAGAAGCTCATTCCACCTGACCTTGCCCAGGTCGGTGCGGGGGATCGATGGAACGCTCCGGACGGTGCGAATCCGCTCGAACGGTAGGACGCGGGCGTCGAACGCCTTCCGCGTCTCGGCGATCTCGGACTCCTCGCCTTCGATCGCCAGAGCGACGACGTGGCCCAAGCGCTCGTCAGGCAGGGCGAACAGAGCGTAGCCCGCCCGGACGCCCGCTCGGCTCGCCTCCTCGTCGAACGCCTTGCGGAGCAGACCGAGGTTCGAAAGCTCGCCGCCGATCTTGACGCGATCCTGGAGGCGTCCCTCGACCATCAGCCAACCGTCCTCGACCGTGCCGTAGTCCTCCGTCGTGAACCAGCCGTCGGCGTCCTTCGGGTCGACGAAGCGCGGGCCGTGCAGCACGTACCCGGTGAGAAGCGAGCCGCCGCGCACCTTGATCCGACCGCTTTCGTCCGTCGCCATCTCCAGGTGAGGCAGAACGCGGAGGCGGTGGGGTCCGTCCAACGGGTCGGTCGCCGCCTGCGAGGCGGTCTCGCTCAGGCCGTAGGAGGCGAGGACGGGCCAGCCGAGGCGGCGGGCCGACGCGTACAGCCCTTCGGAGAGGGCGCCCCCCCCGACCAGGATCGCCCGGAGCGACGCCGGTCTTCGCAGACCTGCGCCGACGAGGTCGTGGACCTGGGTGGGCACGAGCGAGGTCAGGGTGGCCCCAGCGGCGTCGATCTCCTCGGCGAACCGAACGGGATCCCAGCGCTCGTAACCCGGCCCGACGACCCGCGCGCCGCTCAGTTCGGCCCGCGCCCAGATGCCGAGACCGCCGACGTGGAATCCGGGCAGGGTGTGGAACCAGACGTCGCGCGCGTTCGAATCGAACCGCTCGTTCGCGGCCTCGGCGGAGCGGAGGATCGCCCCTTTCGAGAGGGCGACCCACTTGAAGTCCGCCTCCGAAGCGGCGGTGCTGCCCGACGTGAGCAGAAAGACGTGTCCCTTCAGCCCATCGGCGGCTTCCAGGCGCTCCCGGAGAGCCTGGGCTAGAGGCGCGGGCATCCGAGGATTCAGGAGCACCTCGTTCGCGTCGGAGCGGAGGTCGATCACGCCTCTAGTCTCCTCCATTGGAGGGCCTCCATCTCGCGCCCGAAGCCGAGCCCTAGCCCGCCCGGCGGGATCAGGCGCGCGTCGCGAGCGCTGAGACTCCGGGAAAAGACGGTGGGCTCGTACGCCTCGTGGGTGAGCAGTCCCCCCGCCTCGACGGGGAAGCCCTCCGCAACGGCGCGGGCGGCGAGCCAAGCCGCCGCGAGTTGGCCCACCGGATGGTCCAGATAGCTCGTGAAGGCGTACGCGATCCCGAAGGGCTCGGCGGGAGGGGGAAAGGCGTCTCGGGCGGGCTTCACGACGCGCACGTCGAATTCCCCGCCCGGTTCCGCCGTTTCGAAGTCGATCCCCAGTCGAACGCGCTCGCGCAGAGCGCGCCAAGCGTCGGCGTCGTAGGGACAAGGGTCTTCAAGCCAGTCGATCCAACCCAGATCGTCCCAGTCGTCCAGCAGGCTCGTGACCCTGTCGGCATCGAGGTGAGCGTTGAAGTCGAGCCGGAAGCGGAGGCCGCTCGCCCGGAAGCGGTAGAGATCGTCGGCGGTGAAGTCCCAACCCTTGAGCTTGACCCGACTGTAGCCTTCCGCCTTGGCCCGACCCAGGTCTTCGGCGCGGAAGCCGAAAGGCAGCGAGAGGTGGCTAGGCGGGACCGTCAAGCCTGCGAAGAGCGAGCGGCCTTCGGCCCGCGCCTCGCCGTCGGCGCGGGCGAGTTCCAACGAACGCGCGCCCAAACTCTCGGGCCTTCCTTCGGCCAGAGCGGCGAGCTGTCGGTCTAGCGGCGCGTCGCCCAGTTCCGGCCAAGGGTGCACGTCGCCGTAGCCCCGCACCCCGTTGTCGAAGGTCACCTGGAGGAGCGCGCCCGTGCGGCGACGACCCTCCGCGCGGGCGACCAGCTCGTAAGGCGAAACGTCGATGCGCATGGCCCTACGGCAGGCGGTCGAACTTCGAGAAGTCCGGCTTGCGCTTCTCGATGAAGGCTTCTTTGCCCTCCTTCGCCTCTTCGGAGAGGTAGTACAGGAGGGTCGCGTTGCCGGCCAGATCGAGCAGGCCGATCTGGCCGTCGCAGTCGGCGTTGAGGGCCGACTTCAGGCAGCGCAGGGCGAGGGGCGAGTTCTGGAGCATCTCGCGGCACCACTTCAGGGTTTCCGTCTCCAATTCCGCGAGCGGCACGACGGTGTTGACGAGGCCCATCTCCAGAGCCTGTTGCGCGTCGTACTGACGGCAGAGGTACCAGATCTCGCGCGCCTTCTTCTGTCCCACGATGCGGGCGAGGTAGGAGGAACCGAGGCCGCCGTCGAAGGAGCCGACCTTCGGGCCGGTCTGGCCGAAGCGGGCGTTGTCGGCGGCGATCGTGAGGTCGCAGACGATGTGCAGGACGTGGCCGCCGCCGATCGCGTAGCCCGCGACCATCGCGACGACGGGCTTCGGCAGGGACCGGATCGCCTTCTGAAGGTCGAGCACGTTCAGACGTGGAATGCCGTCTACCCCGACGTAGCCGCCGTGGCCGCGCACCTTCTGGTCGCCGCCCGAGCAGAAGGCGAGTTCGCCCTCGCCGGTCAGGATCGCCACCCCGACCTTCGGATCGTCGCGGATCACCACGAATGCGTCCAGCATCTCCTCGACCGTCTGCGGGCGGAACGCGTTGCGTACCTCCGGGCGGTTGATCGTGACTTTCGCGATGCCGTCCTCGGTCCGCTCCAGCCGAATGTCCTCGTACTCTTTGATGGTGGTCCAGCTCATGGTCTTATTGTGATGAAATCGTCGACCGCCGCCCGGAAGGCGGCGGGATCGCCCCACGGCGCGCGGTGCCCGACGTGGGGCAGGACCGTCGCCGTGAAGCGGGGGTTCAGGGCCGCGCACTCCTCGGCGAGAGCGGCGTACTTGGCGTCCTGGGCCCCGGCGAGCCAGAGGATCGGGACGTTGAGGGTCTCGAGTTCGGGGCGAAGGTCGCGCTGCCGGGCGACCGAGCCAAGGACGAGGGCGGCGGCTAGGGCGATGCGGTCGAAGTCGCCCTCCTTTCTCGGCAGTCGATCGGGCGGGTCGTGGGCGAAGACGCCCTGGGCGTTCCAGTCCGCGACGACGGCGTCCCAGTCGTCGCGAAGAAACCGCTCCGCCCAAATCCGGTCGTTCTCGATCCTTGCCTCCCGTGCGGCATCGCTCAGATGTCCGGGCGAGGCCGAGACGATCACCGCGCGTCGCCAGCGCCCGGGCTCTTGAAGCAACATGTGGAGCGCGATGCGTCCGCCCATCGAGTAGCCCAGCAGGACGTCGCCCGTGGTCTCGCGGTTGAGGGCGGCGGCGATCGTGTCGAGAGTGGGGTGCCACGGGTGCAGGCCGATGGCTCGTGCGGCCGTAACCCGTGAATCGATAGAGGCACGGGTTAGGGGGGGAGAACCACCCCCTGCACCCGTGGCACCCTCCTCTTCGAAGCGTGCGAGCCAACCTGGCTTTATCCATTCGTCGCCCAACACGCCGTCCCAGTCCTCCGGGCGACCGAGGAAACCGTGGAGGGTGGTCATGCGAGGAGGGCTCCGTAGCGTTCCCAGAAGCGAGCCGTGCTCGCCGCGTCGGGACGAATCTCCACGATGCGCAACCCCGGCCCGTTCTCGATGTCCCTCGGGTCGTCCACCGCCTGGTAGGCCAGGTCCCAGAGCGCGGCCCAATGGGCGAAGCTCCGGCCGTGGGCGTTGACGAACAAGGGGTTGGGGAACATCCGCTCGAAGATGCGTCCCCCGGAGTTGTTGATCGTCACGACGGTGGCCGAGGTCTGCGGGGCCATCTGCGCGAAGGGCCAAGGCCCCGCGAGGTCGTAGAGCGTGGTGAGATCGCCTAAAACGGCCCAGTTCGGACGGTCTGCGCGGCAACCACCGAGGAAGGTCGAGAGCTGGCCGTCAATGCCGTTCAGGCCGCGCGAGGCGGATATCTCGGCAGGACGCACGGGATCGGCGGCGAGGTCCCACTCGCGGATCGGTAGGCTGTTGCCCAGGAACACGCCCGCCCCCACCTCGATTCTTCGGGAGAGACGGCGGACGATCCCCGGCTCGGAGTGGGGCTCGGCTTCGAAAATCTCGGCCAAGCTCCGGTAGAGACGTCGGTCGTCCTCGATCAGACTCGCTTGGAAAGGGCGGGAATCGACCCTTTCTGGTAGATCCAAAGGCAGAATCACCGAGAGGCGCCCCAGCCCGGAGAAGGGAAGGCTTGAGAGGGAAAGGACCGGCAGATCGGCCCGGATGTCCTCCAGGTCGCGCCAGAGTCGGTGAGTTGGAACGCCGCCGAGCCGCAGCACGCCGTCGAACGTTCCGCGCGCGAAGACCCGCTCCGCCACCCGCAGGCTGAGAGGCTCCAGCGTGGCCGAGGCGCGTAGGCCGGAGAGCGCTTCCAGATAGATCGGCGCGCCGAGGTCACGCAGGAACCGCTCGACGGGCGCGCGCTCTCCGGCGGCGAGCCGCCCGACCACGATCAGGGGCGACCGAACCGCCTGGAGAAATCCCGCGAGCGAGTCGTGCGGAACCGGGGAGTCTGCCGCCGGGCCGCCGCGTGGATCTTCCAGGCAGACGTTGAGGTGGATGGGCCGGTCGAACGCGGGCAACGTGAACGGCTCGTCGCCCTCCAGATCGAGTGCGAAGGGAGCGTAGAGGCCGAAGATCCCCCGTTGTTCCGCCGCTTGGGGGGCGCCGCTCCCCCGGAAACGGCGCGGACGATCGGCGGTAACGAGGGCGAGCGGAACCCCCGCGTAGTACGCCTCCATCGCGGCGGGCAGCAGCTCGCCCGCCGCCGTGCCGGACGTCGTGATCACCGCGACGGGCCGCCCTGTCGTCTGGGCGCGTCCCAGGGCGAAGAACGCCGCCGACCGTTCCTCGAAGTGCCACACCGTCCGAAAACCAAAGGTGGGGATCGCCTCGATGAAGGCGGCGTTGCGCGCGCCAGGGCAAACGACCAGCTCCTCGACGCCCGCTTCCCGCAGCGCTTCCAGAACCCTGACGGCTAGGCCCTGGACGGCCAGACTCAAAGGCCGAGCGCCCCTTGGATCGAGTCCGCCTTGGCGTTGAACTCGCGCCACTCGCGTTCGACCTGGCTCCCCGCGACGATGCCGCCGCCTGCGAGGATGCGCGCTTCCTCGCCCGACCACTGTACGTTCCGGATCGCGACGAGGCAGGTTCCCACCGTCTCGTTCGGTGGAACGACGCCGAGCGGCGCGCCGTAGCGGCCCCGCTCTTCCGCGTTCGGCTGGTCTTGGAGCCAGCGCCACCCGGCGGCTTTGGGCCACGCTCCGATCGCGGCGGTGGGATGGAGGGCGGCGACCCACTCGTCGAAACCGACCCGCCGCGCGGGATGCGCCTCGATCGGCGTGTGGAGATGGACCAGCGTAGGGAGCCGAAGCTCGTCCGTCATGCCAACCCGCAGTTGGCCCAGGGGCGAGAGCCGCTCGACGATGCCGTCGACCACGACCTGGTGTTCGTGCATCTCTTTAGGGTCGAGAAGCAGGGAAGGGGCGCCCAGACTCCGGGTACCCGCGAGCGCCATCGTCGCGAGGTACGGCAGGGCGTCGCGTTGGGCTCGCTCCTCGAACAGCGTCTCCGGCGTCGTGCCGACCATGCCACCTTCGTCGTTCCAGACGCCGTACGCCTGGAGCGACGCGCCCCGGCAGCGCCGCAGGGCGCTCGCGAGGACCGCCGCCCGACGAGACGCGTCGAACTCGACGCGGGCGCGACGCGCGATGAAAGGCACCGCCTTGACCAGCGAGCCCGCCGCGATGCGCCGTTGGATGTCGTCGAACGACGCCGCGAACGCCTCAAAGGACGAGGATCGCCACGTCGGGGTAGAGGAGGGCGTCGCAAACCGGTCGAGAGCCCCGACCAGCACGTCCATGTCGACGTGCGCCGATCGCTCGTAAACTCGCCACGGTCGTTCGTCGCGTAGGAAGAAGTCGGGAGCGTAGAACGATATCCGCCCCGCCTGCGGTCCCCCGGTGCGCGTGAAGCCGCCCCAGCCGAGCCACGCGCGACCGTTGCGGTCCAACGCGAGGCATCCGCTCGACAGAAACGCGTCGAGCGCGGCGTCCCCGATCGTATTCTCTTCGCGGCAGAGGGTCACCATAGTGGTTTCAATGGTTATTGTACTCATTGAAACCACGCGGCGGCTTGATGTTCCGCCGTTCGACCTAAACGCGAAAAGGTTGTCCTCAAAAGGATTCGCCCTCGAGAGTCGGCCTCGCGAACGTCGATCGGATCGTCAAGCGTCATGGTGGAGGGCGATGACGAGCGCACCGGGTACGAGCGCGACGTTCTCCTTCGCGCTGGGCCCTTCCGCACCCGACTCAGCGTGAGTCTTCGAAATCTCCCCCGTCGGCGGTGTCCGCCAAAGTGGGGCCGCGAGTCGTGGAATAGATGGGCAAAGGCCCTCTTTTATGCGGGCGCCTCCACGATCATGGCGAGCCTCGATCCCTCCACCCCGCACTCCCCTCGCGAACGCTCAATGAAAACCGGCGCGTGGGATCGCGCGCGTCTTCCTCGGTTCACGGCGGGAACCGCCTTCACCCTGGCCGCCGGCTGCGTTCTGTTTCTTCTGCTGGAGTTGGCGGGCAGGGAAGCGGGCAAGGTCGTGTCGAACGTCTCGACCATCCTGTCCTCGTGGATCGCCGCCGGGTGGAGCCTCTGGGGAATGGACCTCCGTCGTCGACCCAAGGCGGAGCGGAGTCGGGGCGGGCTCAGCGCGAACCTGCTGTCCCTCAGCCTCCTGTTCTACGCGACGGGGGCGGCTCTCTTCACCTACTACGAGATCGTCGCCCATGCGCAGACGTTCCCCTCCTGGGCCGACGCGGGTTTCCTCGGGAGCCTGATCCTGATGTGTGGAGCGACCCTCGCGTTGCCGGGCCGTCCTATGCCCGCCGTGGTGCGCGTCCGCGTCCTTCTCGACGGCCTCATGACGATGGCCGGACTGGTGACGTTCAGTTGGCTTTTCGCGCTCGGACCGACGCTGCTCGCCGGGGACCAGACGCCCTTCGCCAAGATCCTCGGCGCCGCGTACCCCGTCCTCGACCTCGCCATGATGTTCTGCGTGATCGCCCTCTCGGCGTCGTCGCCCGACGCGGGGATTCGGAGGGTTCGCGGTTTGCTTTGCGCGGGGGTCCTCGCCTTCGTCGTCGCCGACAGCGCGTACCTCGTCATGACGGTGAACGGGACGTACCACACCGGCGAACTCACGGACGTGGGGTGGTTCGTGGCGAACCTTCTCACGGCGCAGACGGCGGTGTCCCTACGCAAGCTGCGTCGGCGGTCGACCGAGGACGAAGCGGCGTCTGAGGTTCGCGCGGAAAGCCTGCGCTCGGCCTCGCTGGCAAGGACGATGTTGCCGTACGCCCTCGTTCCCGCCGTGGCGGCCCTGCTCCTAGGCGTCTGGCGGGAACGGCTGGACCCACGGTTGGAGCTCGGCGTGTACGTCGGCTCCGGGGTTCTCCTCGCGCTCATCCTCGTGCGGCAGTTCCTCGCCCTCGCGGAGAACTCCCGCCTTCACCGCTACCTCCAGAACGCCTACCGGGAGTTGGAGGCTCACGCGACGACCGATGCGATGACGGGGTTGCCCAACCATCGCACGTTCCAGGCCCGCCTTCGTGCGGCGCTGCTCCCGGCGGAGACGGAGGGCGGGCCGACGTCGCTGATCCTCGTCGACGTCGATCGCTTCAAGGCCTACAACGACCACTACGGCCACCCGGCGGGAGACGAGGCCCTGAAGATCGTCGCCCAGACGTTGCGAGACGGAGTCCGCGAGGGCGACCTCGCGGCGCGTTACGGCGGCGAGGAGTTCGCCGCCGTGCTGCCCCGCACGACGTCCGACGAGGCGATGGCGGTAGCGGAGCGGATCCGGGCCGCCTGCGAGGCCACCGAGTTTCCCTGCCGTGCGGTGACGCTCAGCATCGGTATCGCGACGGCGGAGGAAGGAGCCGACCCTGGAACGCTCATCGAAGCGGCGGATCGGGCCCTTTACGCCGCCAAGCACGGTGGTCGCAACCAGGTGGTGCGCGAGGGCGCGACGCTGGCCCGTCCGCACCTTGAGGTGCGCGAGGGCGGCCTCTCCCCTGAGACGCTGCCCGCCGACTTTTCGCTCGAAGCGAGCCGGCGGCTCGGCGTCGCCCGGCTCGCGTCGTCCCCTTCGCTCGACGGGCCGACAGGGCCGCTCGTGCGCGGGCTTATGGCGATGCTCGAACTGCGCGACCACGAGGTCGAGCGCCACGCTGACCGGGTGATGCGGTTCTGCCTGCGGCTGGCTGAGGAGGCGGCGTCGAAGGGCATCGCCAAGGTTTCCCCGACTCAGATGAGCGACCTGCATCTGGGCGCTCTCCTGCACGACATCGGCAAGGTCGGGCTGCCCGACGCGATCCTCAACAAGCCCGGGGCCCTGACGCCCCAGGAGTGGGAGATCGTCCGGCGCCACCCCATCCAGGGCGCGGAGATCCTGTCGAACTTCCCCGAGCTCGCGGGCGCGGCCCCGGTCGTCCGCTCGCAGCACGAGCGGTGGGACGGCACCGGCTACCCCGATGGCTTGGCGGGCGAGGCGATTCCCCTAGGAGCCCGGCTTTTCGCCCTCGCCGACACGCTCGACGCCCTGAGCGGCGATCAGGCCTACCGCGCGGCGCGCCCGCTTTCGGAGATTCGCGACGAGGTGCGAAGGATGTCCGGCAAGCAGTTCGACCCGGCCCTCGCCGAGGCGTTCCTCGGGGTGCCCGAACGCGAGTGGAACCGGCTCCAGGGCGAAGAGGCGCAGAGGCGGGCGGCGTAGACGCCCGCCCCCTTTCTAAGCGCCCGACGACGCGCGCACGATCAGTTCCGGCTTGAGAACGCGTTGCTGCAGGGGCGAGGTGGGGTCGTCGATCTGGGCCTTGAGGAAATCGAACGCGAGGGCGCACATCGCCTCGACCGGCTGGCGGACCGTCGTGATGGGGCAAGGGCCGCGCTCGAGGCCCACCGTGCCGTTGAAGCCGACGAGGGCGACGTCCTCGCCCGCCTTCAGGCCGAGGCTCCCGAGCGCGGGGACCGCGTCGACCGCCATGTCGTCGTAGAAGCAGAGCAGCGCGTCGGGCAGGACGCCCGCCGCCCGAAGCTCCGACAAAGCCGCCGCGATCGCGTCGATCCGCCCTTCCGGGGCGTCGGAAACGGCGATCACCTTCGGCTCGTAGCCCGCCGCCGTCACCGCGTCCCGGTAGCCCTCGAACCGGTCGCCCTTGTCCTCGAACCAAGTGCCGCGCGGCACGAGGTGGGCGATCCGCCGCCGCCCCCCGTCGAGGAGGTGGCGCACCGCCGCCTCGGCTCCCCATCGCAGGTCGACCCCCACGTAGCTGCGCGCGTCGGACCACGACGCGCCCATGCTCACGAAGGGAAGGTTCGGGGCGAGCCGGTCGCTGTCCTGGAGGAAGGCGTAGGCGGCGGTGGTCGCGTCGAGGGCGATGACGCCCTCCGCCGGAACCCGCAGGGCGCGCTCGATCGAGTGGTGCCAGGCGTAGTCTTCGTCCACGTCGGTGACCGCGAGGGCGAACTCGGTATGGGCGAGAAGGCTGCGCATCTCGGCGAGCACGCGGCTGCGGTAGAGCGAGTACTCCAGGCACATCCAGAACCCGATGAGGCCGCTGCGCCCGCTGCGCAGAGCCTTGGCGGCGGAGTTCGGGGAGTAGCCCAACTCGCGGGCCGCCTTCATCACCCGCTCGCGGGCGCGGGGCGAGATCGACTCGTCGACCCGCCCGCCCAGCACGCGGGATACGGTGGTGCCGGAGACGTTGGCGAGGGCGGCCACGTCCTTCCGGGTCGGCTTGGGGCGAACCGGAGAAATATCGCTGGACACGTGTTCATTCTAACCGTTCGCGTTGTATAATCACGGAGTCATCCCGTTTGGACACGTGTCCAATCCGTCTCGAAGAAGAGTCGCCTATGCGCCGCCAAGCCTTCACCCTCATCGAGCTTCTCGTCGTCGTCGCCATCATCGCGATCCTCGCCGCCATCCTGTTCCCCGTCTTCGCCCAGGCCAAGGCCGCCGCGAAACGTACTGCCGAACTGAGCAACGTGAAGAACATCACGACCGCGATGTTCATCTACTCCGGCGACAGCGACGACGCCGTGCCGTCTATCGGCTACGGCGACCGGAGCCAGCCCATCGCCCTCTTCACCTGGAAGGACGCGATCTACCCCTACGTGAAGAACGGCGGGCGCACCCAGATGGACACCCGCAACGCCGCCGCAGGGAGCGGAGGAGTCTTCGAGGCCCCGACCTTCTCCGGGAACTGGGGCAAGAGCGACTGGTGGGGACCGGTCGTGGGCGACGGGACCACCCGCTTTCCGCGCGCCTTCGCCGTGAACTACGCCGCCGGCTCCAACGAGTTCGGCCACTACGGTTGGGATGGGAACACCAACAACACGCTCTGGCCCGACGGGCGCAACTGGGGCTCGGGCACGAGCAACTACGGTGGGAGCGGCCAGACCACCCTGCTGAGCAACCCTGCGGGCACCGAAATGATCGGCGCGACCCGCACGCCCGACCTGATCGCCTACCCCGAGGGACTCAGCTATGGATGCGACAACGCTGGCAACTCGTGCGACAGCGTCTCGGGAGGCACGACCGTGTACCGCGGCGTGGGCAACAAGCAGATCGTCGTCGGCTTCTTCGACGGCCATGCCAAGGCCACGAACGCCTACCAGGCCGTCGACGCGGACGTGTTCGACTACGCGAAGACGAACAACGTCTCGGCTCAGGATCTCACGAATCTCAAGAACTACATGCGTGGCTACACGGAGTGGAAGTAGCCCCATCCCATCGGCCGCAGTCGCGATTCAGAGTGAGGTCTGGATCGTGTCGTCGCCCGACTCCGACCTTTACGATGAAGAACAGACTGTGTGCACTCGGAGCTTGTCTCCTCTCGGCGTTCCCGCTCGGCTGCGGCGCATCCGGATCGGAGCACGTCGAAAAGCCGATGACGGCCCCTCCCGTACGTCAGGCGAGCGCGTTCGACAAGCTGACCACCCCCGAAGAGAAGATCCGGTACATCGAAAGCTCCAACGCGCCAGCTCGCGAGAAGGAGCAGGCGATCAAGATGATCGAGTCGGGAAAGATGTGAGTCGTCGCCTGCAGCCCCTTTCAAAAACCCACGCCTTAGAATGACCCTCATCATCATCGCGTCCGCCGCGCTCGTTCCCATCGGCGCTCCCGAGCGCATCGGCCTCGAAGGGACGTGGCGCCTGACCCAGGCCGACCGCAAGATCGCCGTCCCCGCCCGCGTTCCGGGCGTCGTCCAGACCGACCTCATGCGCGCGGGACTCATCCCCGACCCCTATGTCGGGACGAACGAGAAGGCGGTCCAATGGGTAAGCGACCTGCCCTGGAGCTATACCCGGAGCTTTACCGTCGCCCCCGCCTTTTTGGCCAGGCGCCGGATCGTCCTGCGCTGCCAAGGGCTCGATACCTTCGCCACGGTGCGGATCAACGGGCGGGCGATCGCCCGGACCGACAACATGTACCGGAGCTGGGAGTTCGACGCTAAGCCCTACCTCAGGGCGGGCGCGAACACGGTCCGGATCGACTTCGAGGCTCTCGCGGCGTTCCTGAAGCGTAACGAGGACCGTCCGAAGACGTTCGGAAAGCCGGTTCAGGAAGGCGGCAAGCCCTACATCCGCAAACCCGCCTTCCAGGGCGGCTGGGACTTCGCGCCGCGGCTTCTCACCACAGGAATCTGGCGGGGCATCGGCCTCGTCGGTTGGGACGCTGCCCGCCTGACCGACGTCGGGATCGCGCAGGACCACGCTCAGCCAGGGCAGGTCGGACTCGAAGTCAAGCTCGCCGCCGACGTGGCGGGACCGACGACCGCCCGCACCACCGTGCTTTTCAAAGGACGGAAGATCGCGGAGACCGTCGTCCCTCTCGCCAAGGGCGCGGGGTCGGTCCGGCTGACCGTGCGGAGCCCACAACTCTGGTGGCCCAACGAGATGGGGCCGCAGAACCTGTACGACGTTCGGGTCGAGCTCCGCGACGCGCAGGGCCGCGTCGTCGACGAGGGTGCGCGTCGGATCGGGCTTCGCACCGTCCGCTGGATCGCCAAGACGAAGGAGAATCCCCTGGGTCTCGTCGTGAACGGTCGCCGCTTCTTTGCCAAGGGCTCGAACTGGGTCCCCCTCGACGCTCTGCTGCGGGAAGACCCCGCGAAGGAGCGGCGGCTGGTCCAGCGGGCGGTCGACGCCCACATGAACCTGATGCGCCTTTGGGGCGGCGGCTACTACGTGGACGACGCCTTCCTCGACGCCTGCGACGAGAAGGGCCTGCTCGCCTGGTTCGAGTTCGGGTACGCCGACTCGCCTTACCCCTCCTTCGACCCTCGGTGGCTCGCGAACGCCAAGGCCGAGGCGGAGGACAGCGTCCGTCGCGTACGCCACCATCCCTGCCTCGCCGTCTTCTCCGGCAACAACGAGGTGATCGACCGCGAGGCCGACCAGACGAGCGCGGGAGCCATGAACCACGAGGAGTACAGTCTCCTGTTCCGCAAAACCCTCCGCGACGTGGTGCGCGAACTCGCGCCGGACACCCCTTATACCCCGGGCAGCCCCGAGATCGGGGACGACCACTACTGGAGCGTCTGGCACGGCTCGGAAGGGTTCGACGCCTACCTTCGCCTGCACGGCTTCATGTCAGAGTACGGCTACCAGGCGATCCCCGTGCCCCGGACGATCGAGGCGTTCACCACCCCGGCGGAGCGCGCGTCGTTCGGCACCGCCGCGATGCTGAACCACCAGAAGAACTGGCGGGACGCCTACGCCCTGATGGGCAGCGCGATGCGGCGGACCTATCGTCGGCCCAAAGACTTCGACTCGATGGTCTGGCTAAGCCAGATCCAGCAGGCGGAAGGCATCCTAGCCGGCGTCGAGCACTGGCGGCGCGACTGGCCGAACTCGACCGCCAGCCTCGTGTGGCAGTTCAACGATCCCTGGCCGGTGACCTCCTGGTCGATGATCGACTGGTACGGCCGTCCGAAGGCGCTCTACTACGCCCTCAAGCGCGCCTACGCTCCGGTCGCCCTCTCCGGCCTCGCCGATCCGAAGGGCGGCGCCGTCGAGCTGTGGGTCGCCACCGACCGTCCGGCGGCGAAATCCGCGCGCGTCGATTGGACCCTGACCCGTCTCGACGGCGCGAGGGTCCAGGAGGGAACCGCCTCCGTCGCGATCCCGGCGGGAACCGGCAAGGTCCGCGTCCTCGCCAAGAACCTGAAGGCGATCCTCCAGAAGGAGGGCGCCGCCAACCTCCTGTTCTGGGCTACCCTGCGCACGCCGGGCGAACCATCGTCTGCGGGGCGCGTCCAAGGCGAGCCCGACTCCTCGACCCTCCTCGCCTTCGCCCGGACGAAGGAGCTCGACCTTCTCGATCCTGGCCTGAAGGCCACCGTCGTGCCGAGAGGGAAGGGTTACCGCGTGACGCTGACGAGCGCCCGCCCGGCCCTCTGGACGTGGCTCGAACTCAAGGGGATGGACGCGGAGCTTTCGGACGACTTCGTCCACGTCCGAGCGGGCGCCCCGGCGACGATCGACGTCGTCCCGTCCATCAAGACGTCGCTCGCTCAGGTCCACGCCGCCCTCACCGTTCGAAGCCTCTACGACACGTACCGGCCCGGCACGGAAGCCTACGCGACGATCGAACCGGACGCCACCGGGCGCCTCGTGGCCACCGCCGACGACGCCGACATCCAAGGCGCCGCGCCCGTCTTGGAGATCGGCGCCCCCGCGAACCTCGGCAACTGGCGCAGCGTGGACAGTCCGGTTCGCTGGACGGTCAAAGGAGCGAAGGCGGGCGCGTACGCCGTGACCGCCCTCGTCTCCGCTCCCGAGAGCGACGCGGGAGGGACGTTCGATATCGAACTCGACGGCAGCCGCGTGACGGGAACGGTGCCCGCGACGAAGGGCTGGACCGACTACGTGGAATTGAGTCTCGGGACGCTGAACGTCGCGAAGGACGGCACGGCGACGATCGTCCTCCGGCCCACGTCGAAGCCCCACGACAACCTGATGAACCTGCGCTCGCTTACGCTCACGCAAGTGAAACCTTAGCTTCGCGTCCCGGAAAGGAAGTCGACCGAAGCCTTCGGGGCCCTCGATTCGGACGAGAAGAAGATGGGCCTGTCGGTGTCGCGGATCGGCTTGGCTCATGCCCGGCCCGTCGGCGTCGGCGGCGACCGGAAAGGAAAACGCCCATCGAAATCTATTCTCACCCGGCATCGATGTTACGATGTACTCGCGTACAGTAGGCGGGTACAACCGAATCCAAGCTCCGTGACGTCCACGCATCCTCGCGCCCCTAACGCAGACCCTCCCACCCCCTCCCCTATGCTCAGCCTCCTCTTGCCCTTCGTCCAAGCCCCCGCCCTCCCGACTCCCGAGGCGCGGGCCGCCGCCCTCGTCGCCCGCATGACGACCGAGGAGAAGGTGGCCCAACTCATCATGGAGGCGCCCGCGATCCCGCGCCTCGGCGTCCCGAAGTACCACTGGTGGAGCGAGGCGCTGCACGGCGTCGCCTGGAACGGAGTCGCCACCGTGTTCCCCCAGGCGATCGCCCTCGCCGCGACCTGGGACACCGGGCAGATGCACCAGGTCGCCACCGCCATCTCCATGGAGGCGCGGGCGAAAAACGACCACGACGACGACCCGGGCGCCTGGTACCACGGCCTGACCCTCTGGTCGCCGAACGTCAACATCTTCCGCGATCCGCGTTGGGGCCGGGGTCAGGAGACCTACGGGGAGGACCCGTTTCTGACCGGGCGCATGGGCGTCGCCTTCGTCAGGGGCATCCAAGGCGACGACCCGAACCTCCTGCGGTGCGTCGCCACCCCTAAGCACTTCGCCGTCCACAGCGGCCCCGAGCCTCTTCGCCACGTCTTCGACGCGAAGGCCCTCGAACGCGACCTCTACGAAACCTACTTTCCCGCCTTCGAGGCCTGCGTCCGGGAAGGGAAAGCCGGCTCCGTGATGAGCGCCTACAGCGGTTTCAACGGCCAGTACTGCACCGGCAGCCCCTGGCTCCTGACTACCCTGCTCCGCGACACCTGGGGCTTCAAAGGGGCCGTCGTGTCGGACGTCGACTCCGTCAAGGACCTCATGGTGGGCCACCACGTCGCGAAGGACGAGGCGGAGGCGAGCGCGATGGCCCTCAAGGCGGGCGACGACCTGAACGGCGGCTACACCTACCGCGCCCTCCCCGAGGCCCTCAAACGTGGCCTCATCACCGAAGGGGACCTCGACCGCGCGGCGATCCGCCTTTTCACCCTCCGCTACCGGCTGGGGATGTTCGACGAGAATCCTTACCGGCACATCCCGCTTTCCGAGGTGGACAGCCCGGCCCACGACGCCCTCAACCTCCAGACCGCGAAGAAGAGCCTCGTTCTGTTGAAGAACGACGGCGTCCTGCCCCTCAAGCCTTCGGTCCGGCGGATCGCCGTGATCGGCCCCGTCGCCGACGACCTGCAGACCCTCGTCGGCAACTATCCCGGCACGCCGTCGCATCCCGTGACGATCCTCGACGGTCTCCGCAAGCGGGGCGTGCGGGTGGACTACGCTTACGGAAGCGCGATGGCGGAAGGGCTCGACTTGGGCCGTGAACCCTTCCCCGGCGGGTCCCTCGTGAGCGACGGCGCGCCTGGACTCAAGCGGGAGGTGTTCGAAGGCAAACGGTTCGACAGACCGCTCCTGACGGATCGGGTACCGAAGATCGACCTTTACTGGATGCCGGGTCTGCCTTCCGACCTGCCTCGCACGCACGACTTTTCCGTGCGCTACTCTGCGACGTTCACCCCGCCCGAAACCGGGACCGCCACCTTCGGCATCTCCGCCGACGACGGAATGCGTCTCTACGTCGACGATCGACTCGTCGTGGACGATTGGGCGGAGACCTCTGAGCGCGGCCACACGGCGAAGGTCGCGGTGACCAAGGGCAAGCCCGTCCGGCTGCGCGTCGAGTATTTCCAGGCGGGCGCCGGGGCGGCTCTCCACCTCGGCTACTCGATGCCGGGCGAACACGGCGCCCTGAAGGAGGCTCTCGCCGCCGTGAAGGCCGCCGACGTCGTGGTCTTGGCCCTTGGCATCACCCCCGCCCTCGAGGGCGAGGAGATGAACGTGAGCGCCGAGGGATTCAAGGGCGGCGACCGGACCGCGATCGAGCTGCCCAAGCCCCAGCGGGAGCTGCTCGCGGCGATTCGGAATCTCGGCAAGCCCGTCGTGGTCGTCCTGACGGGCGGAAGCGCCCTCGCGATCGACGCCACGCAGGCCGACGCCATCCTGGATCAGTGGTACTCGGGCGGGCGGGGCGGCGACGCGGTCGCGGCGGCCCTCTTCGGCGACTTCTCGCCCGCCGGGCGGTTGCCGGTGACGTTCTACCGCTCGACGACGGACCTGCCGCCGTTCCAAAGCTACGGCATGGCGGGCCGGACCTACCGCTACTTCGGCGGCAAGCCGCTCTTCCCGTTCGGCTACGGCCTCTCCTACACGCGGTTCGCCTATGGCAAGCCTTCGGTGACGGCCCAGGGCGCGGGATGGCGGGTGCGGGTACCGGTGCGCAACGTCGGCGCGCGCGATGGCGACGAGGTGGTGCAGCTCTACGCCCGCGCTCCCAAACCCCGGTCGGGCGACGCGATCCGCTCGCTCGTGGGCTTCGCCCGCGTCTCGATCGCCAGGGGCGGCGCGAAGACGGTCGAGATCGATATGGACCGCGCTCGCCTACGCGTGTGGGACCCGGCCGGGAAGCGATACGTCGTGCGTCCCGGCGACTATCGGTTGGAGCTTGGGGCGTCGTCGGCAGACGTGCGCGGCCAGGAGACGATCCGGGTCGCGGGCTAAAGGCGCAACCCGGTTCCACCCCTCTCCGAAGTCCCGAGGATGCTGGTTCCCGTCCTCCTCGGCCCCCAGGGCGACGCCCTCGTCGCACGGATCGAGGCCGTCCGCTTCCCGAAGTGGGTGCAGGTCAAGGAGAACGACAAGGCGTTCATGGCGAACTATTGGCCCGCGCTCGCCAAGGCGAATGGCGAGCGCAACCGCCTTATCCTTCAACTCTTGAAGGACGACCCGAACTACCCGAAGACCGTCTCCTACATGAAGCGGCGGTGGAAGTCTCTGGAAACCGGCAACCTCCGCGATGGCCGGGAGTACGCCAAGCGCATCCTCGCCGACGTCGACCGCGTCCTTGCTCAAAAGCCTCCCCAGACGATCGTCCAGTTGGGGGAGACCATGAAGATGGAGGTGCGCCAGGAGTACGGTCTCGACGACCTGAAGACTTCGGAAGCGAAGCTCGACGCCTTCATCGCCAAACATCCCGACGACCAAGCGGGAGAGACGGCGATCCGCGGTTGGATCGCCCGTCTCGCTCCGTCCGATCAATGGCGCGGCTACGCGAAGTACCTGAAGGTCTATCCCGACGGTCCCTACGCCAAGGCCGCCGCAGGCGTCCTGCGCGGGCACGACGGAGTCGGGAAGCCCTTCGAACTGACGTTCACCGATCCCATCACCGGATAAGCCTTCGATCTGAAAGACCATCTCGGCAAGGTCGTCGCCCTCGACTTCTGGGCGACTTGGTGCGGTCCCTGCATCGCCAAGATGCCCGACGTGAAGCGCGTTCTCGATGCTCACGGTCCCAAGAGGCTCGTCGTGGTGGGCGTTAGCCTGGACGAGAAGGTCGGCGGGCTCGACAAGATGAAGGCGTTCCTCGCGAACAAAGGCTACGCTTGGCCCCAGTACTACCAGGGCGATGGCTGGAACAGCGCGTTTTCCCGCGATTGGGGCATCCAGAGCATTCCGACCGTCTTCCTGATCGACCGCAAGGGCATCCTTCGGCAGACCGACACGCACGACTTGGAAGGGGACGTCAAGCGGCTCCTCGCCGGATCGCCGTAGAACCCGAGGGCATCGACTCCTCCACGGAGCAAGGGCGAGGGGAGCGGGTCGTCGGCATGGCGGGGAGCAGGCGTCTTCTTTAAGCCTTTTCGCCCGCCGACTTATCCCGACGGAGTGTGCCTCAGGTCGTGCGGAGGAGGCCGGACGGCGGAACGGGCCGGAACGACGCCATGCCGTCGAAGGCGCGGAGGATCGTGGGGTCTTCAACCTCGTGGGGCCGTGGCACCCCGTGGAAGCACACGATCCGGGCGTACTCGGGAACGCCTCGCTTCATGCAGTTGAGTTTGTAGCTCACGATATGCCCCGGATGCCGGTCCTGGAAAAACTCGGCGTCCGGCTTGATCCGCTGGATGAACGCTTGGTCGCCACGCCGCTCGATCGGGCATCCCTTTCGGACGAAATCGTGCCACACATCCCCCATCGCCTCGGGCCGGAAGCACATCATGCCCGAGCCGTAGTCGCGAGGCCGGTAGAAGTCCCGAAGAACCCGGAGGTCGGCATCCACTTGGAGCACGTCGTCCAAGGGGCCGGTGATCACCGTGTCCAGGTCGAAGAACGCCGTCGGTCCTTGCAGCACCCCCGGCTTGAAGAGGAACAGCTTGTTGTACCACCCTCGGAGATCGACGGGCCGCCACGTTCGGCTTCGTTCCTCGTCGAGGCCGCGCCCGACGTCGCGCGAGCGGAGCAGCCGGTAGGGCGCGGCGATCAGCGGTCGCAGAAATTCACGGCGCTGCCCCGCGTAAAGATTCTCCCACCACCAGCCGGACAGGTTCCCCGGCAGGGCGCGGACCTCGATGCCCGGATCGAGCCCCGCCGGATCGTCCGTGAAGCAGACGAAGCGGTGCTCGGTTTCCAGGTTTCTCGTCACCCCGCGGTACAGGTTGTTCACATAACGAGGGCCGTGCGGGCGGCACCACGATCCCCACTTGACGCAGACGACATTCAGCATTCTGATCCTTTGCGGCTCCTCACGTCGGTCGACGAGCGCGATCGTGGAGGCCGCTCGTACGATAGAACGCCCTGCGAAACGATAAAATCCTGAAATTAATCGAAGAAGACGCTAAGAAATCGTACAGCTTCCTTACGACCCAATCTCAAGCGTGTTTACCGATTAAATTTCGTTAGGCTTACGTCCGAAAACGGGCTTCCGGCGGGTGGCTTACGGTATGGTGGCCGCGTGGCGCGGAAGGCTCGGCTCCGGAACGGAGGGCGTTGAGAAGACTCTGGACGGATCCCCGCCTCCTCGCCTGGACGTTGGCGGAGATCGTCGCCTTTCCGCTGATCGCGGTGGGCAAGCTCCGTCGCCATCGCAAAGGCTACGTCTCGGAGTTCGACCTCCGGCGCTGGAACGTTCCCGAGCTGGGCGCGAGCGCTCCGAACGAGACCTCCGCGCCAAGGGTCGTGTTCGTCGGGGCCGGGCCCGGCGAACTGGTCATGATCGACCGCCTCGTCGCCGCCCTCCTCGTCCTTCGGCCCGACGTAGAACCTGTTTTCTGTCTGCGCGACCTGCCGGCCATCGAGCGGCTCCAGAGGAAAAGGCCGAACGCGCGCTTTTGCGCGTGGCCCTTTGATTTCCTCGTTCCGGTCGCCCGGTGGCTGCGGCGCGAGCGGCCTTCCCTCGTCGTCTTCGTGGACCGTTTCCGGTTCACGACGTTCGCGTGCGGCGTCGCTCGGTCTGGCGCCCGCCTCGCCCTCGTCAACGGGAGGAGCCGCGCCCGAACCTCCCGCCTCTACCGGCTCGCGGCGCCCTACTACCGCTGGCAGATCGGCGGCTTCGGCCTTTTGGCGATGGAGGACGCCGAGAGTGAGGCGGCGATCCGGCCCTACGCCGCGCCCGGCGCGTGCGTCGTCGGTCTGGGAAGCCTGAAGGCCGACGCGCCACATTCGGAAGGCGGCGACGGGTCGCTGGAACGGTGGCTCGAGACGGCCCGCGATCTCCCGATCGTCGCGGCGGCGAGCACCCTCGACGAGGACGAGGAGGGTATCGTGTTCGACGCCTACGAGAGCCTGCGCGCGGAACGGCCCGCTCGGCTGTTGCTCGTGCCCCGCGACCCGGCACGGGCGGAAGGGGTCGCGGATGCGGCGCGGGCGCGGGGCCTCGCCGTAGGCCGAAGGTCGCGCGGCGAGGCGCCGGCGGACGTCCTTCTTCTCGACACCTTCGGCGAGCTTCGGCAGGCCTACGGACCGGCGCTCGCCGCCTACGTCGGCGGCTCGTTCGGCAAAGGCGGGGGACACAACGTCATGGAACCGCTCCGGTGGGGCTTGCCCGTCGCCTTCGGGCCGAATCCGGGTAACTTCGCCGCGCTCCAGCGGTCGACCCTGGAAGGCGGGGTAGGCACGCGGATTCGCGACGCGTCCGAACTGGCGGGTTTCTGGAGACGGTTCGTCGACGATCCGGTAGCGCGCGAAACGGTCGCGGCGCGGGCGCGGGCGCTGTGCGCGGAGAACGACGGCGCGTCGCGCCGCACCGCCGAGCATCTCGCCCGCCTCCTCCCGCCGCCTTGCGAAGGCGAGCGCTCCCGCGACGGAGGCTCGCTTGCGCCGCGCTAAAAGTCCGTTTCTCGACCCGCGCCTGCTTCTCTCGACCGGATGCGCGATCCTGATGACTCCTGTCCAGGCCGTTCGCCTCGCAACCCGGTATCTTCGCCCGAACGTTCACCAGACGTTCGTTCCCCAGGCCTGGACCTTGCCGATCCTGACGCCCGCCGCGACCGCACGGGCCACCGCCGAGGGCGTCGTCCACGTCGTGTTCGTCGGCCCGACGATCGGCGAGTTCCAGATGATGGACGCCCTGGGGGAGGCGCTCGTGCGGCGACGGCCCGAGGTCCGCGTCACCTACTGCCTGCGCGACGCGGCCAGCGTCGCGGCGGTCCTCGAAAGGCGTCCGGACGCCTCCGTGTGCTTTCGCCCGGTCGATTTTATGCCCTTAGCCGCCCTGTGGACGCGCCGCTTCCGCCCCCACGCGATGGTTTTCGTCGAAGGGATGCGCTTTCCCGCTCTGGCCTGGACCACCCACCTCGCCGGGGCGGCCAACCTACTCGTCAACGGTCGCTGTGCCGCCCGCGTGAAACCCCACCATCGACTGAGGGCGCCCTTCTTCCGATGGCTTTTCGAGCCCTTCGCCGCGTTCGCCGTGCGCTCCGACCAAGACGGGGAGAACGCGGCGAGGTGGAGCCGGAAAGCTCAGACCGTGGTCGTGCTGGGCGACCTTAAGGCGGCTCTGCCGTTCGAGCCGTCGCGCGCCGAAGGGCGCGAGCCGTTGGCCCCTTGGCTCATCCCTTCGGAGGGGAGCCCTCTGCTGGCGGCGGGAAGCGTCCACGAGGACGAGGAGGCGATGGTCCTCGACGCTTTCGCGCGGCTTCGGCAGACCGATGGGGCGATGCCCCTCGCCCGGCTCCTGATCGCGCCCCGGCAGACCGAGCGGGCGGCCTCCTGTGTCGCCGAGGCGGAGCGCCGGGGCTTTCGCACGTCCACGCGAACTCGGCCACGGTCCGGGGCGGACGTGTTCGTTTTGGACACGATCGGTGAGCTCGCCGCCGCCTACGCGCACTGCGTCGCCGCCTACGTCGGCGGCTCCATCCGGGGTGCGGGCCACAGCGTGGTCGAGCCGCTCCGCTTCGGGATTCCCATCGCGTACGATCCCCGCCGCGGCCATCTCGATACGCTGCCCCGCCTCTGCGAGGAGCGCGGTGTGGGAACTTGGGTGACGAGCGCCGACGAGCTCGCTTCCCACTGGAGGGCCGTATTGAGCGATCCGGCCCGGCGAGAGCGGATTCGGGTCGAGGCCGGAGTGATCCTGGCGGAGGCTTCGCTTCCCTTCGAACGGACGGTCGATCTGCTCGCGCAGGTCGTGGGATACTGATTCCGTGGCCTTCGACCGTGTGCCGATCCTGATGTACCACCGCCTGGGCGAGGTGCGGAAAGAGTCGATCGTTCCGGGCCACTACGTCGCCCCGTCGCTTTTCGACCGTCAGCTCCGTTTGCTTCGATCCCTCCGGATGGAATCGATCAGCCTGGAGACGATGCGGCGTGGTTTTCTCGGTGAGGTCGCGCTGCCCCGGCGGCCCGTGGTCGTCACGTTCGACGATGGATACGAGAGCTTCTCGACGCTCGGAATGCCGCTGCTTCGGAAGTATGGTCTGGGCGCCACGGTCTTCCTCGTCTCCGAGAACGTCGGCGGCCTCAACGAATGGGATCGGGCGATCGGCGACGTCGTCGAGCCTTTGATGAGCCGCGACCAGATCTTGGACGCGGACCGTCAGGGCATCGAGTTCGGCGCCCACACGCGGACCCACGCCCGATTGTCGGAAATCTCGTCCGACGCGGCCCGATCCGAGATCCGGGGATCCAAGGAAGATCTCGAGTCGTGGATCGGGCGTCCGATAGATTATTTCTGCTACCCCTACGGAGCCCAGACGGATGCGGTAAGGGGGCTCGTGCGCGAGGCGGGTTTCCTCGGAGCGACCGGAACCGCGATGCACGGCAACCAACCGGATATGGATCCTTACCTGTGGGGACGGATTAACGTTCGCTACAACTACACCGCGCTTCGCCTGCTCCGAAGGATTCTCAAGGCACGGCGGTCCTAAGCGCGCTCCCGGCGTAGTTGGCCAGTTCGGCCAGTGCTGTCGAAAATCCTTTTTGAAAACATTCCCGGTGGACTTTGGTGGACTTTCTTCCGATTTCGAATCGATCTTAGGTTCGAATGGTGGACTGGTGGACTTTCCCCCGGCGATTCCCCACTCTCTCGCGTAGCGCTCGGGCGGGAGCTATATAGCGCAAAGTCCACCAGTCCACCATTCGAACCTGGCCTAACCCCCTTTTGGTGGACTTTCAGAGGAAAGTCCACCAGAAAAGAGTGTGGAAAACAGGGCGAGTATTCTGTGTTGCAGGAATATTTCGCGCCGGGATCACGGGATAGAGTCCCGGTTGTTGAGAGTTAAAGAGGGCATTCGACTTTTCTCGAGCCGAAAGCTCGCGATCGGCGCCGGAACGACGGATTTTTTCTCGAACCTGTTCGACCGGTCGTGGGTCGGGATCATCGCCGTCCTTTCCGTGGGTTAGGTAGAGGACGGGGCCGTGTCGTGGCCTCAGCGCCTTTCCGCGACGCGCCATGATTTCACCGCCCTCCCCGCTTGCGTTCGACGCCCGTCCGCGGGCCGGGCTTTTCCCTCGCGCCTCCAAACGCCTATCCAGCGTACTGCGCGTCCGTGACCTTTTCCAGCCAGTCGACGCTTTTGCCGTCAAGCCGCTCCGCGATCGCGAGGTGGGTCATCGCGGTGGTCGGGGTCGCGCCGTGCCAGTGCCGTTCGCCGGGCGCGAACCAAACGACGTCGCCGGGACGAATCTCCTCGATCGGGCCGCCTTCGCGCTGCGCCCAGCCGAGTCCCGCCGTCACGAACAGGGTCTGGCCCAGCGGATGGGTGTGCCAGGCGGTGCGGGCTCCCGGCTCGAACGTCACGGTCGCGCCGCCGACCCGCGCGGGTTCCTCGGCCTGGAAGGGCGCATCGAGGCGTACCGTGCCGGTAAACCACTCTTCCGGGCCTCGGGCCGAGGGCTTCGATCCATTGCGTTGAATGTTCATGGGCTTCTTTCCTTAGTAGCGACCGCCCACGACGGTGATCCCGTCGAGAGCGCGCCGAATATCCTGAAGGTCGGCGTCGGTCAGCTCGACCGACGCGGCGCCGAGATTCTCGTCCAGCCGTTCGATCTTTCGGCTGCCGGGAATCGGCACGATCCAAGGCTTCTGCGCGAGAAGCCACGCGAGGGCGATCTGGGCGGGCGTGCCGCCCTTCTCCTTCGCGATTCTTTCCAGGAGTTCGACTACGGCGCGGTTGGCGCGGATCGCCTGGGCCGTGAAGCGTGGATTCTTGCTTCGGATGTCGTTCTCCGCGAAGGTCGTCGTCTCATCGACCTTGCCCGTCAGGTAGCCGCGCCCGAGCGGGCTGTAGGGCACGAGGCCGATGCCGAGTTCCTCGCAGGTCGGCAGGATCTCCGCCTCGATCTCTCGCCACCAGAGCGAGTACTCGCTCTGGAGCGCGGCGACGGGTTGGACCGCGTGCGCCCGGCGGATCCCGTCGGCGTTCGACTCGGAGAGGCCGAAGCGCTTGACCTTACCTTCCTGGATCAGCTCTCTGACCGTGCCGGCGACGTCCTCGATGGGCACCTCCGGGTCGGGACGATGCTGGTAGAAGAGGTCGATGGCGTCGACTCGAAGACGTTTCAGGGACTCCTCGGCCACCTGCCGGATGCGTTCGGGACGGCTGTTCGGCTTCTGGGGCGTCGGCTTGCCCTCCGCGCCCAGATCCCAGCCGAACTTCGTCGCGACGACGACTTCGCCCTTGAAAGGCTCCAGTGCCTCGCCGACCAGAAGCTCGTTGGTGAAGGGGCCGTACACCTCGGCGGTATCGAAGAACGTCACTCCACGTTCGACCGCTTGGCGGACAAAGCCGACCATCTCCGCGTGGTCGCCGACCGGCGCGTCGCCGAAGCTCATCCTCATGCAGCCGAGGCCGAGGGCCGAGACTTGGAGGCCGCTTTTTCCGAGTGTTCGTTGCTGCATCGTTCGATCCTTACGGGTGGCCGGTAGGACTTGGCAGGTCTCGAAAAGAGTTCCAGACCGTTCAGGCGCTCTCCCATCTACGATAGGCTCATTGTATTGCCCTAAAGCAGGGAAAGGATGAAACGTTCTTCCCAGATTCTTGTAGGATCCTGCAAGGCGGCGAAAACCGCTCAGTCGAGAGATGCGCTGGTTACAAGATCGGATATGGCTATGTCTCAAGTTCTAGCCGAGACTACAGGCGCCCATTCGGATACTCGCCGATGGGCGACATTGAACGATGGCAGTCGATTGGACGTTCAATCTAGCGTGTCTGCTTGACCAGAGCCACTCCAGCGGCGAGCGCGACGCAGAGAGCGAACAAGGCGGCCCGGATCGCGACGGTCGCGGCGTCGATGCCGGGAACGTGATTGACGAGGCTGTAGCCTCGTGCGAACAGCGGGAATCCCGTGCCCAGCGCGAGGAGCCCCGCAAGGAGGAAGAACCCGATGCGTAAGCCGCGCACCATGCTCGATTTACGTGGGCGGTTGCGGTCGCGTTTCGTCGGACCTATCCCAGCGTGAACCGGAAGGTCGCGCCCTTGCCCGGCTCGGACTCGGCCCAGATCCGCCCTCCGTGGCGCTCGACGATGCGCTCGACGTTCGCGAGGCCGACGCCCGTTCCGGCGAAGCTCTCCATGTCGACGAGCCGCTCGAAGGCGACGAACAGCTTGTGCGCGTGGGCCATGTCGAAGCCGACGCCCTCGTCGCGCACGAAGAAAGCGCCGTCTTCCGTGCCCACCGTCACCGTGCCGCCCTGGGGGGAGAACTTCACCGCGTTGTCGATCAGGTTCGTCAGGGCGTACCCCAGGAGGCGCGGGTCGCCTTCGACCCGGAGTCCCTCGGCCACGACGATCCGGGGCGGGTTCGCCCAGCCCCGCTCCGCCACCTCCGCCGCGACCTGACGGGCGACCGCCGTCAGGTCGAGGGGCTTCCGCACGAGGGGCGCGTTCGCGAGGCGCGCGAATCCGAGAAGGTCGTCCACGATCTTCGCGAGCCTCACCCCGTTCGTCGCCTGGCGCTCCAGCAGGATCCGCTCGTCATCGCGGAGACGATCGTCCATGTCGTCCAGCAGGATCTTGCTCGTGGAGACGATCGCGCGCAAGGGGGCGCGAAGGTCGTGGGCCACGCTGTAGGAGAACTCGTTCAGGTCGCGGTTGGCGCGCGTGAGCTCCTGGGTCCGCTCCTCGACGCGGCCCTCCAGCGTCCCATTCGCCTCCCGGAGGGCCGCTTCAGCCCGTCGGCGGCCGACCTCCGTCAGGAGCCGGTCCGCGACCTGGCGCGCGAGCGCGATCTCGGCCTCGGACCAGTCGCGCGGCTCCCGGTGGTGGATGACCAGCAGTCCGGCCAGCCGTCCTTCCTTGAGAAGGGGAACCGATAGGCCCGCCCGCGCGTGGACGGCCCGGACGGACTCTAGTCCTTCGCCGGGCTCGTACTCCCGTTCGGCGTCTCGCGAGACGTGGATCCGCCCGGCCCGGAAATCCTCCTCGACGGTGGGGCCGAACTCCTCGACGGTGTGAACGCCGACGAGACTCGGCAGATCCGTCGTCCACTCCTCTTCGACGCTCACCCGGTCGCCTTCGGGGCTCGCCTCGGCGAAGGCCACGCGCGAAACCTCCAGGTGCTCGGCGAGCAGCCGCGCGGTGGTCGTGACGACGTCGTCCGCATCGCGCTCCAGGGTGACGGCCTCCGTCAGGCGGCTCAGGAAGGCGAGCGTCCGCGTCTCCTCGTGCTGGACGGTGGCGTCCCGGAACACCTTCAGGAATCCCCGCACATCGCCGTCGGCGCCGTGGAGGGCGTTCGTCGTGCCGTTGGCCCAGAAGCGGGAGCCATCCTTCTTCACGTGCCACCGCTCGTCCGCCGCCTTGCCCTTTCGAGCGGCGGTCTCGGTTTCCCACGCGGGCACGTCCTGGGCGCGGTCCTCGGGCGTGAAGATCAGGTCGACGGGTTGCCCGATCGCCTCGGACGCGCTCCAGCCCGTAATACGCTCGGCGGCCGGATTCCAGGCGCTGAGGGTGCGCTCCAGCCCCATGACGAGGATGGCGTCGTCCGGAGCCTCCTCGAACACGGTGCGGAAAAGCTCCTCCCGCCGCCGCAGCTCCTCCTCAGCCTCGATGCGCTCGGTAACGTCGCGCGTGGTGCCCGCGACGGCCTCGACCTCGCCGTCCTCGCCGACGACCGGAACCAGGATGTAGTCGTACATCCGCCGCCCGTAGGCGCCGTCGAACGGCACGACGCCGCGCACCGGTCGTTTCGTCGCGACGACCTGATCGATCTCCCGGTCGTGCATCGCGGCGTGCCAGTCCTCGTAGCCCAGCTCGAGGCAATGCTTTCCGATCGCCTCGTCCCAGGTCTTGCCCCACATGCCCAGGAGGGAAGGGTTCGCGTAGACGAACCGGTGGTTGAGGTCCCACACGTACTGGAGGTCGGGCGTGTTGGAGAGGACCGTCTCGTAGAGCCGTCGCCGCCGCTCCGACTCCGCGACGACGCGGGCGAGATCCGCCTCTCGTCGCCTTTGCTCCGTCACGACACGCGTGTGGCCGCCGACCGACTCGACCGAGCCGTCCTCGGCGAACAGGGGAACGAAGCTGTACTCGTAGTGGCCGGTGACGCCGGTGGGGCTGGTGTAGGCCGTGTCGCCGTTGACGGAGCGTTCCGTCTCGATCACCTCGCGGATCTGGCCTTCGTGCTTCTGGGCGAGCTCCGGAGGGTAGCCGAGATCGGAGAAGGTCTTGCCCAGCGCCTCGTCCAGCGTCAGCCCCCAGAGATCCAGGAGGGGGCGATTCACGTACCGGAACCGTCCTTCGAGATCGAACAGGTAGACGAACTCGTGGAGCGGGGCGAGCACGGCGTCGAACGTCGCGAGCTGCCGAACGCGCTCCGCCTCGATGCGTGCCCGCTCACGCTCGGCTTCGTACCGTTCGCTGACGTCGGTGAACACGACCGTCAGCCCCTCTTCCGAAGGGAAGGCACGCAGAAGGACCGGTATGCCTGTGATCATCGAGACCAGCTCGATCGACTGGGATTTCCCGGTGGCGAAGGCGGCGGCGAACGCCGTTTCGATGACGCTCCCTTGAGCCACCGGGAACACGTCGCCGTACGTTCGGCCCAGAACCGCCTCTCGCCGCAAACCGAAGTAGCGCTCGCAGGAGTCGTTGAAGTGCGTGAAGCGAGACTCGCGGTCGAGGGCGTAGACGCCGTCGGCGATGCTGTCGAGGATCGCCGCTGCCGTCCCTTCGGGAAGCTGCCCGCCGTTCCGTGGGGACTCGCTCACCTTCGTATTGTGAGGGGGTGGCGCCTCCGGAAACAAGGTCTCGCCCGGTCGAAGTCCGGCGCCGGGGCTTCTTGCCGCCTTTTTCGCTTCTTCGGGCCGTTCTCCTCAGGTTTGTTCAAGGGCGAGCCTTTAGTAAAGCGCGTCTTGAACATGACCAAGCCGCCGACCGCGCTGAGATTTCGATGGCAGGTGCGCGAGGGAGGCGGCCCGCGATCTCGAGTCTGCGCCGGAGCCCGAGGCGACCGCCCGCTCGTTGCTCGCCACCCGCCGATGATCGCACCGCCCGAAAGCCCCTCCTTGCCTCGGCCTGGGAGCTTTTGGGCGAGAACAGGCGGTGGCGCCCTTCGTGAACTTCGGCTGGAGCAGGGACCGGACGATGGTTCAGTCGGCGGGCGAAACGAGGCGAACGAGCATCGTAGGGAGCGTTCTGTCTGGGAAACCCAACCGAGCCCCGACGAGCGCCAAAAGTATTTAGCCACGTCTTAACGGTGCGCTAGCGTTTTCTTAACTCCCAAGGCCTACCCTGGGAGAGTCCTCATGAAAAAAGCCTTTACGCTGATCGAGCTCTTGGTCGTGATCGCGATCGTCGCGATCCTCGCCGCGATCCTGTTCCCCGTCTTCGCCCAGGCCAAAGCCGCCGCGAAGAAGACGGCGGACCTCTCCAACTGCAAGCAGCTCGGCACCGGCATGTACCTCTACTTGGGCGACAACGACGACGCGTTCATGTCGGCCTACACCTACATCGGTGACAGTAGCAGCAATGGCTACGAGAATTGGTCGTACAAGCTGTACCCCTACGTCAAGAGCTGGGACCTCTTCGTCTCGCCCGGCTCTCCCAACGGCGGCTGGCCCCCCGCCCAGTTCCTGGGTAACAACCTCGGCTTCGGCTATCCCGCGCCGATGAAGCCGGGAACCCGCCAGGACAATCAGGCGCCCCGTCTCTCCTACACCGCCAACCTCCTCATCCTGCCTCGCAAGCGCAGCAGCAAGGACGTCAACATCAACTCCGTGAACGCGGGCCAACTCGACGCGGTCTCCGACACGATCCTTCTCGCCCCGCTGACCGACGACGCGAACTGCCTCGTCACCTCCTCCAGCGCCTACAAGAGCTACCGCACCGGTTCCGCGATCGCGCGCCAAGGGCAGGTCCCGTTCGAGGGAGACGACACGTACCCCGCCTTCGAGGCCATGACCAAGGCCAGCACGGACGCGACGTTCTTCGGACCGCAGGGCTGCGCCCAGAGCAAAGGCTACAACGACGTGAACAAATCGTCGGTTCGCTTCATCGCTCCCAAACGGTTCGGCAACGGCAACAACTTCGTCTTCGCGGACGATCACGCGAAATTCATGCCCTTCGAGCGGACCCTGGACCCGGAGCGGTTCGCCTGGGGCAAGTCGGCCTACTCGTTCGCGGGCTCGCCCATTTATAAGCCCGGCACCACGACGAATGTGAATTAGGCGAGAAAGCCTTCCGCCTTTGGGAGACCCCCGATACCGAGCGAGTCCTCGGTGTCCGGGGTCCTCCTGCTTTGAGGATGGTTCGAAAAGACGACCGATCCCCGACCTCTCGTTTAAACGCATGAACCGAGAGGACGAAAGCGGCGTCTGAAAGGGGCCGAACAGCATCGTCCACTTTGGCGATCGAGAAAGGCGGATCCCACCGATGGTCACGAAAGGAGAATTGTCGCCCCGGCAGACGCAGATTATGGGCCTCGCGGCCGAGGGCATGACCGATAAGGAGATCGCGCTCCGTCTCGGACTTTCGGTCGGTACGTTGCGAAGCCACTGGGATCGGATGCGGATGCGGATGGGCGTCGTGAGTAGGAGCGCGATCATTGCCCGCGTCGCCGAAGACCGGCGGCAGGCGATCGTCGAGGAGATGGACGTCCTCCACCAGTACCTGAGCGAGTCGCGCACCTTCGTCTGGACCGCGCAGCCCGACGGCTGCGTCGACTACTGCAACGAGTGGTTCCGGGATTTCAGCGGTCGACCGCTCGGGGCGTTCCTCGGTGGGGGGTGCCGCGAACTGATGTCGCCGGAGGAGAACGAGGCGGGAGTGGAGCGCTGGCGACTGGCCCAGCGGCGGAACGAAGGCTACCGGGCGATCGTGAACTTTCGGAACGCGGGCGGCCTCTGGGTGCCGCATCACATCCGCCTCTCGCCGATGCGGATCGTAGAGGGTACCGTCGTGCGCTGGCTCGGCTCGGCGATCCCGGCTTCCCCTTTCGACCGGTGACGGCCTTCCCTCCGAGGGTTTAAACCCCGTTGCCGTTCTCGACCAGCATCGTCGCTCGCCCAGAGCGGTAGCCCCAAAGGCGCGCCCCGAAATCCTCCAGGCCCCGCGTCGTGGTAAGAACCTCCATCCGCCCGTCGCCGTCGAGGTCGGCCACCGCCCGGACTTGGCCCACCGCCAACGTGCCCCCCATTGCAGACGGCGTCAGCTCCAGCGGCGTCTCCGTCACCTTGCCCAAGCGCAGGGCTCGCAGGAGCACGAGCGAGTAGCCTCCTTTCGGAGTTCGGTAGCTCGCTTCGCCGCTCGTCGCCTCGATCAGCGTCTCGTCCGTCCCGTCGCCATCGAGATCGACCCGCAGCACGCGCGTAACGCGCGCCTTCGCCACGACGAGACCGCGCGCCGCGAGAAACCGGCGGCAGGTCGCCTCGTAGACGTCGCCTGGCGCTTCCGTCCGCACTCGCCTCGGCACGCGGGGCACACCCCCGGCGAGCAAGGGCCGGACGTCCTGCAGCCGCACGTAGTTTCCGTGCTGCTCCTCGCTCCATTCGAATCCCGCCTTTCGCGCCCTCCCGCCTGCCGTTCCGACGCCGAACGGTCGGAACGTCGCCGTTCCATGCCCCTTAGCGAACCTCTCGTCCGCCGCCCGCCATCGGCCACGGACCGTGTGAGCGACCACGTAGTTGTCCACCGCGAGAATCCGCTCCGAGGGTGGCGCGACGAGGGCGAGCGCGAAGGAAGCGATCATGCTCCTCTACGGACCTGCCCCGTCCGCCCGGCGTTCCGCTTGCCGCGATACCGGCGAAAGACGCCTGGATCCCGTCTGCCCGAACGTCTAGGATCCAAGCGGTCCACAATACGAGGGTGACGCCGCAAGCCCTCCTCGCCGAACAGATCGAAAGGATCTCCGATTCGATGGCCTCCTTCGTCGAGTCGACCCAGGTCGCCGTTCTCGACTGGCGACCGGAGATGCCCGGCTCCGCCGGAACCCGCACGGTTCTGGAGATGGTGGGAGAGTGCGTGACCGTGAACCGGCGCTTCGCGGCGAAGCTCGCCGGCGAGGACGAAGAGGGTCTCTCGGGGCCGACTTTGGTCGGCCCCGACGATGCGGCTTCCCAGATCGCGGAGAGTGGCCGAAAACTCGCCGAGGCGATCGGAAGCGTGTCCGACGAAGCCTTGGCGAGGGACTACCTTCACAACGGCGCTCGGCTCTCCGGCACGAACCTCGCCATGGGCGCGTACCGGAACATGGCCTATCACTGCGGGCAGATCAACCTGATCCAGATGTTGAGAGGGGACGCCGAAAACCACCGGCCCGACAGTTGGTACGGCCCCGCCCGCTGGAGGGCTTAGGGAAGCCTCCGGCGGGGCCGAGCCGCTACTTGTAGACCTCGATCTCCCAGGTGAAGCCGCCGAAGCGGGAGCGGTAATAAGAGTCGTCCGGGTCCTCGGTGCCCGCCCCGCCCCCGCCCGAGAGGCCGGTGGCGTTCGGGATCGGGGTCCCGATAAAGCTGGGCGCCGAGAAGGGCGGGTACAGAGTCCGCTCGATGCTGGTTCCGTAGTACGCGGTGTCGTTGCCGCCGTAACCGTGCAGCACGAGCCGCGTGGCTCCCGGCGGGGGCGAGAAGCCCACGTACGCGCTGATGCAACGGTAGGGCGTCGTGCCGTCCGCGTAGCTCTCCCGGAAGAACTGGAGCGTGCCCTGGATGATCGTCGGCTCCTCCTCGATCCGCGCCTCGCCCGTCGTCTCCGCGATCTTCAGCGGGCTGCCCTGCACGAGCCGGAACACCTCGACCCTGACCGTGTCCTTGCCCCGGGCACTCCCCGCCCGGTACGTGGCGATGGGCGTCCCCAGCAGGTCCTTCTCCGCGATCGTCCCCAGGCCGCCGGTGACGGAGAAGCGGTACAGGTAGTCGTGGTTCGGCGCGTAGTCGTTCAGCACCTTGGCCGAGAACGTGATCGTGCCCCCAGGCTTTACGGACTGGCGGCGCGGTAGGAGGGTGACCGAGACGTCCTTGACCGACACCTTCGCCATCGCCTTGCCCAAGTCCTCGACGCTGCCGTCCGCGTTCGTCTTCGTCGCCCTCACCGTGACCGTCGCGTCGCCGAACTGCCCCGCGTTCGGCGAGAACGCCAGCTTGCCGTCACGCTCGTGGATCGCCGTCGCCGTCTGGGTCCCGTCCTTGAGCGCGCCCACGCCGGACACGCTCCAATCGTAAGCGATCCCTTGCTCGTCCGAGGCCACGTCGAGCACGTGGGCCTCCAAAGGCACGTCCGTGACCGCGTTGGTCTCGGCGAACGGCGGCGTGAGCTTGACCCGCGAAGCGGTGGTCCTCACCGTGAACTCCGAGGCGCGATCGCTCGCCGCGATGTCGTGGAGCACCGCCGCGAAGTCGACCGCCGAGAGCAGCAGGTCGCCCGCCGCCATCATCACGAACACGTTCTTGACGTTCTGGGTGAACACCGCCGGATCGCTCCCCGCCTTGGCGGCGGCTTTCGCGCCGAGGGCGGTGAGCGCCTCCGCGAACTTGCCTTGGGCGGTGGGGTCGTTGACGACGAAGTCGATCGTGTCCGAGACCGCCTTGCCGATCCGGCCCGCGTACACGTCCTCCGTCAGCGTCGGGATGCCCGAGCGGGCCAGATCGATCAGGCTCCGGGCGTAGTTGACGAGGGTCAGGTAAGAGTCGTCCGCGTAGAAGCCGCCCGCGCCCGCCTTGTTCAGCCCATAGCCCCCCAGGACGAGGTTGTAGAAGGTGGGGATGACAAGGTCGGCGAACAGGGAGTCCACCAGGAACCCGTCCGCCTCCTGGCGACGGTCGCCCGACAGGGCGTCGTACCCCCCGGCGGACGCGCCCAGGCCCACGACCGTGACCTTGTAGCGCGTGGTGTCCGCGTCCGACGGCTCGTTCGGCAGGCTCATCGGCTCCGAGGTGGTGGGGGCGTAGGCGGCCCGCCCGGCGACCGCGTCGAGGAACGCGCCGGTGAGGGAGGAGACGCCGATGGTGGGCTCCAGCGAGAGCTTGCCCAGGTCCTTGGGCGACGCGGTCTCGGGGGTTCCCGCCGGGCTATCGTGGGGCACGTAGCCCACGCGGTCCACGTAGGCGTAGGCGCGGCGGCGGTAGGCGTTCTGCAGCACGATCCGTTGGAGCGACTCCTGGATGACGGTAACGCCGCTCTTGGGGTCGGCGTCGACCACTTGGATCCCGCGCGAGCCGCCGGAGAGGAACGCCGTCGAGGCGGCGGCGATCTCGGCCTTGGTCACCTGCGCGAGCCCACTGAAGGTTGGATTGGCCGCGCCGCGAGACTCGAAGGCTTGGGCGAGCCCCTTCACCGCGTCAGTGTCGCCGCCCTTGAGCACGATCACCCGGAGTGTGTCGTAGGGCAGGACGCCCGCGCCGGTCCTCAGGAGGCACAGGGCCAGAGCCTCGCTCGTCGCGTCGATCGTCGTCCGATCCTTGCCGAACATCCCCATCATCAGCGGCGTGCCGCCCGCCGACACGGTCACCAACGAGGGCAGGGCATCCACGACCCTCGCGATGAAGCTTCCGTCCCCTTTCACCGGAAAGGCGCCGAGGGCCGTCGAGACGGTCGCGCCCGCCGGAACGGGAACCCCGCCGGGCATCGCCACCCGCCCGGAGACGGACGCGATCTTGAAGGCGCCGCCGGTCGAGGGCGAACCGCCGCCGCGGTGGCTGCCCCCGCCGCAGCCGACAGAGTTGAGGAGAAGCGCGAGCGAAAGCCCGACGCCTCCCACGGATCGAGAAGCTCTCCGAATCACGCGCCCATCGTACAAGGGACCTGTGACAAGGGCGTGACAAGACGGATCGGAAGCGAGGACGGCCTGCCTAGGCCGGGCCGTCCTCGCCCATGAACGGGTAGCGGTAGTCCGTCGGGGAGTTGAGGGTCTCCTTGATCGTGCGGGCGCTCAGCCAGCGGTAGAGGTTCAGGGCGGAGCCCGCCTTGTCGTTCGTGCCGCTCGCGCGGGCGCCGCCGAACGGCTGCTGGCCGACCACCGCGCCCGTCGGCTTGTCGTTCACGTAGAAGTTGCCCGCCGCGTTGCGCAGGCGCTCGGTCGCGCGGATGATCGCCGCCCGATCCTGGGAGAAGATCGCGCCGGTCAGCGCGTAGGGCGAGGTCGCGTCCACAAGGTCGAGCGTCTCCTCGAACCGGCTCTCGTCGTACACGTACAGGGTGAGGACCGGCCCGAACAGCTCCTCGCGCATCGTCGCGTACTGGGGATCGGTGGTCTCGATGACGGTGGGCTCGACGAAGTAGCCGACGCTCTTGTCGCAGCCGCCGCCGACGAGGATCGTGGCGCTCGGATCGGCCTTGGCGCGATCGAGGTAGCCCGCCAGCTTGTCGAAGCTCCCCTCGTGGATCACCGCGTTGACGAAGCAGGAAAAGTCTTCGACCGAACCCGTCCTGAACGACTCGACGCCCGCGACGAGCCCCTTGCGCACGGCGTCCGCGAGGTTGCTCGGGATGTAGCAGCGCGACGCCGCCGAACACTTCTGGCCCTGGTACTCGAACGCCCCGCGCAGGAGCCCTGTCACGACGGCGTCGACGTCGGCGGACGGGTGGGCGATCACGAAGTCCTTGCCGCCCGTCTCGCCCACGAGCCGGGGATAGGTGCGGTATCGGCCCGCGTTGTCGCCGACCCGCTTCCACATGTCGTTGAACACCGACGTCGAGCCGGTGAAGTGGATGCCCGCGAAGTCGGGATGCGCGAAGCAGACGTCGCTCGTCTCCGCTCCGTCGGCGAACACCAAGTTGATGACGCCCGCCGGGAGGCCCGCCTCGATCAGGATGCGCATGAACATCTGCGCGCTGTAGATCTGCGAGAGGGAAGGCTTCCAGACCACGACGTTCCCGCAGAGGGCGGGCGCGGCGGGCAGGTTGCCGCCGATGGCGGTGAAGTTGAAGGGCGAGACCGCGAGCACGAAGCCCTCCAGGGGGCGATACTCCAGGCGGTTGTGGACGCCGGGGCCGCTCACCGGCTGCTGGGTGTAGATCTCGCTCAGGAAGTGGACGTTCCAGCGGAGAAAGTCCACCAGCTCGCAGGCGCTGTCGATCTCCGCCTGGTAGGCGTTCTTGCTCTGTCCCAGCATCGTCGTCCCGTTCATCTGGGGACGGTACTTCGTCGCGACCAACTCGGCGGCCTTGAGGAAGATCGCCGCGCGGTCCTCCCAGGGCGTCGCCGCCCACGCCGCGCTCGCCTTCAGCGCGGCGTCGATCGCGGCTTCGACGTGGGTCCGGTCGCCCAGGTGGTAGTGGCCGAGCGTGTGGGCGATCTCGTGGGGCGGGTGGATGGCGACTCGGTCGCCGGTGCGCACCTCCTCGCCTCCGATGACCATCGGCACGTCGATCGTCTGCGCCTTCAACTCGGCGAGGGCCGCTTTGAGCCGCGCGCGCTCCGGCGAGCCGGGGGCGTAGTTGAGGACCGGCTCGTTGCCGGGCGCGGGGTACGGGAAGGTGCCGAGGCTCATCGTATCTCAAGTTTACCGGGAGCCCTTTATGCGAAGCCCCTTTTGGACGACTCGAAGACGGCTCACGCGGCGGCGCTGCTTCTACTTAAAGGGATCGAACCTTCGTAGTCGGCGAGAAGAGTACTGTCGGAGTGAGCGCGAGCGGGAGACAGAACCGCGATCGACTGCCTGGAGGAGTTCGCGGAACCGTTCTGGGTTCCGTTCGAGTCCATCGACCCGCAGGAACTCCGGCGCCTACCCCACCCCTTCGGCCTGCTCGGGCCCCGTCCCTCGATGAAAAAAGACCCGGCGCGTGCTTCTCGCGACCGGGTCAACGTGCTCCTTCTGGTCTCTGATGGACCCTTTTTGTGTCCTGTCTGGGACGATCCATAGTCCCTCACACGTTGGCCCGCCGTAAAGGGGAAGGCCGTTTTGGGACGAACATTGTCGCCAACGTCGCAAAGGGACGAGGGGGTAATAACGTTTAAGCTCTCTTCTTGAGCCCTTTTTCGGTCCGTCCCGGCGTTCTTCCCAGGAGACGATCTCGAAGAGTTCCGTCGGTTTTATGGAAGATCCCGACGGCTTACCGAAGCACCGCCCGGCCAGTTCTGTCCGCCACCCTTGACAATTATTATTGTCAAGGGCTAGAATCCCGTCGTGCTCGATCTCGAAGTGATCCAGGACCCGGCCACCGCGACGGTCGCGCTGGAGCCGATCCGAAGCCGGCTGCTGGCGGAACTCGGTCAGCCTGCGTCGGCGGCTTCGGTCGCGGCGAAGATCGGGCTGACGCGGCAGAAGGCGAACTACCACCTCAACGCCCTGCGGTCCCACCGGCTCGTGCAGGAGGCGGGGGAGCGTCGGTGGGGCGGCCTGACCGAGCGGCTGTTCGTCGCGAGCGCGGCCTCCTACGTCGTCGCGCCGAAGGCGATGGGGCCGGCGGCGACGGACCCCGCCCGGACCGCCGACCGGCTGTCGGCGAGCTACCTGATCGCGCTGGCCGCCCGGATCGTCCAGGAGGTCGGCGACCTCGTGCGCCGGGCGCGGGAGGCGGACAAGGGTTTGGCGACGCTCTCGATCGATACCGAGATCCGGTTCCGGTCCGCCGCCGAGCGCGCCGCCTTCACCGCCGATCTCACCCACGCGGTGACCGGGCTCGCCGCGCGCTACCACGACGCGTCGGCTCCCGGCGGACGCGCGCACCGGCTGATCGTCGCCGCCCACCCCACCCCCATCGAGAACACCCCTAAGGAGAAACCATGAGCATCAGAGTCGGAGAAGACGGACGGCGATCCGTCCAGGTCGAGGTCGAGGTTCCGGGGTCGCCGGAAAGCGTCTGGGAGGCGGTCGCCACCGGGCCGGGCGTCTCGTCGTGGTTCGTCCCCACGCGGATCGAAGAGCGGGTCGGGGGCTCGATCGCCGCCGACTTCGGGCCGGGCATGGAGTCCACGTCCACCGTCGCCCGGTGGGACCCGCCCCGGAGCTTCGTGGCCGAGGGGAGCGGCATGAGCCCGGAGGCGCCGCCGATGGCGACCGAGTGGATCGTGGAGGCGAAGTCCGGCGGCACGTGCGTGGTCCGCGTCGTCCACCGCTGGTTCGCGAGCACGGACGAGTGGGACGACCAGTTCGAGATGGTGGAGCAGGGCTGGAACGGCTTCTTCAAGATCCTCCGCCTGAAGCTGGAGCGCTTTCCCGGCCAGCCCGGCGCGGCGTTCGACGTGGCCGGCATGGGCGACGTGGGAGAGGCCTGGCCGGCGCTCACCGGCCCGCTCGGTCTGACGGACGCGGCGGTGGGCGCCGAGGTCCGGGCGGAAGCCGGGGCTCCCGCGCTCGCGGGTCGGGTCGAGATCGTCGACGACGGCGGCGGCGAGCGGCGCCGGGTGGTCCTGACCGCCGAGCCGGGAACGGGGGTGGCCCACCTCTTCGCGATGCCGATGGGCGGGTCGCTCTACCTTTCGGTTCGGTTCTACCTGTTCGGCGAAGCCGCCGCGTTTGCCGTGGCCCAGGCCGAGCCGGGGTGGAAGGGTTGGTTCGCCGAGCGTTTCCCGATGGTCGGCTGATGGGGCGCGCGGGGGTCCGTCGGACGCGGTAGGCTCTGGCGCGGGGATCGGTAGAACGACCGTATCCCCTTCCTCAAAAAAGAGAAAACCATGAAAAGGGCGTTCACCCTTATCGAGTTGTCGGCGGCGGCGGAACTCGGCGACGGCTACGGCGGCACGAACCCCAGCGGCACCATCGCCGACATGATCGCGAAAGACCGGGTGGCCCTGTGAAGGGGCTTGCGGAGAAGAGCCTTTTGGCGAAAGGGCTCGCGACGAAGGGCCTCGTGGCCTTCGCCCTCGCCTTCGGTCTCGGGCTCGCCGGTTGCGCCGGCGGCGACGCGAGCGGAGCCGCCAAGCCGGTGGACAAGTCGATGAAGAGGGACAAGTAGGCGCCGTACCGTCGCCTCCCGGCCGCCCCTTTATCTTCCGGTCCCGCTCGGGAACGCTCTTCGCACCCAGGAGGCCTTTCCCGGTGGCGAAACGGGGTCGAAGGCGAGGGACGAGGGGCCGATCTCCGAGCGTCATCAAAACCGGCTCCCACGAGAAAGACGGCGAGATGAGCGCGTTTTTCGCGCCCCGTCCGAACCGAACGTCCGGCGACGCCCGAGAGGTGTGGACGCGGAGGATGGAGGCGCGCATCGAACAGACGATCTAACAGGAGAACGGCCCCTGGGTTATCCCGGGGAAGGATCGGGACCAAGGCGCCTCTCGTCCCGCCACCAGCACGAGCCGCCGAATCGCTTGGTCGAAAGGAACAGGCCTGCGGCTCCCGTCTCAGAGGGGCCGGGGCTTTCGTCGCTTCAGGCGGCCTCGGACGAGGCTTCCTGGCCCGGCGGTCGTCCCACGTCGGGGTGGAGGGGCGCGTCATCCGCTCGTCGCGGGACGGGCGGCGAGCCGTGCCTCGTAGTCGGCCTTCCACCGCTCCGCCATCGCCTTCCAGACCTCTCGGTTCTGCGGCCGGAGCGAGTCGAGGTGGGCCAAAATCCGGTTCACCGCGTCGAGCGCCCTCGGAACGTCGCCTTTGGCGTCGTAATACTCTTTCGCGTATTCGAGGATGGCGGCGATCTCGCCGCCGGTCGCCAAGGCGAGGTTCATGGACGTCTCGGCCTTCTCCGGGTCGCTTTGGACGTGCCGGACGGCGAAGCTGGAAAGCAGGGAAAGCTCGCGCTTCGAGCCCTTCGCCGACCATGCCCGCGCCTGGGCGTCCCAGGCGGCGGGATCCTCGATCGCCAGCCAAGCAAAGCGCGCCGCCGCCGCGTCGGTCTCGATGTCCGGGTACCGGGCCAGCCCCGCCGCGAGGGCGCGCTTCGCCTCCTCGCGCCTGCCCGCGTCGAAGAGGGCCTGGGTGTCCACGAGGACCTTGGCGGCGGCGTCGCGCGCGGCGTTCCTCTGGGCGAGCGCCTTCCGGCCGGCGAGGAGGCGAGCCTGCTCGGCCTTCGCATCGAGCGTCCCCGCGCGCAGTTGGGCGAGGGGACGCTCAAGCTCCATGGGGTGGCCGATCCAGACGACCCGGCGGTCCTTGACCAGGAAGGCGCTCGGGATGCCGTCCTCGCCCGCCGCCGCGAGCCAGGTCTTCGCCATGCCGTCGCGGTCGCCGGAGTAGGCGACTCGGTAGTCCATCTTCTTGCCCATCGTCTGGACGAACCGTTCGACGCGCCCGTCCGCGTTCGACTCCCAGACGCCGACCCCCACGAAGGTGACGCCCGGGTTCGCCTTGGCGAGGGCGCTCAGGTGGGGGATGCTGTCCCGGCACGGCACGCACCAGGTGGCCCAGAACTCGACGACGTAGGTCCCCTTCGGCGCGAGCCCCCTGAGGGGAGCGCCCTTGACCCAGCGACGGACCGCCAAGGGTGGCGCGGGCGAGCCGATCGTGAGGACCGGCGGGGCGAGGACAGCGACCGCGAGGAAAGGAAACATCCCTCTTACTGTACAGCGGGTCGAGCGTGAACGGAAGCGGTCCGCAGCCATCGTAAACGAAGGTCTTCCAGCTTGAATCTAGGCGGAAAGATCAAGATGTGTTGCGGGCGCCTCCCCCGCCGCGCGGCGGGGGAGGGGCGATCGTCTCCTCTACCTCGTCGGTCGTACCAGCCCTCGCCACCAGCGCCGGGCGAGGGCGCGCGGCCGGAGCGACGCCTTGCTCTGGCTGACCATCACCTTGATCCACGTCGGGCCGCGCGTCGGCGCGACCAGCGTCTCGAACGCGACGCTGGCGTGGTCGCCCGTCTCGTCGTTCACGCGGTTCTCCAGGACCCTCGACGATCGCCGCTTTCCCGCGGACGTCGATGCCTTCAGGTTCCCCACGTTCCGCCACCCGCCCCGCATGGAGAACAGGCGTCCGAACGCGCGCCGGGCCTCCGCCTCGGGAACGTGGATGCGCCATCCCCGGCGCCGCGCGACGCCCATCCGGTCGTCCAGTTCGTGCGCCAGCCGGAGGCTTTCGTCGTTCATCCGCCTGACGTCCGCTCGGAACGAGGCGGGATCGTCGGGAGAGATCGGCAGCATGCCGTCCTCCGCCGGGTCGTACCGGGTTCCGATCCGGTCGAGCGGCGCGTACTCGTCGAGGGGCGGCAGGGCCCTCGTGGCGCCGATTCCGACGAGCGGCACGAGGAGCCAGAGCCAACGCCGCTTCGCCTTCCGCATGGTTCCGGCAGGTTACTCGCCTCGCGACGACCCCGAGGACGGCCCGCGTGAAGGATCGTTAGGATATTCCTGAAAATTGCGCGAATCTCGATCGTCCCTGATCCGAGGGGAAGAGGCTCCGAAGATGTCTTCGCAACCAGCAGATCTGCTGGCTCACCAAGGATCATGAAGCCCTCTTACGGTATCGCCCCCCTTTTCGTCGCCCTCGCCCTCGCCGGGTGCGGCGGCGGCTCGAACGGCTCCACCGCCTCGAGGGCGCGCGGAACGGCCTCGCTGCGGGTCATCTGGCCGTCGCGCGAAACCCGCGCCATCCCCACCTCCGCGAACAGCATCCGCATCGTCCTCACCAAGAGCGGCGACGAGGTCGCGAACAAGCTCGTCGCGCGTCCGACGATCGGTAACGAGTCCCAGACGGAGTTCACGGAGCTGCCGGTGGGCACGCTCGGCGTGTCCGTGACCGCCTACCCGAACGAGGACGGCACCGGCGTCGGCCAGGCGGCGGGCACGAGCACGCTGACGACGAGCATGGACGCGCCCGCCACCGCGACGGTCTCGCTGGTCTCCACCGCCGTCGCTCTGTCGATCTCGCCCGAGACGATCCGCGTGGGCAAGGGCACGAGCGTCGATCTCTCGCTCAACGCGAAGGACGCCGAAGGCAACGTCGTGCTCCTCTCCGCCAACGGCGCCGACGAGCCCATCCAGTGGAGCGTCGACGACGCGACGGTCGCGACGGTGACGGGGACGACCGCCAGCGCGACCCTGAAGGGGCTGAAGGCGGGCACGGTGACGGTCAAGGCCAAGCTCGTCGTGGACGACGAGGGCCACGTGGTGACCGGCTCCAAAGCCGGCACGATCGTCTCCGCCAGCGGCACGGTGATCGTCAAGTGATCCCGCGCCCCCACACCCCCCTGATGGCGATCGCGGCTCTCATGGTCCTGGCCGGCTGTGGGGGCTCGGGCGCCGCCGGCTCCGCCTCGGCGAGCCGTAAGGCCCATGCGACGCTCCGGGTGCTTTGGCCCGAGCGCAACGCGCGCCTCGTTCCCAACGCGGCGAACAGCCTCGTGGTCACGCTCTCGAAGGGCGGCTTCGTCGTGGACAGCGAGACGATCGCCCGGCCTGCGAGCGGCCAGAACCAGACCCAGACGGAGTTCGCAGGCCTCGACGTGGCCACCTACGACGTGAAGATCAAGGCGTACCCCGACGCGAACGGGACGGGCGTCGCCCAGGCGTCGGGCGCGGGCGTCCTGAACGCGAAGACCGACGGCTCCGGCATCGTCACGGTGTCGCTCGCCTCGACGGTAAGCGAGGTCGTGGTGACCCCCACCGCCTCTTCGGTCGTCGCCGGCGGAACCACGACCCTGACCGCGAGCGCCAAGGACGCCCAGGGCAACCTCGTGCTGCTCTCGGCGGGCGGCGGAACGGAGAGCGTCGCGTGGACCAGCGACGCCACGGGCGTGGCCACCGTCTCTGGCACGGGACTTACGGCGACGCTGACCGCCGTCGGCGCGGGCACGGCCAACGTCAAGGCGAGCCTCACTACGGACGACGCGGGCGCGACCAAGACGGGCAGCGCTCCGATCGCCGTCACATCGGCGACGCTCCCGCCGGGCTCGCTCGTATGGCGCTATCTCACGGGCAACCAGATCCAGAGCCCGCCCACCGTGGGCTTCGACGGGACGGTCTACGTCGGTTCCTACGACGGCGTCCTCTACGCCTTGAACCCCAATGGAACGCAGAAGTGGGCGTTCTCGACCGGAAGCTACTTCAACTGCAAGCCGACGATCGCCCCTGACGGCACGGTCTACGCCGGAGCCTTTAACGGCAACGTCTACGCCGTCAATCCCGACGGGACGCCGAAATGGGTCTTCACCACGGGTGGGAGCATCCAGCAGACGGCGGCGACGATCGGGGCCGACGGGACGGTCTACATCGGCAGCGGCGACAAGAGGCTGTACGCCTTGAATCCCAACGGCAGCCTCCGGTGGTCGTTCCTCACGACGGCGGGGGTCAACTCGGTCCCTTCGCTCGCATCGGACGGTACGATCTACGTCGGCGTGATCGGCAAGGTCTACGCGATCAACGCCGACGGCACCCAGAAATGGGTGTACAACGACGGGAGCGGCTACTACTTCACGTCGACGGCGGTCGCCCCGAACGGCAATGTGTACGTCGGAACCGCTGGTTATAAGCTGCACGCCTTGAACGCGAACGGCGTTGAGCAGTGGACCTACTCGACGGGCGGCATCGTCTACTCCAGCCCGAAGATCGCCCCAGACGGCTCGATCGTGTTCGGATCGAACGACAGGAACGTCTACGCCCTCAATCCCGACGGCAGCAGGAAGTGGTCGTATCTGACCGGGAACGCGGTTCGCGGAACGCCGGAGATCGGCTCTGACGGCACGGTCTACATCGGCTCGTTGGACTATCGGCTGTACTCGATCAGTTCGACCGGAGCTCTGAACTGGTCGTACGCGACGGGGAGCTACCTCTATGGCGCGCCGGCGGTCGCTTCGGACGGCACGGTGTACATCGGAAGCAGCGACAGGTACCTCTACGCGATCAAGTAGGCGGCACGCGCCAACGATCCGACGGGCTCTCCGATCGGGGAGAGTCCGCCACGCTTCTACAGGCTTCGAGCGATCACCGGCGACGAGGGCTGGGAGGAGTTCGTGGGTGAGATCGAGATCCTGGTCGAGCGTTACGACCACTCGCTCACCGACGATCCGACGGCGAGCGAGTGGTCGTAACGCTCATGGGTTACACGGGCTCCATGGACATCCGCGGAACGGACGGAAGACCGTCCTCGCCTAAGCGGGGATGCTCTTCCTCCTTCTCGGCGCGCCGCCTTCGCCGCAGCTCACGGCTCGCCAGCCGGGTTGGGCACTCGACGTGCGCTATCCGCGGTTCTCATCCCATGGCGCGCCGGCGAGACGGGCCAACGCGGCGGCGAGAGCGCGGGAGCGCGAGGCGTTCGACGCGTTCCTCGCGCGGGCGAAGCGGGAGGCGTCGGCCTCGAAGAGCCCCGTCGCACGGGCGCGTTACGAACTCAGGGCGACGCCGCACCGGATCGCCGACCGTCCGGGGCTCGTGAGCGGGTACGCGGAGAGCCACGCGCGCCTTCCGGGAGGGCGCGGCCCGACAAAATACGCGACGCTGAACTACGGGCCGGAGGGCGAGCTCGGGCTGGCCGACCTCTTCGTGGACCCGCGCTCGGCGGGGCTCGCGGCGTCGGAGGCGCTGCTGGGGATCATGAGGGCGATGAAGAGCCCGCCGTCGAAGGTGGCCTCGGGCGAGTGGACGCGCCTCACGGACGATCAGGCGGACCGCTTCGCGGTGGGCAGGCTCGGCGTCCTGTTCCTGTTCGACCAGGGCGAGCTGGGCGCGGAAGGCGCGCCGAGGGTGATGGTCCCCTGGGCGAGGCTTCCGGGCGTCGCGCCGTGGGTGCGCAAGGCGGTCCGATGACGCTCGCCGAGCCGAGCTGCGGAGAAGGGCCGGTAAAATGCGATCGATGGTTTCCGTCCACCGATGTGCTGAAATCGCCCCTAACCTCTCGGCCCGAGAGGAGCAGGTTCTGCTCGCCCTCTGTCGCGGCCTGCACGACAAGGAGGTCGCCAAAGAGCTGGGTGTCTCGCTTGGGACGGTGCGCGTCTACCGAGCGCGGATCGGAGAGAAGCTCAAGCTGCGGGGACTCGTGCCCTGGGCTCTCGTCGCCTGGAAGCTGGGCCTGATCGACCTCGAGCCGGTCGCCCAGGATGCCATGGCGCGGTTCGAGGCGGCGCGGCCCGAAGATCGTCGTCCTTCCGCGAAGCCCTCAAGGGTATGACGACGAGCGACGGACGTCCTGTCCGTCGCTCGTCAAGCGGCGTTGCTGGCACCTCCGCAACGCCGCCCGCTGGGCTCCACTGCGAGATCGCGGGGCCTCGTGCCGCCCATCGATTCCAAGGGCGTCGGCGACCGGGCATCGCCGCCGAGCCGAGCCGCGCGGCGGGGAAGGGGCGGTCGCGCGTCCCGCGGCGACCGCCTACAGCCCGATTCGCCGCGCCCAGTGTTCGACGTAAGACCAAGGTTGGAGCGACGCCTTGGTCTGGTCGACCTTGACCTTGATCGTCGTCGCGCCGCGCGTGGGGGGCGCTCGCGGACGGTTACTGGCACGCCTCGCACTCTTCGCCGTTGCGTATCGCCTCGATGCTGCACGCCTCCATCCGTTTCATGAACAGGTCGGGAATCTATTTCGCGGTGTTCATGTCGTGGGTGCGCCGCCGGCGTTCTTGCGCCGTTCGAGGAAGTCGAACACGTCGTTGTGCCACGTCTCCAGGTAGGCGCATCCGGAGCCCGCGCGCTTGCCGTCCTGGTTGACGGCCGCGAGCTGGTCGTCGTGCATCTTCAGGAACGGCACCACGTCCTGGCTTTCGCCGTTCGTGCCGTGGATGTAGCCGCCGAGGCCGTCCGCCCCCTGCGAGAGCGTCGCGTTCTCCGCGGCGCCCTGGATCACGATCGACTCGAGCGAATCGTCGATCTTGTAGAGGTAGCACGACGAGAGCTGCGAGCGCGGGGTGCCCGAGTTGAACAGCGTCGGCGTGGACGAGCGGAAGCGGCGCGTCTTGTAGAGGCCATACCGCTCGATCGCGCGGGCCTCGCGGTCGCCCGCCTGGGCCTTGAAGAGGCCCATCGCCACCCGCTGCCAGAACATCTGGGGCGTCTCCATGCGCCGGGTCCGGCCGCCCGTCTTGTCCGTCATCAGGTCGCGGTCGTAGAGGGTCTGGATGCCTAGGAAGTCGAAATCGAGGTCCGCCGTGGGATCGAGGGCCTTCGCGAGGCGCTCGAGGTCGTAGCCCAGCAGATCCTCCGAGAGCCGATCGAGGGCGAAGTCGTTCGCCTCCGTCGGCTGCGCCTCGACCTGCTGCTCGCGGAGCAGGGAGCGCCGCGCCCGGTAGACGACGTACGCCTCCGCTCTTTTCCTCATCGGCGTGGGCGGCGCGGCCTTCGTCAAGGCGTACGCGTGGATCCAGGCCGAGGGCGCGAAACAGCGTCAGGCGTCGCAGAACGCGATCGCGGCCCAGAAGATCGAGGTCGAGGCGGCGCTCAAGGCCTATGAGGAGCGGCTGACCGGCACGTTCAACGCCCGCATCCTCATCCTCGAGACGCACATCAAGGAGCTCGAAGGGATCCGTAAGACGACCATCGCGCAGTGCGGCAAGGGCCTCGGCACGGACGACGTCGCCGAGATGCGCGCCTGTTTCCAGCGCATCCTCGCCGCTGCCGGATAGCGGCCCCAACGATTTGAGCCACGGGCTCAAAGGCTACGACATGAACCCCTTCAGCATCAACGCCCTCGCGAGCCTCATCCTGCTCGCCCGCTCGGTCGGTCGCCCCACGGCGATCCGCGCGCTCACCCCTTCTCAGTCCACCATCCGAAGCTTCCCCGGGCGACGGAACCAGGACGTCGTCGAGATCCAGAACCAGTTCGCCCAGACCGCCGAGCAGGTCCTCCAGAGCGCCGAGGCCGTGTTCGATCCCAACTGGACCGACCCGGACATCGCCGTCCACGCCGACGACGCGTTCACCGCCGCGCTCAAGGCGAACCTCGCCGCGAACGACTGAAAAGCCCGCCTG
>Ga0160428_1000408_pt1 | contig 49219 bp, 45 predicted proteins | sample SolpanmetagenomM_FD_108198 | JGI IMG/M metagenome (GOLD analysis project Ga0160428, IMG submission 108198) | Solar panel surface microbial communities from Lawrence Berkeley National Laboratory, California, USA - M | ecosystem: Engineered > Built environment > Solar panel > Unclassified ... | reverse complement strand
TGGCGGCGGGCTTGGCGCACGTGCTAAGCACGGTGCTGCTGGGGTTGGTGCTAGGCTGGCTGGGCTGGCGGCTATCAGCCCGCTTCTCGCAGGTTGCCAGCGTAGCTGCCCCGGCCCTGCTCATCGTAATCGGCTTGCTGTACGCGCTTTCCGGCCGGGGGCACACTCACCCCGACCCAGCCCCGGTGGTGCCCCGGCCCCACGGGCGCGTGGTGCTGGGCCTGGCCGCTACCATGTTTTTAGCCCCTTGCCTGGAGATTCAAACCTTTTTTCTGGCGGCCGGCACGCATGGGCCCCTGACGCTGGCTTTGGTGATGGCTACGTACCTACTCGTGTCGGTGGGAGCCATGAGTACGCTGGTAGCCCTGGCCCTCACGGGCCTGCGCCGGCTGAACCTGACGGGCCTGGCTCACCAGGAGCGCCGCTTTACCGGGGCGGTGCTGGTGCTGGTGGGCATCGCCGGCTTTTTCGTGGACTGGTAGCCGGGGCCCGTCACCACTTATTTTCTTTAACTCACTTATTTTCCAATGCCTAATCCATCATCCGATAATACCAGCGAGGAGCTCAACACTGCCAAGCAGGTAGACCTCGACAACGTGGGCGCGCTCAATCGCGAGCAGCTCACGCCCCAAGCTGCCGCCGAGCCTCAGGGCCACGATGTACCCGGCCACGACCACGCCCCCGCCGAAGAACATGACCACGCCGGCCACGACCACAAGGGGCACGACCACGCGGGCCACAGCCACGACCCCGGCGAGCTGAGCCTGGAAGAGGACGATGAGCACGACCACGACCACGGCCCGGCCGGCGACAATCCGTACCTGCTGCCGGGTATCAGCCTGGCGCTGCTGCTGGTCGGGCTGGCGCTGGACTATTACAAGGCCGGCTTTTTCACTGGCTACGTGCGACCGATATGGTACGGGGTGGCCTTCGTGCTGGTGGGCTGGAACGTGGTCAAGGCCGCCGTGCTCAGCATCCCCAGCGGGAACATCTTCAACGAGTTTCTGCTGATGAGCATCGCCACGCTCGGCGCGTTTGCCATCGGTGAGTACCCCGAGGGCGTGGCCGTCATGCTCTTCTACACCGTGGGCGAGCTGTTTCAGGACGCGGCCGTGAACCGGGCCAAGCGCAGCATCAAGGCGCTGCTCGAAATTCAGGCGACGGAAGTAGCTGTGCTGCGCGGGGGCCAGCGCCTGGTACTCGACCCCAAGGAAGTAGTGGTCGGCGACGTGATTGAAGTTAAGCCCGGCGAGAAAGTGGCGCTCGACGGCACCCTGCAATCCGAGCGGGGCTCCTTCAATACGGCCGCCCTCACCGGCGAATCGGTACCGCAGACCAAGCGCCAGGGCGAGGCCGTGCTGGCGGGCATGATAAATCAGGACATGCTCAGTCAAATCACCGTCACGGCCGCGTTCAAGGACACCAAGCTCAGCAAGATTCTGGCCCTGGTGCAGGACGCGGTGGGCCGCAAGGCCAAGACCCAGCAGTTCATCACCAAGTTTGCCAAAATCTACACCCCCATCGTGGTGGTGCTGGCCGTGGGCCTTACCCTGGTGCCCTACTTTGTGGTGCAGGACTACGTGTTCCGCGACTGGCTCTACCGGGCGTTGGTATTCCTGGTGATTTCCTGCCCCTGCGCCTTGGTTATCAGCATTCCGCTGGGCTATTTCGGCGGCATCGGCGCGGCCTCGCGCCAGGGTATTCTCTTTAAGGGCTCCAACTTCCTAGATACCATCCGCGAGATGGACACGGTGGTGATGGACAAGACCGACACGCTCACCAAAGGCGTGTTTGCCGTGCAGCAGGTGCAGCCGGCCGCGGGCCTCGACGCCGCCGGCTTCCTGCATCTGGTGGCCGGACTCGAAAGTAAATCGACGCACCCCATTGCCAAGGCCGTGGTGGCGCACGTAGATGCGCAGGGCGCGGGACCGGCCGTAGGCGACGTGGAAGAAATTGCCGGGCACGGCCTGCGGGGCACCGTGGATGGCCGCCAAGTGCTGGCCGGCAACACCAAACTGCTGCAGAAATTCAGCATTGCCTACCCCCCCGAAATCGACCGTATCGACGACAGCATCGTCGTGACAGCGGTCGATGGGCAGTACGCAGGCTATTTGACCGTGGCCGACGAGGAAAAAGAGGATGCCGCGCAGGCCGTGCGCGAACTCAAGGCGCAGGGTATCACCAAAATCGTGATGCTCTCGGGCGACAAGGACAGCATCGTGCAGCGCGTAGCCAAAACCCTGGGCATCACCGAAGCCCACGGCGGCCTGCTGCCTGAGGACAAGGCTCGGTACGTGGAGCAGTACAAGGCCGAAGGCCGCAAGCTGGCGTTCGTGGGCGACGGCGTGAACGACGCGCCCGTGGTGGCGCTGGCCGACGTGGGTATTGCCATGGGCGGCCTGGGCTCGGATGCGACCATCGAGACCGCCGACGTAGTCATTCAAACCGACCACCCCAGCAAGATTGCCACGGCCATGCGCATTGGCAAAGCCACTCACCAGGTGGTCTGGCAGAATATCTGGCTGGCCTTCGCCGTGAAGGCCGTGGTACTCGTGCTGGGCGCGGGCGGCCTAGCTACCATGTGGGAAGCGGTATTTGCTGATGTGGGGGTTGCGCTGCTGGCCATCCTCAACGCCGTGCGCATTCAGCGCATGGACTTTACCACGCCCCCGGCCGGGGCCGGGGCTGCCCCATCGGCGGCTAGTACCCCCTCGCTAAACAAGTAGGCCCCTATGCTAGCTTTTCTATTGCTCTCCGTAGTGCCAGCCACCAAGCCGGCTTGGTCCACTATTCTGCTGTATTCGCTGCTGCCAGCGGCCGTCATGATAATCGGGGCCGTAGTGGCCGTACTGCGCCCGCCCGGCCCGGCGCTGCGAAGCGCCATTCTGCACTTCGCGGCCGGGGTAGTGTTTTCGGTGGTGGCCGTGGAGCTGCTGCCCGACATCGTGCGCCAGCACGCCCCCATTGAGGTAGGCATCGGCTTTGGGCTGGGGGTAGCCGTGATGCTGGGCCTGCGGCAGCTCACCCGCCGCCTGGAAAAGAAAGAAACCGACTCCACCGCGGAGCTGGATGCCCAGCCAGTAACTCCAGCACTGGCCGACGCGGCCCCGGCGGAAGCTGCTGGGGCCTTGCCCTGGGGCCTGCTGGTAGGGGTAGGCATCGACATTTTCATTGACGGGCTACTACTCGGCATCGGCTTTGCGGCCGGGGCCAAGGAAGGAACCCTGCTGGCCATTGCCCTCACCGTTGAGCTGCTCTCGCTGGGGCTGGCCACGGCAGTGGAACTGCGGCAGGATGGATTTGGCAAGGGGCGGGCCGTGGGCATTGTAGCCGGGCTGGCCCTCTCGCTGCTGCTTGGGGCCGGGGTGGGCACTACGGTGCTGAGCGGAGCCACTGGCAACCTGCTGGAAATCGTACTCTCCTTTGGCCTGGCTGCCCTGCTTTTCCTCGTCACCGAAGAATTGCTGACCGAGGCCCACGAAGAAGCGGAGTCGCCTTGGCTTACCTCTGCATTTTTCGTCGGGTTTCTGCTCTTTCTCATCCTGGGCATGGTGGTGTAAGCTGCCCAGGCCACGTGGACAGCCCATCGTTAGACGGACCTACTGGGTACCGTATGCCTACTTCACTTTTCAATTCCTTTTTTGATGGCTACCTCTTCCCTCGCTATTGAATTACTACTGGTGTCCACGGGGCGGCAGTTGAATTTTGCCAAAGAGCTGCTGGAAATCATCGACATCTACCGCCGGGTAGGGGGCGAGGCAGCGCCTTGGGAAACAGTAGCCCACAATGCTCGCTCACCCTTTGTCGATACCGACAGTTTTCCCGCCGGCACGCACCTCGACTACTACGCCCAGCATGTCAATCAGCACGGGACGGAGACAGGTCGCAGCCACGTGGTTAGTACTACGCTGGTGTAAGCTGACTTTATCCTTCTACCCTATGGCCGTTTTACCCACCTTCTCGTGTAGCCTACCCTCGCGGTTGCTGCTGGCCGGCAGCTTACTGCTCGGTAGCTGCACTGGTAGCCCTGACGCTACCAACGGAACCGGGGTCAGCGCCCTGCCGCTCAATATGATGGGGGCCCTGCACACCATGGCGCAGAACTCCCAGGCCCTGCCGCCCACCGGTGACCTGGACGTATACTTTGCCCAGCTGATGCGGGAAAACCACCGGGCCGCGGTGAGCATGTCCGCTCTGGAGCTGGCGCAGGGCCGCGACCCCACTTTACGCAGCATGGCGGAGGAGATGAATCACGCCCACCAGCAGCTCATCTTAGGCCTGGATAGCGCTATCCGACGACTGGCCGCCCGCCCCCCTCGCTTTCCCGAGCACACTACCGGTAGCGACCGGTTTGCCCGGCTGCTGGCGACTGCCACCAACGGTCTTTCGCCGGCTGCCCATCAAACCCTTGTGCAGGCCGAGGGCGGCCAGCGCTCTCCCAACCTGGGCCTGCGCGAATACCACGAAGATGCCGGTACGGGCAGTATAGACCGCGACTTTGCCGTGCTGCTTGTGCCCCACCACCAAAACTCCATCGAGCTGGCCCAGGCGGAGATGGAACACGGCGAGGACGCCGGCCTACAAAAAGCCGCCTTGCTGATTGTGCGCGACCAGCAGCGGGAAATAGACCAGGCCAGCGCATGGTTGGCGCAACACCCCACCCCAGTCAGCAGGTAAACTGTATAAAGACCGCCGAGCGACCAGCTTTCTCCGTATATGCTCCTACCCAAGATTCCCATTTCAAACTACTTCCATGACACCCCAACACGACCACCCCGAAGAGCACCAGAAAATCATCGAGGCCCATCAGAAGGCCGCCCATTTCTTTGAGCACGCCGTGCAGAACCACCGCGCAGCAGCGGAGCACCTTAAAAAAGGCGACCACGAAAAAGCGGCCCACCACGGCTACACGGCTTACGGTTTTGCGGCCCACGCTAAAAAGCACGCCGAGGAGGCAGCGCTGCACCACTCGCACGAGCACGGTGACAAAGAGCCGCTGCACGCCCACGAGCAGACCGGCAGCTAACCTATCCGTGTCTTTGTAAGGCCAGCGCTGTCTAGCAGCGCTGGCCTTTTTTGTTTCTCTTCTTTGTCTTTCACATGACTCTACCGGAGGAAATTGCCCACGCAGAAGCTGAGTACTACCAGCAACTGGCGGAGGCGGACCTGACGGCCGCCGAGTTTGACGCTTTCCTGTCCCATCTGCCTCCCAAAGCGCAGCTGGCCGTGGCCGCCCGGGGGTTTGAGGCCAACCGCGACCTGCTGCCGTTTCGGCGCTACGTGCTGGAGCAGCGCGGCCAGCCGCTGGCTACGTACCTGCTGGCAACGCTTTCGCCCGCCGCCTTTGCTCACTGGCACGCCAACCGGTAAGCCTCACCCTACTTTGGTAGTCACGTGTACGAGTCGATAACCTCCGGCCTCCAGCGTGGCCCGAATAGCTTCCTGGTGGGGGCCGTTGGCCTGGGTGGTAGCTACTTCCGCCTCCCCTACTACCACCCGGTCTACTATTAGTCCAAGACTGACAAGTTGCGTACGTACCCAGGCGATGCAATCAGGGGCGCACATGTTGTCGATGGTTAGCACGTAGCGCACTAGGTGCGTCAGGTCGGCGGAGGCAGGTTCAATAGAAGACATGACGGAGTGATGGGGATGGCCGGAGCGCCCGAAACGACGGTCCCTAGGCAACGAAAATCAGCTGCCCCGTGTTGCTACCGCATGTGTGAACATCATAAGCCTGCCCAGAAGCTTCAACGCTTCGCCCTGTATATGTTAGCTGGTGTGGCCGTTGCGCTGAGCCAGTATAACTGGTAAGCTAGTCTACGCGACCAGCTGCTCAATCAGGCGTAGCAATACGTGAATTACCTTGACGTGTACCTCCTGGATGCGGTCGGCGTAGCCCGTGTGCGGCACCCGAATCTCGACGTCGCTGAGCCCGGCCAGCGCGCCACCATCCTTGCCGGTGAGGCTTACGACCAGCATCCCGGCCGCTTTGGCCGCCTCGGCGGCGCGCAGCACGTTGGGGGAGTGGCCGCTGGTGCTGATGGCCAGCAGCACGTCGCCGGGGCGACCCAGCGCCTGCACGTACCGGCTGAAAACGAATTCGAATCCGTAGTCGTTGGCCACGCAGGTCAGGTGGGCGGCGTCGGTAAGGGAAATGGCCGCCAGGGCCGGGCGGTCTTGGCGGTAGCGGCCTGATAGCTCTTCGGCAAAGTGCTGGGCATCGCACAGGCTGCCGCCATTGCCGCAGCTCAATACCTTGCCGCCCTGCTGCAAACAGGTCGCCAGCAGGCGGGCGGCTTGCTCCAGCACGGGCGCGGTTGAAGGGTCGGCGGTGAACCTGTCCAGTACGGTGCGTGCTTCCAGCAGGTCGGCTTGAATAAGGTCAGCGAGCGTAGTAGTCATCAGAGGAAGCAAGCAGTAAGGCCGCGCCCACCCTTTGGAAAGGTAGACGCGCCGTAAACTACAAATTAAAGGCAGTGTAGCGCCACCGCCATTCTGTGCCTTGGTGTCAGGGTGGTATACTTCTAATCCATCGGCGAGACGGACGTTAGTGAGCTACTCCTTCATTGAAGTTGGTCTACCCCTGGAGCAGTGGCTGGGAACTGCTTTCCCAAAGCCAGTGGCGAGCGGCGCAAAGGAGTTAGTTGGGCTTAATTTGGCTGACGGTAAGCATACCTGCCCCGTAGTTTTGCGCAATTTGCATCGATTGGGTCCCGGGCATTTCAGCGCCGGTAAAGGTGGCTAGGTTAACCGGGTTGGGTCCGTCAAAAAGCTTGGTGGCATCTGCCCGCAGCATGACTTCAGGTGTTTGGTCGGCGCGTACCACTAGCTTAGTTCCGTTGAAGGAAGGCGCGGCCGTAACGATGACGCTGGTGGGTGCCACGTAGCCACCGATGTGGCAGGTTAGGGGCTTATTGATGCCGCCGGTAGTACGGGTGCCCTGCATTTTCAGAAAAACGTGCCCGCTGTTCCAGGTCCAGTACATATTGTTGGCGGGGTTAAGGTCCCCGGTAAGCGCGAGCGGGTCGGTGAACCCGGTTTTCTGGGCATCAACCCCGACAATAAAGCTTACGCCGGTATACTCCCCGGCCGGCACGCCGGCTACGGCAAAGCTCAGACTGTCCGGCTTGTCCTGGTTTACCAGGAAGTAGGTATCGGGCGCAGCGTACACCGTCCCGTCACTTTTAGTGAATTTAATATTAGACAGATAATACTCGAACAGGCTGACGGTAAAGGTTTCCCCCGTCCCAGTAGTAGCTACTGTGGTATTGAGGACCAAAGGCTGCGCACCCACTGTATTCTCCACCCTGAACTTCACCTGACCGGTAGCGGCCGGCGAGTCAGCGTCTTTTTTGCAGCCGCTCAACACTACGGTTGCAGCTGCTACGCAGCTTAGCCAAGGGCGGGGATAAAGCATTTTCATTAAGATGAAAATAAAATGAAGATGCAACTTACTTGTTACCATCCACATTCCGGCTGCCATTTTTGGGTGCGCTGCGTATCACGCTGCCTATCGCGGGGTTTAACTACGACGCTAGCCGTGAAGCTAGTTAGGTGTCCGCTTCCCTTTAAAATGGCTACCCTAAGCTAGAGTTTGGCAGTTTGAGAAGGAACAGCGACTAGCCCACCTAGCTAAGCTATCGCTTAGAGAGTCGTAATTGTGGAGAGATAGATTGATGGAGACAATAAACAGTAGCGCTACCTATACTTTAGAATAAAGACTGGTAAGCCTTTCTTACTGTATCTATAGTACCAAGAAGATAGTGAGGAAAGTAGGTGGCCCACCATGTTGCCTCCCTGCTGCCTTGCCTAACTTAGGCATCTTCGCACGGCAGCTACTGGGCCTGTGCACCAGCACTGGGGCAAACGTTAAGCGGTATAGTTACCGCGTTGGTCGATAAAGACCGTATTCTCAAAATGAACAGTCAGCTCTAGATGAGGCATTTATATAAAAGACGGTAAATCGACTTCAAGTGACTTGGCACTGCGCTTGCCTTTGGAAGGGCAGATGAGTTGCTCGTTTTCCTTTTCACTTTTACTCACTTCTCTTGTCATGAAAGCCTCCTTCTTTTCCTTCGTTGCCGCCGCTGCCCTCTTCGCTACAACTGTCGCTTCGGCCGCCCCTGTTGACCACGACCGCGACTTGCGCCGGTTGTCGCCCCGCGAACGGGCTCGCATGGAACAAGCCCAGCGTGCCCGTGAACGCCAACAAGCCATCGAGCGCGCGCGGTGGGAAGCCCAACACCGCCACGACCGCGGCCCGGCTCGTCCCTACGGCCACCGCTAGGTCCTTTAGCCTTTTCCTTTTATAACTGAAACAGCCCCGACTTGGTAGCAGGTCGGGGCTGTTTAGTTGGAGCTATTTAGTGGCCATTATTTACTCAAAACAACTCCCTTAGATTTTACTACGGCGTTTATAACATTTATTAAACGGACGTTTGCTAAACGTTATAGGAATGACTTATTCGATAACCTTATAAATCAGGGCAAAAGCGTAACCTTCTGTTATTTATTAGATACCTGCATAGGGAATCGTATGGGACTTCATCTGACTAATTGCCTCTAGCATCTCACTTACAGATTTAAATATGTCACTACTCTGTTCAGCGACCAATTTTGCTTAGCTCAGACCTAGATTATTTCACTTAAGCTTGTGCAATCCCCAGCTTATCAAATAGAATCTGATTACGTTGCTTTGAATCGCCTACCAACTTGTCAAAAGAGATAATTTCAATGTATGCGTTGTAATTAGGGTTAAATCCAAAGTAGCCAGCCTCATCTGGGGTTAATGTCAATGTAGCCAAACGGGCCTGTTTGTGAATATTTTTGGTCAAGTCACAGATGATATAGCAGTAGAACTTGCAGGACTTTGTTGGAATAATCGGCCGCCCATCTTCCGTGCGAGCATCGCCAGCCCGAATATCATCAATGTATCCTAGCACTTGACGCACTGGGTCACTTTCGTCGGTATACTCCTTCCGCATCGGGCGTTTGAACTCAATGATGGTGAAGGCATCATAAGGTGCTGCTCGTGCATCGGTGTACAACAAGGCTTTATCGAAGCTAAGCAGGATATCCGGTCGGGGAGAACTTTTATCTCCTTCATTCAAGGGCTTATCCGACTGTAGAAATCGGTGATAAGCCAAGCGCTCGTCAATGAGCCATAGATTATGGTCTTCATAGTCTACCTCATCCGATGTCTTCTGCATTGGAAAGACAATTTTGTGAATCTGTTTTTCCAGCGCATAATTACCCTCACTATCGCGGGTTAGCACGCTTTCAAATAGCCGCAAAATCATCTTTCGATGCAGCACATAATCGACTAGGCTGGCTTGGCCTGTATCTGTTATTTTACTCAGCAGGTGGGTAAAGTTCTCCGTGTAGGCCTCACTGCCCGGCAAGGCTTCCGACTGTGCGGCCACAATGTTATTCAACTCAATTTTTGACTCAAGGACGAGTTCATTGCGTGCTTTGTAAAGCTCAATATCTAGCTTATCGTCCGATAGCCCCGGTTTGATGCGGTCAATCAGATGCGGATATTTGAGCAGCGTCCGATACTGCGGGGCTTGGGTATTGACGTAATGCTGCAAATACTGCTGCTTCTCGCGTCGCACCTCCGTCAGATAGCCATCGAGTTGCTGGTTTATTTGCTGTACAGTTTCTTCTTGAATCTCGGCTAGTGACAGCAGTGGCTTGCCTAATACTTGGTTGGTAACAGGCTTGCTGGGAATATCCAGCTTGGTGCGTTCTCGGTTTACATGCTGGTCTAGGTAGCTACCGCTGACCAGCGTGAAGAAATCAAAGCCCTCACCATTCTCGTGTTGAAGTGGCTGGTTCAGATTGGGAATAATAGCCGCGAGAGCCTCCGACGTCACTACTCGCTTATCCGCACAATACAGAATGGCATGACGCGGCTTTGTGCTTCCGCTTTTGACTTTCAAAAAAGCTAATTCAAAAGAGTAGTTGTGAAGTGTGAAAGAATCCGCGTCCGTCTCAATCAGAAACTCGTGGCGGAAGCGGTAGTTCAAATCATACTCCTCAGTACTACCGTCGGCTTTTTGCTCACGCAACACTAAGTGAGGGCAACTCTCATCCACCAAAAAATTAAGGTGGTGCTCGATAATAAGGTCAGCCAGTTCTCCTAATGGCAAAGACAGCCGTTCTGCGTACTCATCTTGCAGCTGGCAGAGCTTAACCGTCGTGCCGGTCGGGTGCGTCTCCCCGTTGACGCTCAGCGGAACCGTCCGCTCGTCCGCTAAGGGTGCCCGGTTGTTGAGCACAAACGCAAAATCTCGTCGGTAAAATTTCTGGTCAGTGTTACGGAACACTGAGCGCACCTCCGCTCGGTCAAATACTTTCAACCATAAAAACCGGCCGACGCCTTTACCCCCGCGCTTCAGTTTGTAAGTAGACTCCGCTTCTCGAAAAGACTTATAATTTCGGTTGTTGAACCCGACACCATTGTCTTTGATAACAATATCCTGGATGGGGGATAACCCTTCAGCGAATGGAATTGCTTGAAAGTCGCGCCGTACTTCAATAAGCACTTCTCCTACATCCGTTTTAGCATCGTCAATGGCATGAAGTGAGTTCACAATGGCTTCGTGCAAGGCCATAATACCCTTCTCCTGACTTAACGGGATATTGCGCACCTTCCCAACTACGTTGGTCTTTATCAGTGTCATAGCTTAGATGTAAGCGCGTTACGACCAATATATTGTGTGGCGAGGTGCGAAAATAGCCCTGACCTTTGCCGGTACGCGTACCGGCAAAGGTACGAAACATTTTACAAATAGTTTCTTCGTCAATTAGCTGCTTATCAATAAAAACGCTTGACAATGTCAAGAAAAACCTTTAACTTTGCTATTCGTAGAAGGTACGCGTACCTTCTACGAATAGCAGTAATTACGTACCGTGGCTAATAAAAACCGCTTTCTAATTGCCCAAAGCGACATTATAGCGTTGCTGAACACGCTAGAGCAGGCAGTGTTTCAGCGCCGAGACTTGGAAAAGATTTTTGCCGAGCACCGAAGCTTCTGGCGTTTGGCAAAAAGCCTATTAGCCCGTGATTTTATTGCGCTTTTAGTGCGGCACACGGCGATGAAGCAGGTGGACCTCGTTTTTCCCACGGAAACAAAGACCTTGTACACTTGGAAAGTGGTTACTGCCTTTGAATTAGCTACGCATATACGCACTCAGGCTTACCTCTCACATTACTCGGCGTTGTATCTGCACGGTCTGACAGACCAGATACCGAAGCAGATTTATGTAAATGCGGAGCAGTCACCCAAGCCAGATTCAAATATCTCATTGACGCAGGAGGCGATAGATGATGCCTTCGCTCGGCCTCAACGCCAGTCACAGGCCCACGCGCGCTACCGCGACTACACCTTAATCCTGCTCAATGGCAAGTTCACCGGGCGGTTGGGCGTTGTGGAGGTGCAGCACATGCAGGCGGGCCGTATCGCGCTGACCTCTTTAGAGCGCACCTTGATTGACTTGGCTGTGCGGCCAGACTATGTAGGAGGTGTATTCGAAGTGGTAGAAGCTTACAGGCGAGCTGCCTCCACAGTTTCAATCAACAAACTAGTTAGCCTATTGCCCAAGTTAGGTTACCGCTACCCCTACCACCAAGCCATCGGGTTTTACCTAGAGCGGGCTGGTACTTATCGCCCCGCACAGGTGCAACTGCTCAGAAAACAACCACAGGAGCTAGATTTCTATCTTACCCACGACATGGGTGCTACCGATTACTCCCCAGAGTGGCGACTATACTTCCCGAAAGGATTTTAGCGTAGCAACTGGCCGAAACGCGACACTACGTAATCGAAGTAAAAAGTAAATGGCTGAGTACCGCTGGGGTCCGTCACAGTGCTGCGCACGGCTGGAAAGTCCACTTCGTGGTAGTGCTGGGTCGTAGCCAACTGTCCTAAAAATTCTATCGGCACTTTCTTAGCTGCAAATACCTGCCGTAGCACATCCTGGCTTTCCACACTCTCCACGTCGATGTCGAATCCTTCCATCAACGAATAAATGTCGTAGAAATCGCGGGCCCGGGCTCGTGGATAATGAGTAGGAACAGTCAGAGCGTATTCGGGCAGTTGCTGACAGATGGCACGCACCTTCTCGAATACCAGCAACTGGGGCGGATACACATAATAGGTAAGCCCATCCAGCTCGTGCGCGACTTTATGACCACAATATTCATAGCGGCTAATATCTACCGAGAAACTCTTGCTACGAAATTCAGCAGTACCTAATTCTAAAGATGCTCGTTGAAGCTGCTTGGGGTCATGACCGTAGCGAGCGAAAATAGCCGCGTCAGCGACTTTAAATTTGATCCGGTAACCTCCCCAAAATGAGCGCAGCGCTACTGGCATCGTTCCAGGCTTTTCTTCCACTTTCACATCGAAAGCGTGCAATTGGTGGGCAGCAAAAGTTTCCGCTAGATTGGTCGCGATAGTCTGCACAGTCTGTTGCACATCCTCAAAATCCTGCTCCATTGAAAAATCCAGGTCGACGGAGCCACGGTTGCCTACTCCATATGCAATGCTTAAGGCATTACCACCCTTCAGCACCAGTGTTTCCATTAAGATATCGTCCGTTACAAGGGCCACGATAACGAGCCGTTTGATTTTGTCTAGCAGGCTTAATTCCATCGTCCCAAGATACAGTTCAGGTTGCAGCAGTTAACCCTGTGCGTATTCATTTCGAATCTTTTTGCGTCAACGTGAGCTTGCTATCCATCTTGCGTACTACTGGCAAAAGGCGTTGCACGGTTGTAGCCTGAAACTCCTTCCCCCGCCGGGTACGATAGCCCGCTTCATTGAGCTTGGTAGCAATTTGCCACAAGGTCTGTCCCTTGGCTCGAAGCAGTTCAGCCAGCTGCGCCGCCTGCCGGTTGGCCTGGTGCTCGCGGGCGTTGTGCTGCATGGCCGCTTGCCCCTGCGCAATCACGGACGTCGTAAAATTCTGTGGGCTGCCTAGTTGCGCGCCGCGCGCCTTCTTGACGGCCAGCGCATCCTTGGTGCGTTTAGAAATAGTCTCGCGCTCATGCTGGGCAATGACGGCGAACAGCCCCACGGTAAGCGTATTGGCATCGGGCATATCGCAGCAGACAAAGTCTACTCCCGAGTCGCGCAAAGCGAAGATGAAGCCGGCGTTCCGGCTCAACCTATCCAGCTTCGCAATGAGCAAGGTCGCCCCCACCCGTCGAGCCTCCGAAATTGCGGCGAGCAGTTGAGGCCGGTAATTCTTCTTGCCACTCTCAATTTCGACGTACTCCGTCAAGAGTTGAGCGGAGTCGGCCACGAAGGCGTGCACGGCGGCCCGTTGCGCCTCGAGGCCCAGACCTGAAGTTCCTTGCTTCTGGGTGGAGACCCTATAATACGGTGTGTAGAATTTGGCAGCAGGAAGGGCTGACATGGTACAAACAGGGCGGTTGAGCACAAAACTCCCGCAAGGTACTTCGATTTTACATATTGTAAACGCTCGTTTACAATATGTAAAAAAGCTCGGCTGTTTATGAAACAGGGCTGCCACGCTGGCAGTCTAGAAGGTGGTGATGCTTTGCGGATACATGTTTAGAAGAGATAACCTCGCCTGAAACGCCACTTGCAGAGATGACCATAGTCCCTGCTCTTGCGAACCACTCTTGATTAATACGCCCCCCCAGCTACCCACTGCACTCCCTATTATCGCATGAGCACTACTTATCAAGACGATTTTGATTTCAGGATTGAAGCCCACTAGGTCGCCGTAAGGTATGCGGTAGTGAGAAACCGCTTTTCTCTACTGCTAACTGGCTTTCGCTTTAGGGAAACGTACAGTACACAATAACTAGCCCCAGTAGTAGCTGGAGCTTTTTGCTTACCTTGTTTTCATAAAACTTGAAAATCAATCACCCTCAGCTCTATGGACGCGTCTTCTCTGATAAGCACGGCTTTGAACGAGTTGCTTACTCCGAGTATAAAGCTGTCGGATGTGCTGCTCAAGATTAAAGCGGTAGGTCACTTTATCAATAATAAAGAGCTAAAAGACTGGGCTCAATTGGAGTTAACTGGTTATCGCGACTCAGGAATGCCTGTTCCTGCCTATCGAAAAATTGGTGTTGTTCCACACGTCAATTTGATACATGAGGACTATGCGCAAAACAAAGGGTGGCAGGGTAATAAGCTAATGGCCGCTGAATACCTCGATAATGACCTGCGGGAAGCACTTACTCATCGGACCTTGGGGCAGAGCATCGCTGAAATCGAACAACTAGCTGAATCGGGAGAGAAAGCAGGCGAGAATCCACGCATGCACATTCCTCCTTCTATGGCTGCGCATGTTTCCAAGAAACTCTATGCGCATAATGGTTGGAGCATTTACAGCGCATGGCAAGTTGTTCCGTTAAATCACTTGACTGGCCTTCTGACAGTTGTTCGTTCGAAGCTGGTAGACTTACTATTAGATTTAAACCAGTTAGACTCCAAAATACCTCTTCAATCTCTACAGGGCCAGCAGGCCGTGAACGACACCGTGAGCAAAGCACTTCATCCACACATTACCGTAACAAACGGTAACGTTAACTATTCACTCGGCGATGGGGCAGTACAATCTGCCAATACTGGCCATAACGCCCAGCTCAATACGGCCAGTGGCGAAACAGTCACGCAGGCTACTTCTACTGCACAAGTTGCCTCGCTTCAGGAACTGACAGAGCAGCTCAAGCAGGCGATTGCCCGCGATAGTGCTTTCGATGACCACCGCGAAGAGATGAGCCAAGAGGTCGAGCGTATTGAGGTGCAGCTTCAAAAGCCCGAGCCGAAAAAAGGCATAGTGAAACGCGCTTTCGAGTCGCTGCAAGATTTAGCCGTCAAGGGTGCGGGTGTAGCGACAGGGCATGCCGTGTACGAATTGCTTAAACAAGCACCGCATTTGATAGAGGTAATGAGCTAGAAGAATGCTTGCTGATACCCCTTGATGAAATGCTGAAATGGGAAGCTGACAGCAGCAGTCTTGGTATTGGCTTCACTGGTTCGCATCGCTGAGTAGCAATTATTTAATCCTAATATTTTTTCACTTTCTAGGCGGCATTGAATGAATAAGTTAGAGGAAGCTTTAGCATATATTGAGACTCTCCAAAGTAAAAATGACGAAACTGATGTTTCATCAGCTCTCAAAAGCTTGTTACCCGAAGGAGAACAAGCAACCGGTGACTTACTTAAAGAATTAATTGCTTTCTCTTTTGGCGAACATAATGAGAAAGATGAGCTAGGCTGGAATACTTATTTTAGTCCTGGAATGATTTGGTATGATGGCGAAAAAACTCTTGTAACGCCGGACATCAGTCAAGTAGATGCTGACGCTATAGACTATTGGAAGAAGAGAGCCAATGAGACTAGTAATCCTCTGCTAAAGGCCAGATATGCCGGCCTAGTATGGGACATGGAGAAAAAAATAACTAATCAGAAGCCAAGTATTAATTACGCCATTGCAAATATTGAAAGTCTAATTATATTATCAGATGCTAATAGATACAAGTATGATGTTAGCGTTAAAGACAAACTTGAAAGAGCACTCTCGCTCGCAAGCAGTATTAATAAACCCGAATTAATAGAGAGTACTAGAAAAGCTATTTTAGCTTACGAGGACAAAATAGCTATTGATGATAAACCTGGACTCTGGGGATTTTCTTACGATTATCTAGTAGATAATAAAAAATCCTTGCTAACTGAGGAAGAAGAAGCTAACATAATTTCCTCCCTTGAGTCCCGTCTTGAAAGACTAACTGAATGTGAGAATCCAGACACGCACGCCGCAGAAGTTGCCGCCACTAGGTTAGCCGCTTATTACCAAAAGCGCTCTAAACCTGACGACGCTAGAAGGGTAATGCTGCAACTTGGGAAAGCCTATGAGGCAGATAAGGACCTTAGCGTACTTAACCGTAGTGGCCGTCTTGAGCACTTACATAAATTGTATGTGCACTACAAACTACATGAAGATGCTAAGGCACTTTTGATTAAGCTTCGTGCAATCAGTGCTGGGGCCAAAGACGAGCTAAAAACGTTTTCTCAGGAAATGACTTTTCCCAGAGAAGAAGTTGAGCAACTTATTGATAGCCTACTTAAATATGACGAGAAGACTTCCACAGCTAACGTAGTCAGTTATTTTAGTCCGGACAAAGATGAGAATGAGAAACAGTTAATGGCATTAGCCAAAAAACATCCACTTTCATTTATGATGGGTGTAAATATTATAGACGAACGAGGGCGTTCGGTTGCGCAGATTGGCAGCATTATGAATGACCTTGAAGGCAGGATAATACAGCAAATAAGTCAGCATCTTAACTTTACCGCGATGTTTCTACGTTTGGCGCTTGCTGCTTACATAGACAAGTTTCGGATAGATGCTAGCAAGTTTATTAATGACCATTTAAAGCTATCACCAGCTTTCATGTACGGGCGCTGGGAAATATTAGAAAGGTCATTGACTGCTTATCTAGCTGGTGACTATATGCTGTTCATTCATTTTGTAATACCCCAAATTGAAGATGCATTCAGAACGCTGGTTGAGGTTTCAGGGGGGCAAATCATGAAACTGCATCGTGGTGGTGCATTGCATCTAAAAACCTTTGACGATGTTCTTCGTGATGAATCTCTATTAAGAATATTTGGTGAAGACTTCATTCTGTATAGCAGGATTCTCCTCACTGAACAGCGTGGGTGGAATCTGCGCAATGATTTATGTCACGGCTTGATGAGCGAAGGAAAAATGGCCGTTATGGCTGCTGATAGGCTTTTCCATATTCTAATGACTTTGTCACTACTTACCACTCAGAGTAGCGAAACAAGTCCAGTGCAGAGTGACACACCGAATCCGCCTGAATAAAAAAGGCCCGGCTCATCAGCCGGGCCTTTTTTTATGATGTTTGAGGCCTCCATTTTTCGATGGTAATGTTAACAAAGGAGTTAATTCGCTTGAGCCTCTCAACTAGGGTAGGCCCTAGCTGAATTTGTGTTTCAGTATTGAAGTGTAGCCCGTTTCGTATCTGATTAAAGAACTTTATATCATCCACTATCTCATCATCGAAGTGGTAAAGAGCGCGGTAGTTCGGACAAAGAAGTGTGCTCACGCCGAGCGTAGTAATCTTGACGTGCTTGTGAGTGATTTTTTCTTTTGAAATATCAGTAACAAAGGGCTCTATGTCACCTATTTCACGCAATTTAATAGGTCGCTTACGTTGCTCCCTTGCTAATGCTTTAAAGAGCGTATCTGTGTCATTATAATGGATATTATGAACGCAACAGTCAGCCTTTATTAGCTCGGCCTTCATGTAACCTTCGAAAAACATCAGAATTCTTATGCAGTCTATTAAGTAGTCCCACATAAACTCTTGTGCAAAAGCCATGCGGTCGTATTCCAAACCGAGCTGAATAAGTCTACTATTGGTTTCTAATCTATCAAGCCCCTTGATAAGATTAGAACGCTTAAGGTTTTCAGCCCCGAATACAATCAAGGAGTATGCAGCACGATACTGCTGTTCGCCATTAGCGTAGAGCCAGAGATTATTATCCATATTACTTAGATCAAAATTTTTGATTGTGAGACGTTAAGAGGATGTGTACTCTTCCCTGTTTGGTAAGCCGGTATTAGGCAGAGGTTAAGCAGGAAAAAGTTGAATTTGGAAAGACGCTCTTCACTCTATGGAAATGTGTCTGATAATTTCCCATATGTTAGACGGAGTGCTACCTAAGCTAACAGATAGTACAATAAGGGTCAGCTAAGAACGCTCAAAAAAAGTGCCTCTACGCGCTGGAAATGCCCTTGTTAAAAGCGTCCAATAAGGGCCCCATAATCAACGTACTACTTCTGTAAACATGAGAAAGCCCAACTGATTGGTTGGGCTTTCTCATGTTTGACGAGTTGCTTTAGCTTCCATATCTTGAATAAGTAGCATTCGAACTAGTGCTGCTAAACTCAAGCCTTTGCTTTCAGCATGGGTTTTTGCTTTTTCAAGCAAATCGGCTGGTAAGCGCATGTTTAGCGCCGCATCTTTAGCAGGCCTGGCTTTCATTCGTGGTTCTATTGTGTAGTACAAAGGTAGTCTTATGCTATGCAATGCGATACAAATTACAATACTTGGCTTTTTTGTAATGCATTTGTGTAGTATATTTGTAGCGCTTCTGTTAGAAGCTCCACCTGTAAGTAAGCCAAAGAGGCCATCTCCAGCAAGAGATGGCCTCCGATATAGCACCTGTTAAGAGCAGGCACTACGGTTGGGTCTTTTGTCAACCCTAATCCAAAAATACATGGCAAACCATGTAACCGGGATAAGTATGCTTGTGAGCGTACCCCCACTCTCTCTAGGCGAGCTACGCCAGCACGTCCTACTGCCCCTCATCGGTAACTGCCTTTTCAGCGAAGTGGAACAGCTGCGGGCCAACCATTTCGTCCACGAAAGCGACGATATCGCCCGCCTAACTCGCTGGGGCGCAAATGTTCTAGCCGAAATCGCCCGTCGTCAAGCCGGAGTTGCCCGCCAGCGCCGCGACCTCGCCACGGGTACCACGTTGCACCAGTTGTGTTTCGGTAGCTTCCGCAGTCACCGCGCCCGCTTGTGTCAACCCGCTCCAATCTGGGTACCCGGTGCGTTCTTCCCCGATAGGTCCGACCGTCGGGCCGGCACGTTCGACCGCCTAGCCGCCGCTAGCTTTCAAACGGCCGACGCGCTAGCATTTGCTGAACTACTTAGCCAGCCAGCACGATGAGCTACCGTCGCGACCTCAAGCTGCTGCGCCGCGCTCAGAAGCAGGCCAAGCGTCAACTGCGTCAACTCGCTGAGCTAGAGCTCACCGGGCTGACCGCCATTACGCTCCACGCGCATACCCGGCAGATAACGATTACGCTCGCCTCCGCCACGGGTGCCCCCTTCACGGATACGCTGCGGGAGGCTTTACGCGGGCGCCGCCAAGCCCTGCGGGCCGAAACCGAGCAACTCCTGCTTACCTGGCTGGAAGACGAGCAGTTGCGCGAGCGCCCCACCCCGGCCGCCGGCCCTCCACTGCCCTAACGACTCCCTAACCCCGACGAGATTCCAGCCGCTGGTTACCCAGCGGCTGGCCCCGCGTGTCCTCTCCTTTCTGCCCCTCGCTAGTTATGCTTTCTCCCACCGTTTCGCCCCTGCCCTACCAGCAGGCGACCACTACGCAACGCGCCCAGGTGCTGCACTACCTGCAAGCGCGTTTAGTCCACCACTTTCCGACCCTGCCGGAAGGTGCCCGCACCAACGTCCTGGCCCGCGCCCTGGACGAATTTCGCCCCGACCTGTGGTATACCGATGACCAGGTGGCGCTGGCCCCGCTGGAACTGCAGCAATTCGTGCAGCACGTGGCGGCCAGTGCCGAGATTCCCGCCCTGGACCCGCCCATCTATGACCAGTCCAGCCAGTGTCTGATGCAGTACGTACTGCACAACAGGGAATTATTCGTCTGGGTGTTGCCGGAGTTGGAGGCCAACAACAGTTCCTGTGGCCCCCGCTTGCTGACGCTGCTACGTCGGGTGATGCAGCCGCCGCTAGTAGCCCAGCAGCTCAGCCAGGCCTGGCGCTGGGACGTACCCGGGGGCCCGGCGCTGCCGCGGGGGATACCCGGCGGGGGACCGGCCCCTGACAGCCCCGAGGTGAACCGGCGGCTGCGGGCCCTGGAGCAGGTCGGCTGCGGTCGCCTTCCTTTTGAAGCCGGCTAAAAAACAGCCAGTTTCGACCTACTACGCGGCCGCCCCAAAGGTCACTAATTCGGCCAGGGAAATCTCCAGTCCTTCGGCCAGACATACGAGCACGTCCAGAGTGGGGGCCGTCTGAGCCGTCTCCATGCGATAAATTGTCTTCTTGGTAATGTCTGCCGCGTCGGCCAGCGCCTGCTGGCTCCAGCCCCGCGCCTCGCGCAGCCGGCGCAGGTGCTGGCCGAAAGCCTGAATACTGGCCGGTTTTTTCATCCCTGCAAGCTGCGGCCGGCCAGCAAGCATCTTGTGGACATATATTTCCCCTTTCGCGAAAAAAGGCGTACGTTTACGTGCCTACTCCTCCTTGGCTAGGTAACCCGCCGCTCCCCCATTCATGACTCCTCAATCCGACCCAACCCCCGTTTGCATCCCCTACGCCCAGGCAACGCCGCACCAGATTTCCCTAGCCCTGACCTACGCCATGGCGGCCCTGCGCGAGCACTTTCCCACCCTGAGCTTTACTGATTGGGCTAATGGCCTGCTCGGGCTTAAACCAGATTTATGGGTGACCGGGGACGCCGTCTCGCTCGACGACCAGGCCCTCCAAGACCTGACCCAGCGACTGGCGGCCGCCGAGGAGCTATCTGAGCTGGACCCGGCCAGCTATCAAGACCGGGGCGACTATCTATCTAAGCGTCTCTACAACTATCAGGACGAGGCGCTGGACGCCCTGCCGGATATCGCCGCTAATCCGTTGGTCTACGGCAGCCGGGTCTTTAACCTGGTGGTGACCCTGGCGCTGGGCAACTCCGTGGCCGATGCGGTCTTCCACGCCACGCACCAAAGGCCGCAGGGCCGCCCCGGTACCGAGGACCCGACGCTGGCCCGCGCGACCGTGCACGAGCAGGTGCGTGCGCTGCGCCAGGCTCGGGGGGAGGTTGGCTACCAATAACCTTCCGCTGGCCCGGCGGGCACAACCGATTGCCGACTCCTATCCGTTGGGTGCCGACTACGCCGGCGCTCCCACAGTCTCATGCCTTGGCAGTTCCACTTGCGCTGGCCGCCGCCGACTTTCCTCACGCACCGGTCTGAAACGTTGCGCCGCCGCAACTGAGTCGGGCTAGCACGCCAACTGAGCAGGTCGGTGAGTACCCCGACCACTAGGTAGCCAGTCCGGTCTGAGCACCGGTTACGGCGGCTGAGTAAGTGGCTCAGCCGTCTAATTGGGCCGCTTCTAAGATTGGAATTGGACAGGCGAAAGCTCCACGAAGCCCGATGCTTCCTTCCGGCTAAGAGGCCACCACCTACCTACTCCCTTTTTTCTTTCTGCTTGCTTTTTAATGATGATGCCTGCTTCCCGCTCCTTACCCGTAGCCGCTGCTACGCTGCTTACCTTGACCGGAGTCCTGTTGGGCAGTTGCTCCTCGCCCAGCCCGACCACGAATGAAACGGCGCCGGCCGCCGGGGTTACGCCTGCGCCAGCCCGCCAGTTTCCGTTCGGCGGCAAAGTCGATTCGCTCAATGGCATCGCGGGCCACACTTTCGGCCAGCCGCTGAGCGCCTTCCCCAAGATGCGGCTCCTGCCTCCCACGCCGGGCCGGCTGACGCGCACCTACGAGTATGAAGGCAACGAGGGCTGGTTCGGTAAGCATCATAAACAGGTCCGCACGCAGTTCTACTACTTTCTGAATGGCAAATTCTGCCGCTTCATGGCCCTGGGTGACCCGACCGTGCTGCGGCCAGAAGCGACCTACCTGTTCGGGCCCGGCCAGGCCGTGGGCAAGTACCGCCTCTTCTGGGAGGGCAGCCGGGCGCGGGCCGCCTACAGCGAGCAGGCCAGCGGCATGGGGATGGAAGGCCAACTCGATGTACTCAGCAAGCCCCTCGAAGCCGAGCAGGCGTCCCAGGCCCAGGCCGAACTCAAAGCCGAGAACGCCCAGTAGTAGCCGCAGCGAGCCGGGTCTTGTCCACCGCGAGGTAGCTCCTTCGGCCAATGCCCAACGAGTCCGCTCCCGGTATAACAGTTACTCGTTCAGGTAACCTTTTGCCCGCTGAAAAGACCCGGTAGCTAACGTCAGTTAGCTACCCATTTCCCGGTCTGACTCCTTTCCTAAGCTGATTGCTATACTCGATGTAAAGGCTTGTGTGCTACGCGCTCGTCTTACTGCTTGCTCAGGCTGCTCAAATACTTCTCCACCGGATTTTTTGACCTGGGCGACCACTTCGCTTACCATAGAGGCCCCGCCACTAGGATTGTAAATAATGCTTATGCCTATCCGGCCGTCCGAACCGGCTTCCTTGTCAGCTATGGCGTTACTGCCAACGCGTTCCTTTAGCGCGTCTGCCTGGTCTTCAGCTACTCGCACCCGCACGACTTCTTTACCACTATACCGCGTGTAGTCTGCGCACGCTATCTCCAATTTTCTCATCTCTGTTTTCTGATGAAGCCGCGCATTTTCCTCCATTCGGATAGCCTCGTTTACCACTATTTCAAGCTGCCGGCCCCCGACCAGGGGTGCGTCAAACTGTCGCCCGCTGCTATTCTCTACCACCTGTTGCGGCTGGCCATCTACCTTGGGCGGCAGGTCATAGCCGGATTGGTCGGCTTTCTGTCCGAATTCAATATAGCTAATAAAGCCTCCCTTAGCCGCTAGCTGGCCGAAGACTTCGCCCGCCCGTTGTGCGGCTTTTTCCTGCTCGTTTAGCTCTGCCAGCAAGATTCGGCCAGGTACGGTAGCTTCCGCCTGTACCTGGTGGTCGGCCAGGCGGCGCTCGGCTTTCGGAATGGTATCCTCGCGCAAACTCCTCGCCTTACCGGTATCACCCTGCTGCTCGGCCTGGGCTGCTTCTCCTCGGCTAGCCTCCAACAGGGTGCGCTCCCGGCGCACGCCGTCTACTGCTGCCTGCGCCACTTGCTGCTCAGCTGCCCGTGTTTCCTCGGCTTTCTGCCGCTCCTGTTCTGCCGAACGCGCTTGCTCCGCTGCCTTCTTCTGCGCTTGCTCCTGCTCAGCCAACAACTCCCGGCCGGCCGGCGTAGCCTCCGCCTGCTTGCGGTAGTCGGCCAGTCGTTGCGCAATTTCTGGAATGACTCCGTAGCGCAACTCCGCCACTTTCCCATAATCACCGCGCCGGTCGGCTAGGTCTACTTCCCTTTTAGTGACTTCGATAAGTGCCTGCTCCTTGCGCATTCCCGTCAGTGCTTCTTTGGCTGCCTCCTCCTCGACTTGCCGCTGTGCCGCTTGTTGTGCCAGGAGTTGCTGCGAGGTTGCTGCCGGGAGTTGGGGATCTAGTACAACGCCTTTTGTTTCCTGCTCAAAGACGGTTAGCAGGGTCGATTCCGGTAAGTAGTCGTCTACTTTAGAAGTAGGGAGGGTAGTGCTGGCCTCCGGAGTTAGCCCTTGTCGAGGTTCTGGGGCGACCGAGAAAATCTCCTCTACCTGCGTAACTCCTGCTTGGTACGGAGTGATTGGGGTGCTTTCAAGTGGCGCCGTAGCTGCGGGCATCGCTTCGCTCACGACCTGAATCGGCACTGGCTGTTGAGTCGGAAGCGCACTAGCCTGCGAGGCCAATACGCCGGAAACTACCGGCGGCTCGTCAACTACGCGCAATTCGCCTTTTTGTACTTTATCGGCATAGAGTTCTTTTTGCTTATTCAAGAGTTCGCTGCCGAGCGAAGTAGATTTCGCTTCCGCCTCGTAGGCACTCATTCGCTCTTGAGCGGCCGGAATTTTCTCGAATTTCAATTCGGCAAATTGGGTGAGGTCTTTTTCCCAGTCTGCGCGATTTGCCTGTTCCTGGTAGGTAGCGAGTAAGTCCTTTGCCAGTTTAAACGCAGCTACCGCCGCCACTGCCCGTTCCGCTAGGCGGTCTTGCTCAGCGGTGGTCAGCTGTCCAGCTGGTACCTCTGACAGCTTGACCGACCCAGTTTTTTCAGCGGAAGCCAATGCCAAACCCGAACCCAGGGGTGCTGATGCCAGTGGCAGGGAGGCAATCGTGGGTTCCGAGACGGTGGCGGCAGCCTGTTGCTTCAGTTCGTTTGCCGCCAGTTGCTTGTCGATTCCCGCCGAGCTTAGGTGACGCCCTAGCTCACTACCCTTAAATTTATAGCCGTCTTTTTCGAAGCTGATACCCGTTGCCTTACCCGCCTTGTCGAAGCGTTCTTCTATCCCCATCCCGGCCGCTCGCAGGGTGGCTAGTAGGTGCGGCCGCTGCGTCTCGGCGTCCATTGCCTGGTTGACCGTGGTCAGCATTTCCTGCCGCGCCAGGTCGGTACCGTGCAGCCGCTCGGGGTGGTGTAATTGCGTTCGCTGCCCCTTGATGGGCGTGAGGTCGTGCTCCGCTATCAGCTCTTGCAGCGCTAGCTTAGAGCGATAGAAATTTCGCCCGTCATCGATGGTTTTGCCATCATAATCCACGCGATTGGCGATGATGTGCAAGTGCTGATTGTCGGGTTGGTCATGGTGACGGACAATGATATATTGCGTCTTGTCCAGCCCCATTTTTTGTAGGTACCCCTCGGCGATGGCCAGCATTTTGGTACTATCCAGCCGGGCCGCATCGTCCGGGTTGAAGCTCAGAGACGTGTGCCAAACCGGGTAACCCAGCCTCGGATTCACGGCTTTTCCCAGATTGAAATCACTTATCATCTCGGCCGCACTCTCCGTGCTCACACCCGAGGATGCCAGAATTTCCGCCTGCTTATCCGCCGGCTGGTCGCGCCGACCCGCAAATTGGTAACGTACCAAGCCGTCGAAACTTTTACCTATGGTGGTCCGGCTAATCATGTTTCTACTTATTGAAAGCGTTCACCTGTTCCCGAACTTTCTTAGCCAAATCCACCAATGCCGTTGCGTGCGCGGCATACCCATCCCGGTTGGCAAGCCTAGCTACCTGGTTCAAATTAGCGGCCATTCCGGCTAAGTCCCGCAGTTGCTTGCGCTCTTCTTCCGAGAGTCCTTGCTTCGTCAACTGGCCCATTCGCTGCTGCACCCGTTTCGTGCCATCACCATCAATCAGCCACCGTATTGCAAGCGAAACCGAAATACCTAGTCTGTCGGCCGCCGCGTGCAACCGGTCATGGCACGCCACCGAAACCAGTGAGCTAACGCACTTGAGTTCTTCCTTATCCTCCAGTTTCGGCCGCCCCCCTTTATGCTTGTCTTTCTCTTTCAACTCAACGGGTAACAAGGCCAGCGCCGCGTATTCACTTTTCGTTTTACGCTTACGCTTCGCCTTCATCTCCACCGATTGAATTACCGGTGGTTTCGACGCTGAAGTTGGGAAAGAAACGAGCGACATTCCTTTCGCTTGCACTTGTCTCAACGTTGCTTTCTGACCTTCGAAAACGAAGACGAGCGTTGAGGAATGCAAGGACGAGTAGGGGGCGTTTAGGGGCGTCATAAGGCGGTAGAAACGGGGACTTTTGCGACCAGCGGGAGCAAAAGCAAGACGTTTACCTTTAGGTAAACCTGTCTTGCTCCTTACATAAGAACGAATCCAGAACGAGGAGTTTTCCCCACTGCCTCTTTCTACCCTAGGTCTTCTGAAAGCTACTCCAACCTTACTCATTTTCCAAATCAACACCTCTGTTAACGCTATTAATCCCGCTGACCTTAGCTCTCCTAATTCAGCAATTCTATCCTACCAGACACTCCAGCTCAGCCTTACCCAACCATGATTTGCTGCCGACTATCCATCACCTACTGCCATTCAACCTTGCCAGCTAACCGACTTAATTGAGCTACCCAGAATCAAGCAAGAAGTTATTCCACCGAATCAAGTAGAAACCAGAAACAATACTCCGTCACCTAAACAACTCTGGATACTTTGGATAAAAAGCAAATCAATTAGCAGAAAGAACTCAGTAGTAAATCATTAGGAATCTCATCGAAAAAACTCCCATCGAAAACGCCAGCCTCTTTTAAAACCCGAACCGATTTTTAGCCCCCAGCCCTTGCATCACTGCGCTATTTCATCCGGCCAATTATACAGTTAACCCCAAACAGCCACTTCCCAGATACTCGGACTACCCATAAAAACGCGCCGCAAAAACCAATACTGTAGACAACCATGGCCTTCCAAAACCAATGACCATTTCAGTAAAACGAAAAGCTAGGTCCCTCACCAAGCAGAAATAACAGCAACCATTCTGAGTCGAAAAGCCCGCTACCTGCTTACCTAAATTTGACCAAGCTGAGTAGTCTCATCCCAAGGAACTCCTCCCAGATTTACGAGACTATTCAAACCGCCCCCCCATCGAGTAAGAACCAGCCTAGCCCCTCCCCCAGGCCAGCAGCGAAAAACCGTTTACTTAACGAGTCGACTAAAGCAACTATTTTTACTCAGTGATAAATCCTGCTATCACCTCAACTCGTCTGGCATACCTTCCCTGACCCGCGTAAAAATCGACAACCAATTTGTTTGAGTCCGCACCAAGCAGTCAGCTTTTAAATCAGCAGAGTTACCTGCTCCTAAAAACGACTGACTGCCACTGAATACTTCTGATGGAAAAGCCTGACTCCGCAACAACCCGCGCTTCTAATCAACTTCCCAAAGAGCGAACTTTACTGCCTGAGATAACCTGCTACTCTAACCAAAATTGGCCAGCCTAGAAGTCAAAATCAGTTAGCAACAGTAGCAAGCGGGATACCTATCTTCCCTCACGGTCGCCTCTGAATTTTGTGACGGTGGTCCGACATTCTCTCGCCATTCAACTGCTAAGGATTCAATCTAACCAAGATTTTCACCGGCAAAAAAACTGGCCGGGACCTCCTTCACATGCTAGCCATCCCACTCAGCACCGGACGCTCCGAATGGTGAAAATCAGGCGGAGGAATGAGAAGCGGCTAACCTAATCCGGTCGATTTTTTGCAGGGCACGCCCACTCGCGACCGCACCTACTTCTAGACTAGACAGGGTCTGGAATCTCAGTACAAGCGATTAGCTAAACTTCCTACCCACCAACTGCACCCGGCTTTTGACTACCTTTCCTTTTCAGGTTTCGGTAGTACTGCCAGTACCCCTATCCGGTAAACTTGTCATTAGTTCGGTTCCTCTTCCGCCAACACCCAGTCGTCACCTTAGGCTATAGACCGAGGCCATTCAAATCCGGTGCCAGGTGATGGAAAAGCAGTGGACCTGTTACCTTCCCTAGGCCAACTCAGCTTTTTTACGCTAGGCTAGGTATAGGTCGGCAAAGAATACGAGTGTCAACCCAGACCCTTTCTCGATACTTTTCCCCTGGCTGCTCAGGTAGGACAAGCCCCCTATTTACGACCCAAAAAGCATCGTCTGCTCCGCTATTTTGGTAGGACGAGCGAGCACCATGCACCAAGACAGCCTATTTCTACGGTGGTTCGCAAGTAGGATTAAACTAATATGCTGGGTTGTACCTTCACGAGAATAATCCGCGTTTTGGTGGGGTGATTAGGGTTAACAGCTGGTCACTTACGGTGCCTGGACAACCAGCTTTGGCACTTACCGATTCCTCCCTGATTCGTAACATCATCGGCTGGCCACCCTATTTCAAGCGGACAATCGGCTGGCTGCCTCAGCCTACTACGCTTGTCGCCTTTTCATTCTTGCGTATGTCCTTCGCTCCGAAAACTACTCCTAACGCCGTAGCTGCTCGTAAGCAAGCCTAGCAGGACCAGGTCCTGGCTATAATCCAGGGCCGGCGGCTGGCCAGCATTGCCCTAACCATGGGCCTGGGCAAGACGCTCATCGGCCTGCGCGACATGGACCGGCTGCTCGCCGAGAGCCAGCTGCTCAACCAGCCATCCGGTAAGCTCTTCTTGGTGGCAGCCCCTACGCAGGCCGTCCTGAACTCCTGGCCCCAGGAGGCGCACAAGTTCGGCCTAGCCCACCTGCTCGCCTACATCGAGTTCACCACCTACCGCTCGCTGGGCAAAGCCCTTGCGGCGGGCACGTACCAGAAGCTCTACCTCGACGAGTGCCACGCCCTGAAGGACTCGCACGAGCCGGGCCTCCAAGCCCACGCGGCCCGGAAGCGCAGCATTCTGGGCCTGACGGGTACGCCGCCCGCGCAGGCGAACTCCGAGAAAGGCCGCCTGGTGGCTACCTACTGCCCCATCGTGGTGGACTACACCACCGACGAGGCAGTGCTGGCCGGCCTGCTCAACGACTACCGCCTGGTCGTGCACCGCCTGCCCCTGCGCACCATGCGCGACTACGTGCTCACCACCAAGGCCAGCAGCCAGTTCACCACCAGCGAGCGCGAGAACTACGCCTACTGGAGTAGGCGCCTAGCCAACGCCACCCAGGACCAACTCCCATCGAGACGCTGTGCATCCTGCGTATGCAGGCCCTGATGAACTACCCCGGCAAGGGCCACTACATGCGCTACCTGGCCGACCAGCAGACGGACAAGGCCTTACTCTTCACCTATAACCAGCAGCAGGCCGAAGAGCAGGCGGCCCATACCTACCACTCCAAGAACAAGCACAGCCAGGCCAACCTGGACCTATTCAACACGGGCGAGATTCAACGTCTAGCCTGCGTGGCCCAGCTCTCGGAGGGCATCAGCATTCCTAACCTGCGGGTAGGCATCATCTGGCACGCCTTAGGTAACGAGCGCAAAGCTGCTCAGCGCATCGGCCGGCTGCTACGTCTCAATCCTGATCAGACGGCCACGGTGCATTTGCTCATGTATCACGATACAGTCGATGAGCAGTGGGTAGCACAAGGGCTGGAGTCTTTTGACCTGGCTAAAATTAGCTATGTCGACGCGCACGCTTACGAACAATTCGTCCAACCTGCGCCAGTTGCGTAGGCGAAGCTTTACTGACCGAGGACAACGGCCATCGTTATCAGTGCAGCTGCTATCAGTGCCCACTTATCAATGAGTAATAATACTTGGCAACCAGTTTGTAGCATATCGTCCTAGTAATTCTACCGCAATCTCTCATCCTTTATTTAGTTGCGCCGCAGTATGGGTACAGCTGGAGAAGGAATATTTATTACAACAGGCTTAAGCACGAATAACCTTAATTACCAGTACAGTTAGCGATAATTTTATTGAGCACTATACACTCAGTAGGTGCATGGGCAACATGATACTCTTAATGCATATCATATGCATTAAGAGTATCATGTTGCCCATGCACCGCATATTCCCGACATTTGTTTCCACATCATGCTAACTCACCATGCAGATACTCACAATTGCTAACCGCAAGGGAGGCGTAGGCAAAACCACGTCGGCTTGGGCCATAGCTCATTCGCTGGCCAACCGGGGGTATCGAACCCTTTTAGTTGACTGTGACCCTCAGCGTAATTTATCGCTCATCCTGCCGCAGTTGCCAGCTGATAAGCATATTGGCTTGGTCGCCAGCAGTGACGCCACGCTGGCAGAAGTAATGGAGCCAGTAGGTCCTCAATTGTGGTTAGTACAGGCCACGGAAGCCATCGTAGCGGCAGAGAAGGTATTGGGCACCCAAATGGATTATATCATGGTCCTGAAAAACTCTCTGGCTGGCCTTGAGGAGAAAATGGATTACGTGATTTTCGATACCAGTCCCTCGCCGCACTCACCGCTCGCCGCAGCCGCTCTAACCGCTTCGACGGCCACTTTTATACCAGTACATCCGGAGTATCTCAGCTACGAAGGGCTGACTTCGCTACTAGATGTGGTTGCTCGGGTTAAAAAGAGCTTCAATCCAGGGCTACGAGTAGGGGGCTTATTTCTGACGCGCTATTCATCAACCTACCGAAAGCGCTTACATCATGAGTTCGTGGATATGCTACGGCAGCACGAGGTGTTGGGTCCGTTGCTCATGCATACTACCATCCGCGAAAATGTATCCTTAGCCGAAGCACAGGTCAACCGTCAAAGCCTACAGGAATATGCCCCAAAAAGCAATGCCTATGAGGATTATGAGAATCTTACGACAGAACTGTTGACAAGGATATCTGCATTATCTGCATAGTGTGTATGATATGCATGATATGCATGATATGCATGATATGCATGATATGCTTTGTGCACCCAGACGTAAATACCATTTGATAGTTTTATGAAAAAGCCAGCTTCAAAATTTGGTCTTGCAGCGCTGGTATCTCAGCCGGCTACTGTGTCCCCGACTCGTTCGGTAGACGACCTACTGTTCGCTCCGACAGGCGATGCTGCTCCGCCTAGTCCGGCGGCAACGTCGCCCGCCGCACCATTGCCTACCAAAACCCGCTTTACCAATACTCTCCCGACTTCAACTTACGTGCAGCTGCACCGACTGTCTTTTTGGGACCGTCGCGATATGAGTGCGATTATCGAGGCAGCCTTGCAGGACTATTTCGTCAATCACCCAGACGCGAATAAGCCGCTTCCAGAGCAGGAAAGGGTGAAACGCAAGCTTTCAACCGGATAACCCTAGAAAGGATATGGGATAATATAATGTACGTACATGACTCCGCCCCCCTGGTGTGCGAAGCTGACGCTAGCGACCATCAATAGCAATATTTCCTCTTCTTAGTTTGAATAAGAGACCAGACCCTAAAAAAATGGAGGCTCATTCCTTTTATTTTTTAAGTATTATTTAGTATTAGTACTTCATAAGTAATTGATTATCAATAATTTCCTGGCATGAGACCCGACTAAAGTACAGTGAGACCCGACTGAAGTACAGCGTGAATGGCATGAGACCTGACTAAAGTACACTTGAGACCCGACTAAAGTACTTGAGACCCGACTAAAGTACTTGGGTACCAAGCCCTATTTGATTATTATCTTGCACAGTATTTGAACAGCATTGTAATGGCTTCAACTAGCTATAAAGGAGTTTGTTACGACAAATTGAAAGACCGCTGGAAAGCGCGTGTGAATGTGAATGGCAAACGGGTCTCAGTCGGCTATTACGACACGCCGGAGGCTGCTAATGAGGCTGTTTTGAAAGCATCTGGTCAGCCCATACCAATGTTTCCTGAAGCTACTCTCGTGGATGAGCCTCCGCAAGTTGTAATGGTTAGCGCTGAGCAATTGCCAATGCCCGCTAATTATCAAGAATTAGTCGAGCGTGCGCAACGCACTACAACGGTAGCACAACATAACCTCTTGATAGGTACACCTACCACAAATACATTATTGGAGGCTCGTATTTTCTGCCTGATGCTGCGTTGCATTCGTAAAGGCGATACTGAAGCTCCAACAGCGGTGATTCCTATTGGTGAGCTATTTCCTTCAGGTATACTTGGTGGTCATCAACATCAATTGCTAGAGGCGGCAATGCTTCGAATGATGAGGGCCACAATTCGCATACCAGAGCTGAACGAGGAGGATGTGCACTTGGTCTCACTATGCGACTCCATGCGTTATGACAGTACTACCCGGATATTAGTAGCTACGTTTGGCAAGGCAGTCGTCCCATATCTTATAAATTTGGTAGGCAACTTTGCGGTGGCTGATGTGAATGAATTGATGGCTATTAAGAGTCATCATGCACATCGACTATATTGGCTGATGCGTTCTTGTCAGTTTAAAAGTCCGCATACGATGAGTATAGAGCGTTTGAAGGAGGTGACTGATACTACTGATAGCTATAAGGAGTACTCGGACTTTCGTAGTAAGGTTCTAGACCGTTCGGTAGCAGAGTTGAATGAATTAAGCTTTGATATTACATATACTGAGCGTCGGCAACGTGGTCGGGCGGTAACTAATATCACATTCAATATTGGTAGTAAGCCTACAAATGAAAAGCAGTTGGCGTTGCCGCTGGAAGAAACTACATCAGTTCAAGAGGTAAAACTTGTTACTCCGCTACAAGAAAAAGTAGCTACTCGTCTTGGTAAACTCAAGCTCACTGAAACTCAGATAAGCAAAGTCCTTAAAGTATTGGTTACTGAGACCGAGCTAACTAAGCTGCTAAAGGAGACTTATCCGGTACTACGTGACTTTGAAACAAGAGCAAAACCAGGTGAGAATGTAGCGGCGGCAACGATGACGTTGTTGAAGAGTACATTTCCAGCTATATGGGCAGCTAAATAATTAATAATTAGATAGTATAAGATGGTATTCCGCCAATTATATTGCGCTTATACCTTTATAAACTAGTGCTGAGTCAGGGAAGTTGACTAACAAAATGCGTGGTCGTTCGCCTCACCCCCCGGCCCCCTCTCCAAAAAGGAGAGGGGGAGCCGCCGGAAAATTCTGTTACCTAACTTGCTTGACTCAGCACTAGTTATTAGGCTGTGGCTCAATAGCTTTTCTTAGTATCGGATAGCCATAACCCAGCCAACGCCGGTTTAAGCTGTTTTGACCTTAGTTAAAAGGTATGGGGCGACAGTCGCAACCCCTGAATGGACATGTACAAAGCGCATTACTTAACCTTCGTACCAAACTTCTAACCGAAGCCTAAGTGGCCGCAGCATCAAGCGTTAGTTATGTCTTCTAATTGAACGCGGGCGCAGTTGGAAGTATGCTGCATGGTTCAATAAGTATGGCTCACAAATTTACAAGCCGAAAATTTTCAGAACCCACTTCTTGACCCGCCAGAAAGCGTCTTTTTGAGCTATCCGGTGGGGTAGGGGGTATCAGAATTGCGCAGTGGCTGTTGCAGAACTCTGTAGCCGGCTTAGAAGCAGCGTGAATTGGCAGTTAAACTGGAATACCAGTCGGCTTTGGCCGCTTTTCTAGCGTTGTTCGAGTCGGCGAGCCTCCTTTGGATCCGGTGCGCAGAGTTCTGCAACAGCCACCGCACCTTTTTGGAGCTAATCCACATCATTGAGTTATTCGTTTTAACTGGGCTACTTCGGATGCGCTTTTGTATAAGCCACCCACTAGAAGTTAACGTTGACACTTCGTAACTATCCTTCATCTGATTCTGATTGAGCCAGCCGACTTTTGCACCATGACTATTTTGCTCGTCGAAGACGAAACCAGCCTGGCTTCTTTTATCCAGAAAGGGGTAGCTGCCGAAGGCTACGACCTGAAAGTGGCCTACGATGGCATCATGGGCCAGCGCCTGTTTGACCAGCAGCCCTTTGACGTGGTAGTGCTCGACGTAAACCTGCCGGGCCTGAACGGCTTCGAGCTGTGCCGCTACATCAAGCAGCACTCGCCGCGCCAGCCGGTGCTTCTGCTCACGGCCCTGGATGGCATGCAGGACAAGGAAACCGGGTTTGGGGCCGGGGCCGACGACTACCTGACCAAGCCGTTTGAGTTTCGGGAGCTTCTGCTACGCATTCGGGCGCTGGCCCGGCGCTCAGACGCCTACGGGGGCCAGCACGCGGTGCTGCGCGTATCCGACCTGGAGCTGGACACCGATGCCCGCACCGTGACCCGCGCCGGCCAGCGCATTGAGCTCACCACGCGGGAATACTCGCTGCTGGAATACCTGCTGGTCAACAAGGGCCGCACGGTCAGCCGCATCGACATCGCCGAAAAGGTCTGGGACCTGCACTTCGACACCAACACCAACGTGATTGACGTGTACGTGAACTTTCTGCGCAAAAAGATAGACAAGGGCTTTGGACAGAAGCTCTTGCACACGGTGGTGGGCGCGGGCTATTTACTACAGGGCTAGGCGCGATGCAGATTAGGCACAAGCTTTTGCTCTGGTTTGCGGCGCTGGTCAGCGGGCTGCTACTGGTTTTTTCGGGCTACGTCTACGTGAGCTCGGCGCGCTTCCGGCAGCAGTCGTTTGCCGGAAGGCTACTCAGCAAGGCGGCCGTCACCCAGCAGCTACTGGCGCTTAATGACTCGCTGGCGGGTACGATGCTCAACTCACTGCCAGAACAGGCCGAGCAGGTATACACGCCGGCTAACGCCCGCCTGTACGCCAGTAACGACGCCGACTATCTACCGTCGGCCCACCTGCTGGCGCAGGCGCGGCAGCGGGGGCATGTCTACTTTTCGTATCCCTCCCCAGGTCATCCGCATTCCAAGGAGGGGGTTGCGCTGGCTTACCGCCGGCCCAACGCTGACGGCCAGTTTGTGGCCGTGGTCACCGCTTACAACCAGCAGGGCTACGACCAGCAGCAGCGGCTGTTCAATTATTTCCTCTATGGCAACCTCGTAGCCGTGGCGCTGGTGGGCGCGCTGGGCCTGCTGTTTGCCACCCGCGCCCTGGCCCCGCTCAACTCCCTGCTCGGGCAGCTGCGCCGGGCCGAAGCCCAGGCGCTGACCTTTCGGCTACGTCCGCAGAACCCCCGCGATGAGGTGGGCAAGCTGGCGGCGGCCTTCAACGACCTGCTGACCCGGCAGGAAGGATTAGTGGCAAGCCACCAGTCGTTTATTGCGCATGCCTCGCACGAGCTGCGCACGCCGCTGACGCGCATCAAGGGCTGGCTGGAAACGTCGCTGGCCTACGACTCGGACGTGGCCAGCCTGAAAAAAGGGATAGCCCAGGCCGTCATCGGACTCGACCAGCTCACGGCCCTGGCCAACGGCCTGCTGCACCTGGCCCGTCTCGACGGAGCCAGTCAGTTAGATGGCCAGCCCCTGGAGCTGGTTGACGTGCTACTCGACGTGGTGGGCAGCGCGCAGCAGCAACGCCCCGGCCAGCCGGTTGACTTGGACATCAGCGCCGAAATAGACGACCAAGCCCAGACTCCGCAGGTGCTCGGCAACGCGCAGCTGCTGCGCACGGCCCTGGGCAACCTCGTGGACAACGCCGCCAAGTATTCCAGCGGCCAGCCCGTGGCCCTGCGCCTGGAAATGGCCGGCCCCGCTGCCGTGCGGCTGCTCATCGAAGACCGGGGCCCCGGCATCGCGCCCGACGAAGCCGAGCGCATTTTCCAGCCCCTGACGCGGGGCCGGGCGGTGGGCGACGTGCCGGGCTTCGGTATCGGCCTGACCCTGGCCCAGCGCATTGTGGGACTGCACCAGGGGCGACTGCGGCTGCACCCACGGTCGGGGGGCGGTACCGTGGCCGAGGTGTGGCTGCCGCTGGCTGCCCCTGCGCCGGTGACCGCGCCCTAGCCTGGCGGCTACTGCGCGGCCACCGGCGCCGCAAACGCAAACGTCACGGGGTCAGGCCCGTCAGCCAGCACTGTGGCGGCAATACGCTCCAGTTGGGCATCGAACTTACGGGCCGTGGCAGTTCCCAGCTCCACGAGGGCGCGGATGTTGGCCGGCGAGGCATCGTCGATGGCCGCGCTGGCGCCCCCCAGGTTTTCGGGCTGAATGCGCACGTACTGGTCGCGGTGGCCGCTGGCCATAAATAGCCGACTTAGGTGGTAGTCCGTGGTTTCCGCGGCCCCGTCCATCATAATGTCGATGAGGGGCCGCACCCAGCCGGCCGCTCCCCAGTTTTTGGCCGTGGCGTAGGAGTAGGGGGCGTGCTGGCCGCCCGTGCCGAGCGAAACAATGAACAGGTCCGCCGTCGTGGGGCCGCCCTGCGCATTGCACACCTCGGAGAAGGCACTCAGGGCCGGGTTATTGGCAAACACGCTGCCGTCAATCAGGGCGTAGGTTTCGTTGGTTAGCGACTGGATGCGCGCAGCCTCGAAATAGGTGGGGGCCGCCGAGGTAGCCCGGCATACGTCGCGCACCCGAAAGTCATAGCTGGGGCCGTAGAGCCCCGGGTTGTGCTGCGCGAAGAAATGCGCCCGGCGGTGTTCAATATCGTAGGCCGGCACGAGGCAGGGGCGCAGCAGCTGGCTCAGGGGCAAGTCCCCAAAATAGGTACCCAGGGCTTTCTCCAGCGCCGCCGCGTCGTACTTCTCGTCCAGGATACCGTTGCCGGACTCGATGCGCTTCCACACCGAGACGCTGAATATGCTGCCCCCGTTCTGCACGTAGAGGTCCACGGCCTGCTGGGCCGAAAAGCGAGCCTTAGTGGGGGACCCGGCCGCCGGGCAGAGGTAAATGCTGCTGAGAATGGCCCCGGTGCTGGTGCCCGCAAAAAAGTCGAAGAAGTCAGCCAGCCGGGCATCCGGGCGCCCTGATTTGGCTTGCAGCTTCTGCTCCAGCGCCACCAGCACTTGCCCCGGCACAATACCCCGAATGCCCCCGCCATCAATTGCCAGTATCTTCTTCATTTCATGGTAAATTAAGTCATCAGGCTACGTAAGTTACTCGCCGTTAGCAGTGACGCAGGGGCTAGCCGGACCATAAGCGATGAGCGTCTGGGTAATAGCCCTACACAGAGAGCCGCTTGCTCCGTTCAGTCAAAGTCGCGCGCTCCATCATTTTTAATATCTTTTAATTTGGCTTTAATGTCAGTATAATAGGGCCAGGGGAGGTTTGCGGCATGAAGCTGATTTCCGCTGCTCTTTCTCTTTGCCCCCGGCTGGCGGGTCCCGGTCTGCTGCTGGTCGGCCTACTGCTTGGGAGCCTGCCTGCCCAGGCGCAGCAGCCCCGCGAGCTGCCCCAAGTACCCCAGCCGCTGACGCTGCCCCAGGCCCTGCAAGTGGCCCAGACTAACTACCCGGCCCTGCGCGCCCGGCAGGCGGGCGTGGCCGCCGCCACCGCCGACGTGCGCACGGTGCGGGCCAACTACCTACCCCAGCTCACGGCCCAGGCGCAGGCCCTTAACGCCACTTCCAACCAAGCACGAGGCGCGCTGATTGGCGGCCTGGGCATCACGGAGTCAGGCGTGCGCGACTTCACCAGCAGTCAGGCGGCCTGGACCAGCCAGGGCATGCTCTACATCGACTGGCCGGCCGTGACCTTCGGCCGCTACCGGGCCGACGTGCAGCGCGCGCAAACGCTGGTGAGCCAGGCGCAGGCTGACTACGACCAGGAGTTGTTTACGCACCAAGCGCAGGTGGCCGATGCCTACTTGCTGGCCCTGGCCGCGCAAAAGGCGGTCGCCTTGCAGGAAGCCAACTTGCGGCGCTCGCAGGCCGTGCAGCGCGTGGTGCGGGCGGGTACGCAGGCGGGCATCCAGGCCGGCATTGACAGCTCGACGGCCAACGCCGAAACGTCGCGGGCGCGGCTGCAACTGTTGGCCAGCCGCCAGCAGGCCGAGCAGCAGCGCGTGCGGCTGGCGGGCCTGCTGGGCACCCCGGTGCAGGCGCTGCTGCTCACTGACTCGACCCAGTTCTTTGCCCGCCTGCCCGTGCTGCCCGCCGGGGCTGACACCGCCAGCCTGCGCTTTCACCCTACTTTGCGGGCCTATCAGCAGCGCGTGGCCAGCAGCGAAGCGCTGGCCAACTCCTTGGCCACCAATAGCCGGCCCACGCTGTCGGTGGTCGGCGCTACCTGGGGCCGGGGCTCGGGCACGGCCTCCGCCGCCAATGCCGACGGTACCTATACTATCGACCCGAGCCTAGGCGCGGGGCTGCCCTTCAAGGTGTACAACTACGCGGTGGGCGCGGCCCTGACCTGGCGCGTCACGGAGCTCATTCATACCAAGCGGGCGGTGGCTGCCCAGCAGGCGCGCTCGACCCAGGCCCAGGCCGATTACGACCAACAGGCCCTGCAACTGCGCACCCAGCAGCAAAACGCGCAATTGCAGCTCGAACTGGTGCGCCAGGCGGCTCTCGAAGCCCCCGTGCAGCTCGACGCCGCCCAGCGCGCCTACACCCAGGCCCAGGCCCGCTACAACGCCGGCCTCGACAACCTGGTGGTGCTCACGCAGGCCGCGCTGGTGCTCAACCGGGCCGAGAACGACCAGGCTATTGCCGTCAACAACGTGTGGCGGGCGCTGCTGCTGCGCGCCGCCACCGACGGCAACCTGGCCCCGCTGCTCGGGCAGCTGTAATTCAAGCTATTAGCTACTAGTTCTACCTGAAATGATAAAGACTGCATTAGCCCGCCCGATTGCCGTTATTGTGGCCCTGCTGGGAGTCCTCGTCTTCGCGGCGCTGTCGCTGGGCCGCATCCCGATTGACATCTTCCCGCGCCTCAACCTGCCCACCATCTACATCGCCCAGCCCTACGGTGGGATGACGGCGGCCCAGATGGAAGGCTTCATCGCCACGCGCTACCAGAACCAGATGCTCTACGTGTCGGGCATTAAGGACGTGGAAGTGAAGAACATTCAGGGTTTGTGTTTGGTCAAGTGCACCTTCTACGAGGACGTGAACATGGCCCAGGCGGCCGGCGAGGTGGCCAGCCAGGTGAGCCGGGTGCTGAGCTACATGCCGCCGGGCACGGTACCGCCCACGGTGGTGCGCTTCGATGCCTCGTCCCTGCCGGTTGGTGAGCTGGTATTCAGCAGCACCTCGGCCTCACTGGGGCAGATGCAGGATTTGGCCTCGACGCGCATCCGGCCCTTGTTCTCGCAGATTCCGGGGGCCTCGGCCCCGCCGCCCTTCGGCGGTAACGAGCGCACGGTGGTGGTGCGCGTGGACCCTAACAAGATGAAGAGCTACCAGCTCACGCCCGACGAAATCGTATCGGCCCTCGTCAAAAACAACCAGGTGTCACCAGCCGGCTCAGTGGGCATGGGCAACTACATGGTGCTGACGCCTAGCAACACGATGCTGGACAAAATCCCTGATTTTCTTAACATTCCGTTGCGGCAGGGGGTAGGCCCCACGGTGTTCATCCGCGACGTGGCCACGGTGGAAGACGCCACCGACGTGCCGGTAGGCTACGCCCTCATCAACGGCAAGCGCTCGGTCTACATCCCCGTTACCAAGTCGGCCGACGCCTCCACGATGAGCGTGGTGAACGCGCTCAAGACCAAGCTGCCCGAGATGCGCGCCCTGCTGCCCGACAACGTGCAGCTCAGCTACGAGTTCGACCAGAGCATTTACGTAAGCCAGGCCGTGCACAGCCTGGCCTTCGAGGGGGGGCTGGGGGCGCTGCTTACGGGCCTGGTTGTATTCCTGTTCCTGGGCGATTTGCGCTCGTCGCTTATCGTGATTCTGACCATCCCAGTTTCGATTCTGACGGCCATTCTACTTTTGCAATTGACCGGCCAGACAATTAACATTATGACCCTGAGCGGGCTGTCGCTAGCCATCGGCATCCTCGTGGACCAGGCTACGGTGGTGATTGAGAACATTCACCAGCACCAGGAGATGGGCAAGACCAAGGCCCGCGCCATCCTGGATGCCAGCCAGGAAGTGTCGTTTCCGCTGCTGCTCATCACGCTCAGCATTCTGGCCGTTTTCGCGCCGGCGTTTCTGATGTCGGGCGTGCCTAGGGGCATGTTTATCCCGCTCTCGCTGTCGGTGGGCTTCGCCATTATCGCCTCCTACACGCTCTCGCAGACCTTCGTACCGGTGGTGGCCAACTGGTGGCTCAAGGGCCACACCCACACCGCGGAGCACGAGCTGAGCTTGTTGCCCGACCTGAGCCCGGCGCGCGGCGCGCAGCAGGAATCCTTTGAAGAAGCTCATCCTAAGGAAATAAAAGGCTTCGAGCGGGTGAAGCTGGCCTACCTTAACACGCTGGACAAGCTGCTGCGCCACCGGGTGCTGGTGGGCACGGTATACGGGGTGGTTTGCGCAACCGTGATTGGGGTGTGTTTCTACTTCATCGGGCAGGACATGATGCCCAAAATCACCCATTCCAAGCAGTTTCAGGTGCGTCTCATTGCCCCCGAAGGCTTGCGTATCGAGCGCACCGAGGAGCGCACTAAGGAGGTTATCAAGCTCATCGGGCAGATTGTGGGGCCCAAGAACGTGGCCATCTCGTCGGCCTTCGTGGGCATGACGCCCAGCTCCTACGGCACCTCGGCGCTGTACGTTTTCAACGCGGGGCCGCACGAAGCCGACTTGCAGGTAAACCTGGCCGAAGACTACGAGGTGCAGAACCTGGATAACCTCAAGGACCAGATTCGCCAGGCCGTGCACCAGCACTTGCCCGACGTGCAACTGAGCTTCGAGCCCATCGAGCTGACCGATAAAATTATGAGCCAGGGGGCCCAGACGCCCATCGAAATCCTGGTGGGGGGCAAGAGCCTGCAAGACGGCAAAGGCTATGCCGACAAGCTGGTGGCTAGGCTCCGGCAGATTCCCTACCTGCGCGACGTGCGGGTAAACCAGCCCCTGAGCTACCCCACGGTGCAGGTGAACGTGGACCGGGAGCGGGCCGCCCAGTTTGGCCTTACCCCCGACCAAATTGCCCGGTCGCTAGTAGCGGCCACGAGCAGCAGCCGCTTCACGGCCAAGAACCTGTGGCTCGACCAGAGCAAGGGCTTTGCCTACCAGGTGCAGGTGCAACTGGCCTCGCAGGATATGAAAAGCGAAGCCGACATGCAGAACCTGCCCATGGTGCCGGGCCAGACGCGCCCCACGCTCGGCGACGTGGCCACCCTGCACACGGCCAACGTGCCGGGCGAGTTCGACCGCATCGGTCCCCGGCGCATCGTGACCGTTTCGGCCAACATCGACCATAAAGACCTGGGCACCGCAACCCGCGACGTGCAAAAGGCCATTAAGGCCGTGGGCGCGCCACCCAAGGGCTCGGTGGTGCAATTGCGGGGCCTGGCCCAGCTGCTGACCGAAACGCTGAGCAGCCTGCAAACCGGCCTGGGCCTGGCCATCGTGGTTATTTTCCTGCTGCTGGCCGCTAACTACCAGTCGCTCAAGGTAGCGGGCGTGGTGCTCGTGACGGTGCCGGCCGTGCTGGCCGGCTCGCTGCTGCTGCTGCTGCTCACGGGCCAGACGCTGAATCTGCAATCGTACATGGGCGTGATTATGTCGGTGGGTGTGTCGGTGGCCAACGCCGTGCTCATTGTCACCAACGCCGAGAGCCTGCGCCTGCGCTACCGCGACGCGGTGGCCGCCGCCCGCCTGGCCGGCGCGGCCCGCCTGCGCCCCGTGCTCATGACGAGTATCGCCATGGTGGCCGGCATGCTACCCATGGCCTCGGGCCTGGGCGAGAGCGGCGAGCAGTCGGCCCCGCTGGGCCGGGCCGTGATTGGCGGCCTGCTGGCCTCCACGGTGGCGGCGCTCTTTATCCTGCCGGTGGTGTTTGCCGCCGTGCAGCGCAAAACCACCTTCGTTTCCGTCTCGCTCGACCCCGACGACCCCGAGAGCGCCAACTTCGACGGCAACGAGGCCCCGACCACCGAGCACAACCTGCGCGAGCAGCCGGTGCTGGCTTAATCTTTTCCTTAAAACTGCCCTTCCTCCTATGAATTTCCCCGCTTTTTCCCGGCGCTGGCTCACCGGCCTGAGTATCACGGCCGCCGCCGCGGCCCTGGGCGGCTGCAACTCTCCCGACGCGGCGCAGGAAAGCCAGTCGGCCACGGCCGAGCCAACGACGGCCGACGTGCGCTACGACGCGGTGCGCGTGACGGCCACCCAGCCGGCCCAGAGCCTGAGTTTGCCCGGCGAGCTGGACAGCTACTTCCAGACCGACCTGTTCCCCCGCGTGAGCAGCTACGTGAAGGCGCTGCACGTCGATATCGGCGACCACGTGCGCCAGGGCCAGCTGCTGGCCGAGCTGGACGCGCCCGAAATGGCCGCCGCCCTGAGTGAGGCCCGCTCGAAGCAGAGCGTGGCCCAGGCGGGCTTTCAGGCCAGTAAGGGCACTTTTCGCCGCCTGCGCCAGACGGCCCGCACCGCTGGGGCCGTGTCGCCGCTGGCCCTCGACCAGGCCCGCACCCAGGCCACCAGTGACAGCCTGAACGTGGTGGCGGCCCGCTCGCACTACCAGGCCGCCGCCCAGATGGCGGCCTACCTGCGCATTACGGCCCCGATGGCCGGCGTTATCACCGAGCGCAACGCCGCGCCGGGGGCGCTGGTGGGGCCGGGCGGCGGGCAGAGCGCGGTGCCCCTGTTTCGGCTTAAGCAGCTCAGCCGCCTGCGCCTGCGCGTGGCCGTGCCCGAAGCCTACGTGGGCGACATCCACGCCGGTGCGCCGGTGCAGTTCAACGTGCGCACCTTCCCGGGGCAGCAGTTCACGGGTAAAATCGACCGGGTAGCCGGCAACGTGACGCCCGGCACCCGCGCCGAGACGGTGGAAATCGACATCAGTAATCCCGGCGAAAAGCTCAAGCCGGGCATGTTTGCCTCCGCGACTATTCCGATTAAGTCACCCAAGAGCAGCTTATTCGTGCCCAAGTCCGCCGTGGTCAGCACCGCCGAGCGCACCTACGTCATCCGGGTGGTGGGCGGCAAAACCGAGCTGGTGGACGTGCAAAAGGGCGACGAGAACGCCGGGCAGGTCCAGGTTTTCGGGGCGCTCAAGGCCGGCGACGTGGTGCTGAAGGCTGGCAACGAGGAAATCGGCAAGGACGAGCCCGTGCAGGTAGCGCTGGCCAGCCGCTAAGGAGCTGGCTACCCGTACTAATCCAGTGAATTCTTGGCTATGTGGTGGACCTATGCCGTGCTTTCGGCCGCTTTCGCATCCTTAACCATCGTCCTGGCTAAAGTTGGCCTGCGCGGCATTGATTCAAGCTTGGCTACTGCTATTCGCCTGGTAGTCGCGCTGGCGATGGCTTGGGGAGTCGTGTACTGGCGGGGTACGCAGGGGCAAATGCAGGGGCTTACGCGCAGCAATTGGCTGTTTCTGGCCGCGTCGGGCCTTACGCTTGGCTTCTCCTGGCTTTGCTACTTTAAAAATTTGCAGCTAGGCAGCGTTTCGCAGGTGGTGCCCGTGACCAAGCTGAGTGTGGCGCTGGCCTTAGTGATGGGTGTCCTATTTCTGGGTGAGCATCTTAGCCGGCTAGGTAGTCTGGGGGCTTTATTCATTGTAGTTGGGACAGTGCTGCTGATTATCTAGCGTCCCGCTGGCACTGTTGTCGCGCCTGTGCAAAGCGCTGGTGGGCATATAGTTAACACGCTTAAGATTTGCTTGCTAAGTCGGCCAACTCCCTAGTGGAACGCCGTCCAGCGGCCTTTCAAGGTTTATCAACACTTATCTCTGCTTTGATATGTCCCACCCCTACTTACCAGCTAGTCGCACCGCATTCAGGAGCGGGGCCATCATCTTCGGTAGCCTACTCTTGGGGCATTTTTCGGCCCGGGCAGCCTTGCTAACAGCCCCGGCTGATTCGCTAGCGCCTATTCGGCCCTTTGTGCTTACCCTAAGCGGTGGCCTCAATGGCCCCTACGGGTGGGGGGTTGACTATGGCCGCCGAATTGCTAAGCATCTAGACGCCGGCGCTGGGCTAGGATACGACTTTTGCGGTCTCAAAGCTGGGGTGGGGGCGCGCTATTATATAGGAGAGGACGCCAAATTTGCCACCTTCGTGGGGGCTAACCTGAGCTACTGTGTTGGCCGTGATAAGGTAACGGTAACGATGACTGACGGGGGGGGACTGCTCCCTCCGGAAACCGCCCAACTAGATATTCATGCTTGCGTAGTCGGGCAGATACGGGTGGGCCTGCGCTGGCAAGCAGGGCAGCGACTGGGCTTCGCCATCGCCCTGGGGCACGGCGTGGTGGTCGGAGCCGACCCTATTCAATACCTAAGCCCAAGTAATCCTTCCGAGAACATTCGGTCACTGGTGAAAGCCCGGCAGCCGGGTGGCCCGGAGCTATCGCTTGCCGTTTCCATGCGGCTGGGACACTCGGATACTTCGAAGGGGAAGTACGATAAAAGCAGACAGTAGCGCCGGGTATAAGCTATGTAACGCGCTAGAATACAACAAGCAGGTTTGTGCTTACCCAAGCTGGCAGTTACCAGAATTTAGGGGCACATGACCTTACTATCTGTCGTTTTTTAGTCTCAGCTAGCAAGCTCTTCCCCCAGGCCCATACAATGTCATGGTGGTCAAATCTGCTGCTGTAAGCAGCCGCCCATTGCGGTGCTTGCTTTTCCTGACTTGGGATTAAAATGCTTTTTTGAATAGGCTTGAGGCGGGGCAGAACTCAACGTTGATTCAGCAGCGATTATCGAATGCTTAGCCTTTTGCCGTGGCGACCTTTGCTTTGATTATAAGCTCATCCTGAATTAATTAGGTGCTTGCAGAAATAACATTACGACTCGTCAGGCCGTAGTCTGCGCAGTTAGTCTTTATTTCTACGCCCATGTCGAAGCTCTTCTCCCTGCTGCTGGTCGCGTTGCTGACTGGCGCGCACACGGCTGGCGCCTGCACCGTTTGCCGGCCCAAAGTGCAGGCGGCTATTCATAACCAGCACTACGCGGCTAACGCGCTGCTCATGCTGCTGCCCGTACTGCTGCTTATCGGCGGCGGGCTGCTCCTTTATTTTTCATCATCCTTCCCTTCACTATATTGGAAACCTACTCTGCTCCGGCCAGCCGCACCCACCGCGCTCCGCTAATTGCCACCGGTATCCTCATGGGGGCGGGCATGGGCGGCTTCGTGGATGGCATCCTGCTGCACCAGATTTTGCAGTGGCACAACATGCTATCCGGTAAAATGCCCCCTAACAACCTCGTGGATGCTAAGGTGAACATGTACTGGGACGGCATCTTTCACGCGGCCGTCTGGATAATGACGGCCCTGGGTCTGCGCCTGCTGTGGGGCGCTGGCGCCCAGACCGATGTGCCATGGTCGGGCCGCACGTTCTTCGGGGGCTTGCTGATAGGCTGGGGCTTGTTTAACGTGGTGGAAGGCACCATTGACCACGAGATTCTGAGCCTGCACCACGTCTACGAGTACACGGGTAACCACCTGCCCGCCGACCTCGCTTTCCTGGGCTTCGGCGTGCTGCTACTGCTATCGGGCTGGGGATTTATTCGGGCCGGCCAGGCTGATAGCATCCGGCTGCGAGTCAGCTAACTGCGGGCTTAGCTACGTTAAGGTCAGCGCTGCTGGATGCTACTTGCATGACCACCTGCCCAGCGGCGGCGTATACCAATAGTCACTTAACTTCTGCCACTATTATGGATAACTTCCTGCGTTTAGTCGCTTCTCCAACAGGCCGTGCGGCCCGCGTTGCCATCGGTGCGGCCCTACTAGGGGCCGGGCTGGTGCAAGCCCGCAAAAACTGGGGACTGGCTGCCCTAGGCCTGTTGCCCCTGGCTATGGGTGGCGCTGACCTGTGCTTGCTGGCCCCACTGCAAGGCCTGCCCTTCGATGGACCCAAGCTACGCGAAACGCTCGGACCGGTACCCGCCTAAACTGGTAGCTACCTGACCTTGGCAGGCCCTGGCGCCGACCTAGCACCTTGCTGGGTTGGCGCCAGGGCCTGCTTCGTAGCGCCTTTTGTGCTCAGGACGTGATGGCTGCGTGCCAGTCATCTCCCTGCGGGGCCGGGGTAGGGGTGCCTTCTGAAGGAGGACCGGCCACGGCGTATATCGACCGGGCTTCGAGCCGCCGCGACACGTGGGTGGCCACCGCAGTGGCAATGAGCAGGGGCATCAGCAGCTTATCGACGTGGGTGCCGAGCTCCAGCATAAGTAGGATAGACGAAAGCGGCGCCTGGGTGGCCGAGGCTAGAATCGCCCCGGCACCCACTACGGCGTAAGCCCCTAGCGACGAGCTAGGGACCGCTGCTGGCCAAACGATGGCCCAGCCCCGCCCGGCCAGCCCGCCCAGCAAGGCGCCGAACGTCAGGGTGGGCGTGAACAGCCCGCCGGGAGCCCCGGTGCGCAGGCAAGCGGCCGTAGCCAGAGGACGCAGCAGCAGCAGCCCGGCGAACAGCAGCACACTCAAGCGGCTGTCAATGGCCTGTTGCACCACGTTGCGGCCGTTGCCTAGCAGCTCGGGAAACTCAATAGCGGCCAGCCCCAGGCCAGCGAATACGACCAGCGGCAGCCACAGCCGGGCCGGGCCGGTGGGCTTGGCACGCCGGGCCCGCCCAATCAGCCGCACGTACCCCACCGACACGACCCCAGCCAGCAGCCCAAATAGCACGCTCCACACCAGCATTCCCGTGGTAACGGCCGCTACGGGCACCACAAAAGTGGGCGCCTGCGGCAGCAGCAGCCACGACACCCAGGTGGCAATGAACGAGACAACCAGCGCCGGCAGCACGGCGGGCAAGGCCAGCGAGCCCAGTAGCACTTCCAGCGCGAAGAGCGCCCCGCCGAAAGGAACGTTGTAGACGGCGGCCATGCCCGCCCCGGCCCCGCAGGCCGCCAGCAGCTGGCGCTCGGGCAAGGTGAGGCGGCCCAGGTCGGCCAGGCTGGCCGCAAACGCCGCCCCGGCCTCCTTCGGGGCCGACTCCCGGCCGAGCGCCGCGCCCAAACTCACCAGGATAACGGAGAGCACCCCATTGTAGAGGGAAGCCAGTAAGGGCAGCGCGCCCGCGTGCAGCCAGATACCGGAGGAAAGGCCCCACCCCGGCTTGGGCCAGAAGCGGCGCGCCAGCCATAGGCCGCCGGCCGTCAGCCCACCGGCAAGGCTAAGCAGCAGCACCCGGTGCCGGGCCGAGCTGTGCTCCACGGCACTCAAAAAATCGCCGCTTTGGTAGGCCCAGGCCAGGTGCTGCACCAGGCGCAGCAGCTTCATGAGCAGTCCGGCGGCTACGCCCGCCGCCACGCCCGCCACCCCGGCCGCCAGCCAGAACCGGAAGCTGAAATGCTTCGGCAAGGCCTGATTCGTAAAATTTGGCTGCTGCGAAGTCCACTCCATACCTGGGCTGTCGGGAAAAATTCAATTCAATAAAGCTACCCGGTCACCCATTCGCTCCGGTCCCGACTGGAGTTGCGCTAATAGTCTGCTTTCGCGCCACTAGCACGTTGCCCGCAGCAATTATATTCAGTCAGCAAGTCTTTCAACGGCGAAAAACGCACGTTAGGGTTGCACAGCCCATTTAATGACAGAAATCTCTTTCATCATGACGTATACTTACGTCATGCTTTGTCGTATATTTGCGACATACTTCATAGTTAGCCATGACCTACGCCAAAACTGCCGCCTTTACTACCGACCAGCAGCAGCTTGCCCGCGTGGCCAAGGCGCTGGCCCACCCGGCGCGGGTAGCCATTATCCAGTTGCTGGCCAGCAAGACCACCTGCATCTCGGGCGACATCGCCGCCGAACTGCCCCTCTCGCGCACCACCGTTTCCCAGCACCTGCAGGAGCTGAAGGCCCTGGACCTGATTCGCGGCGAAATCGACGGACTCACGGTCTGCTACTGCCTCAATACCGAATTGCTAAACCAGGTACACCAACAGTTCACGGCCTTTTTCATCGAGGCCACCGCGACGGGACCGGTCTGCGGGCCGGATGATGCCTGCGCCTGCTAACCCTAACTATCTCACTAAAAGCGCTTTTTTATGAATATGTCCGAAATGAAGCAGTCCCTAGCCGGACTGGAAGCCGTGAATTTTCGCCTGCCTACCGGCGAATACCTGCCGGCGCACTTCCACGTCACGGAAGTGGGCCTGGTGAGCAAGCACTTCATCGACTGCGGCGGCGTCGAGCGCCAGGAAACCGTGGCCAACTTCCAGCTCTGGGAAGCCGGCGACTACGACCACCGGCTGGCCCCGCAAAAATTCCTGCACATCCTGGACCTGTCGGAGAAGATTCTGGGCAGCGAAGATTTGCCCATTGAAGTGGAGTATCAGCAAGCGACCATCGGCAAGTTCGGCCTCACCTTCGACGGCAAGGACTTCGTGCTGACGCCCAAGCAGACCGCTTGCCTGGCGCAAGATGCCTGTGGCATTCCCGACGCCGCCTTTGCTCTGCCCCAACTGCAAGTGGCGTGCTGCACGCCGGGCGGCGGGTGCTGCTAAGGCCTCCCACGGCGCAGCCCCTCGGGTTGCGCCGTTTTGCTTTCCATCCCTCCTCCTCCATTCTTTCCGATGACGATTGCCTTCTTTTCCGACGTGCACGGCAACCTACCGGCCCTGCAAGCGGTGCTGGCCGACTTGGACCAGCGCCGGCCGGACCTGGTGTTTTGCCTGGGCGACCTGGTGGGCTATGCCCCTTGGCCCAATGAAGTGGTGAACGAGGTGCGGCGGCGGGGCATCCCCACGCTGGCCGGCAACTACGACCAGGGCATTGGCCTGGCCAGCTCCGATTGCGGCTGCGCCTACCAAACGGACACCGACAAGGGCCTGGGCGCGCAAAGTATCGCCTACACCAACGCCATTGTGGGGGACGACGAGCGGCGGTACCTGCGCCTGCTGCCCAAGCACATGCGCCTGGATTTCCAGGACGAGCCCTGCACGCTCAGCCTGCTCATGGTCCACGGCTCGCCGCGCCGCATCAACCAATACTTGTTCGAGGACTTTCCGGAAGGCAGCTTTTCGCGCCTGCTGGAAGGGGCCGGGGCGGATATTCTGCTCTTTGGGCACACCCATAAACCCTACCACCGGGCCATTCCCTACGAGCACGAGGGCGAAACCCGCTACCGGCACGCGCTCAACATGGCTTTCTTATAGCAGCAAGGAGCCAAACTTACTCTAAGGACATACCATATATAATATATCCTTAAATTGCAGGTAGATATAATTTTCGCGCGGTCCAAAAAGCTAGGCTTAATAAACCAACTGGCTGTTTCTTTTTGGACTGTCTTTCTGAACCCTATTTGTTGAGATTATTGGCCAAATGGACTGCAAAACTTACAGGGCCAATAAGTTACGGCTTTCTGGGCCTCGCCCGAAACTGCTTGCAGTAATTTTACCCCCTTGCTACTATAAGAAGGCCAGGTAGGCGCTTCGCGGGCGCTGAACGCGCCGGCGGCAGCCGTGGCGTGTGCCCCCGCCGAGCTGGCTTACCCGCTCCCCGGCCCGGTGCTGACTTCCACGCAGCTAGCGGCCGATATCCTGCTGCGCCGCCACTTCACGGCCCCCACGCTGGCCGCCGCCAACCGCTACGGCCTGGGGCCAGACCTGCACCAACTGGTGGCGGCCCCACCCGGCTCATTGGCCCGCCTGAACGCCCAGCAGCGCGTGAGCGAGCAGCTGGCGGCCCTAGCCCTGCTGGTGGGAAGCACCACCGCCGAACTGGACTGCGAGGAGGAGCGCGCCGACCAGGTGGCCGATTACTTGCTCGACCAAGCCGCTCGCCGCATCCGGCGCTACACGCTGCTGGCCATCGTACTCGGGGCCCTAGGCACGGTCGTCACCGGCGGGCTGGCGCTGCTGGAAGTGCGCAAGTCGATTTACCGCCCGGTCGGCATCGCGTTTGGCCTGGCCGGGGCAGCGCTGGGGTTGCTCAGCCTCTACGCCCCCGATACGCGCATTCCCTACGCGCACCGCCGAAACGCGCTGGCCGACATCGGCTTGGTTGACGTAGGGCCGGTGGCTACGCAGCCGCGCACCCTGGCCGCACCGGTGTGGGCCTACCTCACAGCCCCCGCTGGCGCGGCGGGCGCGCTTTCGCGGCGCGAAGCCCTGCTGCACCGCTGGCAAACCACCGGCGAGCTAGGGGCCAAAAGCTCCGCCGACCGGCAGCGCCTGTTGCACCTGCTCTTTGGGCGCGGCGGCACCTACGCGGCCAGCGAGCTGCAAATGCGGGCCAACTTCTACGACCAGCTCGAATCTAGCGTGGCGCTGATGAAGCAGGAGCTGGCCCAGCTGGCCGCGCAGGTAGCGGCGTTGCCGCAGCCCTATTCCGTTAGCAAATAATGATTTACCCGTTCTAGATTATCATTGAGCTGGTACACCATCGGCACGCCGGTCACGATGTCGAGCTGGGTTATCTGCTCGTCGGTGAGCTTGTCGATGTATTGCACCAGGGCGCGCAGGCTGTTGCCATGGGCGCAGACGATGACCTTTTGCTGCTGGCGCAGGGCGGGCATCACCGTCTCGGTCCAGAAGGGCAGCACGCGGGCCAGGGTTTCGCTCAGGTTC
>Ga0160428_1000403_pt1 | contig 49734 bp, 45 predicted proteins | sample SolpanmetagenomM_FD_108198 | JGI IMG/M metagenome (GOLD analysis project Ga0160428, IMG submission 108198) | Solar panel surface microbial communities from Lawrence Berkeley National Laboratory, California, USA - M | ecosystem: Engineered > Built environment > Solar panel > Unclassified ... | reverse complement strand
TCCGGCGCGGCCTGGTTGATGATCTTGAAGTAGCCGCCGCCGGCGAGCTTCTTGAACTTCACCAGGGCGAAGTCGGGCTCGATGCCGGTGGTGTCGCAGTCCATCACGAGGCCGATCGTGCCGGTGGGCGCGATCACGGTGGCCTGCGCATTGCGGTAGCCGTGCTCCTCGCCGAGCTTCAGCGCCCGGTCCCAGGCGGCGCGGGCATGGTCGCCGAGATCGGCCTGCGGGATGTTGGCGTGGTCGAGGGCGACCGGCGCGACGTTGAGGAACTCATAGCCCTCCGCCTCGCCGTGCGCGGCCCGGCGATGGTTGCGGATCACCCGCAGCATCGCGTCGGCATTCTCCTCATAGGCCGGGAAGGTGCCGAGTTCGGCCGCCATCTCGGCCGAGGTCGCGTAGGCGACGCCGGTCATGATCGCGGTGAGCGCGCCGGCGAGTGCCCGGCCGGCGTCCGAATCGTAGGGCAGGCCCATGGTCATCAGCAGGCCGCCGATATTGGCGTAGCCCAGACCCAGCGTGCGGTAGCGGTAGGAGAGTTCCGCGATCTCCTTCGACGGAAACTGCGCCATCATCACGGAGATCTCGAGCACCACCGTCCAGAGGCGGTTGAGGTGCTCGAACGCCTCCACGTCGAAGCGCTTGGTCTCCCGGTCGTACATCGTCAGCAGGTTCGCCGAGGCGAGATTGCAGGCCGTGTCGTCGAGGAACATGTACTCGGAGCACGGGTTCGAGGCCCGGATCCGCCCGCCGGCCGGGCAGGTGTGCCAGTCGTTCATCGTGCTGTTGAAGTGCAGGCCCGGATCCGCCGAGGCCCAGGCCGCCTCGCCGATCCGCTCCCACAGCTCACGGGCCTTCAGGGTCTTGGTGACCTTGCCGGTGGTGCGGGCCTGGAGGCTCCAGTCGGCATCCGCCTCGACGGCGCGCAGGAAGTCGTCGGTCAGCGAGACCGAGTTGTTGGAGTTCTGGCCCGCGACCGTGAGGTAGGCCTCCGAGTCCCAGTCGGTGTCGTAGACGGGGAAGTCGATCTTGGTGAAGCCCTGCCGGGCGAACTGCACGACGCGCTTGATGTAGGCGTCCGGCACGGAGGCGCGGCGGGCGGCCTTGATCTCCCGCTTGAGGGCGGGGTTGCGCTCCGGATCGAAGCAGGCGTCCCCCTCCGCCTCGCACTGGGTGCAGGCCTTCATCACGAGGTTGAGGTGCTTGGAGACCACCTTCGAGCCCGTCACCAGGGCGGCGACCTTCTGCTCCTCCTTCACCTTCCAGTCGATGAAGGACTCGATGTCCGGATGGTCGATGTCGACGATCACCATCTTGGCGGCGCGCCGGGTGGTGCCGCCCGACTTGATCGCGCCGGCCGCCCGGTCACCGATCTTGAGGAAGCTCATCAGGCCCGACGACTTGCCGCCGCCGCCGAGCTTCTCGTTCTCGCCACGCAGCATCGAGAAGTTGGAGCCGGTGCCCGAGCCGTACTTGAACAGCCGCGCCTCGCGGACCCACAGGTCCATGATGCCGCCCTCGTTGACGAGGTCGTCCTGGACCGACTGGATGAAGCAGGCATGCGGCTGCGGGTGCTCGTAGGCCGAGGCCGACTTGGTCAGCACGCCGGTCTTCGGGTCGCAGTAATAATGGCCCTGGCTCGGGCCATCGATCCCGTAGGCCCAGTGCAGGCCGGTGTTGAACCATTGCGGCGAGTTCGGCGCCACCATCTGGCGGGCGAACATGAAGCGCAGCTCGTCCATGAAGGCCGCGGCATCGTCCTCGGACGAGAAGTAGCCGCCCTTCCAGCCCCAGTAGGTCCAGCAGCCGGCGAGCCGGTCGAAGACCTGCGTGGCGGAGGATTCGGAGATGAAGCGCTCATCCTCGGGGAGTTCGGCCAGCGCCGCGTCGTCCGGCACCGCGCGCCAGAGGAAGGACGGGACCGCGTTCTCCTCGACCTTGCGCAGCCGGGCCGGCACGCCCGCCTTGCGGAAGTACTTCTGCGCGAGCACGTCGCTCGCGACCTGGCTCCAGCTCTCCGGCACGTCGATGCCGTCGAGGCGGAAGACGATCGATCCGTCCGGGTTGCGGATCTCGCTCAGCGCCTTGCGGAAGGGGATGCCGGCATAGGGCGATTGTCCGGCCGTGGTGTAGCGACGCTCGAACCGCATGAAACACACCTCTCCCGACGGGACACGACGGTCCCGGCCCCGCCTCGAAGCGGGGTCTGTGCCCGATGATGGGACTCGGAGTCCGCCGCGCCCGAAGGCCGGGCGCGAGGCGGATCCGCGAATGGAATCTTGGAACGGCCAGCCCTGCTCTAACGCACCACTCAAGGGCGCGACCGATGCAGGGACACTACCGCCGCCAAGCCACTCACGTCAACAAGTGGTGTGCGGCGACTCTGTTCCACGCTAGATGTTGTGCCGGCTCGCAAAAGCCTGTGGATATCCCGGGCGGTCCGGATAAGTGTCCTTCCGGCTTCCCGGAATCGCCTCGGGAAAATTTTGGATTCACAGCGCAACGCGAAGCCGGGGTCCATCGGGTGCGGCGGAAGGCCCGATCCGGAGTCGGTGCGTTGCCGGAGAGCGACACAACCGCCAGGCGGCTGGACTTGGACGTGCGCGCTGACCATAACGGCGCCCAGACGCGCCGTGGCGGCGCGGCACGACCTCGGGATCGGCGATGGCGCTGAAGGACACTTTGCTGCGCGTCTTCACGTGGTGGAACGGTCAGACCGTCTCCCTCGCCATGCAGACCGCGCGCACCGGCATCTTCGTCGGCGAGGACGAGTTCGGGAACAAGTACTACAAGGCCGAGGGCGCGCTGATCGACCGCTCGGTCGGTTCGGAGCGGCGCTGGGTGGTCTATAACGGCTACGCCGACGCCTCGAAGGTGCCCCCGGGCTGGCGCGGCTGGCTCTGCCACAACGTCGACGTGGCCCCGAGCGAGGAGACCTACGAGCCGCGCGCGTGGCAGAAGTCCCACGTCGAGAACCAGACCGGGACGCCGAACGCCTACCGGCCCGCGGGATCGCAGCTCTCCTGGGGGCAGCGGCCGGCGACCACCGGCGATTACGTGTCCTGGACGCCGGGCGAGTAGGACGCGGCGCTCCGGCCGCTGCGGCGCCCTTTTGCCGCCACCGTTGCGGTGTTCATGGCGGGCCAATCCCGAACGTCCGCCGCGCACCTGACGGCGCGGCCGGCCACCCTCGTCTAGGGGTCCGAGCCTTGAGCCGCATCACAACCCTCGCACGCCGCGCGCTCGCCCCGAGCCTCGCGCTCGCTCTCTGCGCGAGCCCGGCCGCCGCCGACAAGATCAAGAACCCGACCGCCGTCTTCTCCGGTCTCGACAAGATCACCGGCCGCATCGTGTCGTTCGAGGTCGCGGTGGACGAGACCGTGCAGTTCGGCGCCCTACAGCTCACCCCGCGGGTCTGCTACACGAGGCCGCCCACCGAGAGCGTGAAGACCACGGCGTTCCTCGAAGTCGACGAGGTAACCCTCGACAGCAAGTACCGCCGGATCTTCACCGGCTGGATGTTCGCGTCGAGCCCCGGCCTGCACGCCATCGAGCATCCGATCTACGACGTGTGGCTGGTCGACTGCAAAGGCGGCAGCGACGTGATCGCCGAGGCCAAGGAGCAGGAGGATGTTCCCGCCGTCGCGGCCAAGCCCGAGAAGGCCAAGCGCCCGGGCCGGGACGCCACGAAGACCGCCCAGCAGCTCAACGCCGCCGGCCAGGTGGACGTGGAGGCCCCCCGCGGAGTGCCGGTCCAGCCCCGCCAGAAGCCGTCGCGCAAATTCTTCCCGTCGAACGAGGGCCCGGCGCCGGCGCCGCCACCCGTGCAGCAGCAGCCGCAGAACCTGTTCGACGCGCTGTTCCGATAGGACAGATCCCGAACCCTGAAACGCGTCCGGTGCCGGGATTCGGACCCATGGGCGGACGCTCCAGCCCACCCTCATCCTGAAGCTCGGCCTGAGGGCCTCGGGTCGGACGGGGCCGGCCGTGACGGCCCGACAGCTTGCCCCCGGAAGCGCGGCGCCATCGGACGCACCCGTCGCGGCGCCTAAGCCTCGTCGCCGCTCCCGAGGGCCGCGAGCACCCGGGCGCCCCTGACCGAGCCGTCGCAGGGCCAGACGTGCCAATCCGCGGCCTGTTCGAGGGCCTCGGCGAGCCGCCGCTTGTAGATATGGCGGGGCAGTTCCTCGGCGCCGAACTGCGAGAGGTGCTCGGTGACGAACTGGGTGTCGGCGAGCCGGTATCGCCCGGCGCGCAGGCGGCCCATCAGGTGGACGAGGGCGACCTTCGAGGCGTCGCGCACCTCGTGGAACATGCTCTCGCCGAAGAAGGCCGCCCCGAGGGAGACGCCGTACAGGCCGCCGACGAGGCGGCGGTCCTCCCCGGCATAGACCTCCACGGTGTGGACGTAGCCGAGATCGTAGAGCGCGCCGTAGAGGTCGCGGATCCGCCCGTTGATCCACGTGCGCTCGCTGTCCCGGCGCGGCGCGGCGCAGCCGTCGATCACCCCGTGGAAATCCGTGTCGCAGCGGACCTCGAACTGGTCGGACCGCACCGTCCGGGCGAGGCGCCGGGGCACGCGGAAATCGTGGAGGGGCAGGACGCCGCGCGCCTTGGGCTCGACCCAGTAGAGGGTCGGGTCGTCGGCATCCTCGGCCATCGGGAAGATGCCCGCCGCGTAGGCCTTCAGCAGGATCTCGGGGGTGATGTCCACGCGGCTGGGATCGTGCATGGCCTCAGTGTCGCGCGCGGGCGGCGCGAAGACCAGAGCCCGGGCGGGGCGCGGTCGCCGCAGATCCGGCCTGAGCCGGTCAGGCCTTCATGCCGCCGTCTTCCAGGAAATGCTCCAGCCAGTGGATGTCGTAAAGCCCGTTCTGCACGTCCGCGTTACGAACCAGGGTCCGGAACAACGGCAGGGTCGTGTCGACGCCGTCGATGACGAATTCGTCCAGCGCGCGGCGCAGGCGCATCAGGCACTCGTTGCGGGTGCGCCCGTGGACGATCAGCTTGCCGATCAGCGAGTCGTAGTGCGGCGGGATCCGGTAGCCCTGGAAGGCGGCGGAATCGACCCGGACGCCGAGACCGCCCGGCGTGTGGTAGTGGGTGATCTCGCCCGGCGACGGGCGGAAGGTCTCCGGGTGCTCGGCGTTGATCCGGCACTCGATGGCATGGCCCTCGACCTTGATGTCGGCCTGCGACACCGACAGCGGACCGCCCGACGCGACCTGGATCTGCTCGATGACGAGGTCGATGCCGGTGATCATCTCGGTGACCGGGTGCTCCACCTGGATCCGGGTGTTCATCTCGATGAAGTAGAACCGGCCGTCCTCGTACAGGAACTCGACGGTGCCGGCGCCGAGATAGCCGAGTTCCTTCATGGCGTTGGCGCAGATGCCGCCGATCTCGGCGCGCATCGATTCGTTGAGCGCCGGCGATCCGCCTTCCTCCCAGACCTTCTGGTGACGCCGCTGGAGCGAGCAGTCGCGCTCCGCGAGGTGGACCGCGCCGCCGCGCCCGTCGCCCAGGACCTGCACCTCGATGTGGCGGGGCTTCTCCAGGTACTTCTCCAGATAGACCGCGTCGTCGCCGAACGCCGCCTTCGCCTCGGACTTGGCCATGCCGATCGCCTGCTCCAGGTCGGCCTCGGTGCGCGCCACCTTCATGCCGCGCCCGCCGCCGCCCGACGCGGCCTTGACCAGGACCGGGTAGCCGATCTCGGCGGCGACCCGCTTGGCGGTGACGGCATCCTCGACGCCGCCCTCGGAGCCGGGGACGCAGGGGATGCCGAGCTTCAGCGCCGTGCGCTTGGCCTCGATCTTGTCGCCCATGGTGCGGATGTGCTGCGCCTTGGGGCCGATGAAGCCGATCTGGTGATGGGCCAGAACCTCGGCGAAGCGCGCATTCTCCGACAGGAAGCCGTAGCCGGGGTGCACCGCGTCCGCGCCCGTGATCTCGCAGGCCGCGATGAGGGACGGGATGTTGAGATAGCTGTCGCGGGCGGCCGGCGGCCCGATGCAGACGCTCTCGTCGGCCAGCCGCACATGCATGGCGTCGGCATCCGCCGTCGAGTGGACCGCCACGGTGGCGATCCCGAGCTCCTTCGCGGCCCGCAGGATGCGCAGGGCGATCTCGCCGCGGTTCGCGATCAGGATCTTGTCGAACATCGGACCCGTTAGGGCGTCCTGGCGATCCGAACCGCGCAGGAGGCACTATCCTCTTGTTGTGCGGCGTCTTCCAGGACTGAACGGCGAGCCCGGCGGACGTCCTAACTGATGACGAGCAGGGCCTCGCCGAACTCGACCGGCTGGCCGTCCTCCACGAAGATGGCGGTGACCGTGCCGGCGCGGGGCGCCACGATCTCGTTGAAGGTCTTCATCGCCTCGATGAGGAGCAGCTTGTCGCCGACCGCGACCGTCGAGCCGATATCCACGAAGGCCTTGGCGTCGGGCGAGGGCCGCAGATAGGCGGTTCCGACCATCGGCGACGGCACGCTGCCGGGCTGCGTCCGCACGGGTTCGGCGGGGGCGAGGGCGGACGAAGCCGAGGGCGCCGCCGGCACGGGGGCGGCGATCGCCGCCATCGGCGCCGGGGCCGCGACCTGCACGCTCACGGGTTCGAGCCGCCGCACGACGCGGATGCGCAGGTCGCCCTTCTCGACCTCGATCTCGGACAAGCCGGTCTCGGTGACGAGGTTGGCGAGCTCGCGCACGAGCTCGGGATCGATGGCGTCGTTCTTTGGCATCCGGCCTACTTCGTATCGCGGCGCGCCGCCCGGTTCATCCGGAACGGCGCTGGACCGTGGCCCTGCGGCTGGCGGCTCTTAGACGAAGGCAGCCCGGCGCGACAAGGCCACGCAGAGCACCTTCCGTCATGCGGCGGGCCGACCCTGCCGCTCAGCAGGAGGCGTGGCCGCATTGACGCACGTCGGCGATGGTCTTGCGCATCGGCTCGACGCCGACCGCGCCCGGGATCACCTCGTCGCCGATGATGAAGGCCGGCGTGCCCGACAGGCCGAGCCGGTCGCCGAGACCGCGATTCTCGCTGAGCGCGGCCTTCACCTCGGGCGAGGCCATGTCCTTCTGCAACTTGGCGGTGTCGACGCCGAGGTCCTTGGCCACCTGGATGGCCTTGGCGCCGTTCACCCGGCCCTTGGATTCCAGAAGCTTCTGGTGAAATTCGAACAGCTTTTCGCCCTTAAGCTGCTGACGCACCGCGACGGCAGCCTGGCTGGCCTCGAGGGATTCCGGACCGAGCACCGGGAAATCCTTGATCACGACCCGCAGCTTCGGATCGGACTTGATCAGCGCCTGCACGTCGCCCAGCGCCTTGCGGCAGTAGCCGCAATTATAGTCGAAGAACTCGACCAGCGTGACGTCGCCCGACGGGTTGCCGGCGACCACGTCGTGCGGGCCGTTGAGCAGCGCCTCGCGCGACTCCTTGAGAGCGGCGGCCTGGGCGAGGCGCTGCGTCTCGGTCTGCTGCTTCTCGGCCTCGGCGAGCGCTTCCTGGAGAACCTCGGGGTGCTTGACCAAGTAATCCTTGACGATCGCCTCGATACCGGCGCGCTGCGCGTCCGTGAACGGCGCCGCCGCGGGCGGTTGCGCGGTCTGCGCGAGCGCTGGCGCGGCCGCGAGGCCGAGCGCGAGGATCAGAGCGGGCAGGGGGCGGATGAACGGCATGGATCCTCGCTTGCGGGGCAAGCCGGCCCGCGCGTGGGGCGAGCGGTAGGAACCGGGTTTGGCGTTTTCACGGCACCCGGTCAAATCCGGTGACGACTTCGCGGGGCGATACAGCGGCCGCCGTCGGTCCGGCAGCGCCCGAATCCAGAAGCCGGGCGGCCGCGCCCGGCCAGAGGACCGGCTCGGTCGCACCGGGGCCAAGGCGCTCAGCCAGCACTGACGACAGGCGGGACGGCAAGGGCGGGATCAGGCACGGCTTTGCGGCCGAGGGTACGGGCGGCCGGGCCCAGGCGGCCAAGGTCCTGACGCGGCCCAGCGGGCCCTCCGCTTGAGGCTGGCACCGCGAGGGGCTACCCCGGGGGGCCGGCCTCGCCCGGCGCAGAATGGCAACCGCATGACCCCGATTTCCCGGCGCGCCGCCGCCGTCCAGCCGTTCCTTGCCATGGACGTCATGGCCGCCGCCGCCGCGAAGGCCCGCGCCGGGAGCGACGTGGTGCGGATGGAGGTCGGCCAGCCCTCCGCGCCGGCACCGCAGGCGGTGATCGCGGCCGCGCAGGCGGCCCTGGCCACCGGCCGCGTGCCCTACACGGAAGCCCTCGGGCTGCCGACCCTGCGCGCGCGGATCGCCCGGGATTACGCGGAGCGGCACGGCGTCGCGGTCGGTCCGGAGCGCGTGGTGATCACGACCGGATCCTCGGCCGGCTTCATCCTGGCCTTCATGAGCCTGTTCGACGCCGGAGCCCGCGTGGCGGTGCCGCAGCCCGGCTATCCGGCCTATCGCAACATCCTGTCGGCCCTCGACCTCGTCCCGGCGCCCATGATCCTGCGCGCCGAGGATCGCTTCGCGCCGACGGCCGCCCTCCTCCGCGAGACCCACGCGCGTGCCGCGGTGGCCGGCGTGCTGGTGATGAGCCCCGCCAATCCGTCCGGCACGGTGATCACGGAGGCAGCCCTGCGCGACCTCTGCACGACGACCCGGGCCCTGGGCCTGCCGCTGATCTCGGACGAGATCTACCACGGCCTCAGCTACGGGCTGCCCACCGTCACGGCCCTCCAGTTCGATCCGGACGCGGTGGTGATCAACTCGTTCTCGAAGTATCACTGCATGACCGGCTGGCGCATCGGCTGGATGGTGGTGCCGGAGGCGCTGGTCCGCCCGATCGAGCGCCTGGCGCAGAACCTGTACATCTCGGCGCCCTACCTCTCGCAGGTCGCCGCGCTGGCGGCCTTCGATGCCACGGCGGAACTGGACGCCGTGCGCGACGGATACGCGCGCAACCGCGGGATCCTGCTCGACGCGCTGCCCGGCCTCGGCCTGGGGCGCCTCCACCCGGCGGACGGCGCCTTCTACCTCTACGCCGACGTGGCGAACCTCACCGGCGACGCCTCCGACTTCTGCCGGCGGATGCTCGACGAGGCGCATGTCGCGGCGACGCCGGGGCTCGACTTCGACCCGGAGGAGGGTCACCACCACGTCCGGTTCTCGTTCGCGGGCTCGGAGGCCGAGTGCCGCGAGGCGGTCTCCCGCCTGCGCGCCTGGCTGCGCTGACGGTCAGGCGGCTTCCACCGGCACCAGATCGCCGACCGCCTCGAACAGCTGCGCGAAATGCTCGATCACCCGGTCGGGCCCGAGTTCGGCGACCGGGCGGTCGGTGTAGCCGAAGGTGACGGCGACCACCGGGATCCCCGCCGCCTTGGCGGTGTCGATGTCGGTGCGGGAATCGCCGACCATCACGGCCCGGGCCGGGTCGCCCCCCGCCTGCGCGATCGTGCCGGCGAGGTGGCGCGGATCGGGCTTGAACTGCGGGAACGTATCGCGGCCGCAGATGGCCGCGAAGCGGTGGCCGATGCCGAGGATCCGCAGCAGCTCGACCGACTGTCCCTCGTACTTGTTGGTGCAGACCGCGAGCCGGAAGCCCGCCGCTTCCAGCGCGTCGAGGGCCTCGACCACGCCCGGGTAGAGGTGCGACGTGTCGGCGAGGTGGTCGCCGTAATGGGCGATGAAGTCGTCGAACAGGCGCTCGTGATCCTCCGGCGAGAGGGCGCGCCCCTCAGCCTCGAAGCCGCGCCGGATCAGCGCCTTGGCGCCGGCCCCGATCAGGCCCCTGGCCTGCGACAGGGGCAGCTCGGCCAACCCCTCACGCTTCATCAGCACGTTGAGGGTGCCGATCAGGTCGCCCGCGGTCTCCGCGAGGGTCCCGTCCAGGTCGAACACGGCGATCGGCGGGCGGGACGACGGTTCGGCGGACATGGATGCGGGGCTCCTGTTGGGTCCGGTCTCGCTAGCGGTGCGCGGCACGCGGAGCAACCCGACGCCGCGACGCGGGTCCGGGCGCGTGCAGGTACCTTTCCGGACGGGCCCGGTATATGGGACGCCACGCCCCAGACTCGCCCGAAAGCGGCGCGAGAGGCTGCGTTCACCCGCCCCGAGGGATCCGCGATGAAACCGTCTCTGCCCCTCCTGGCCGTGTGCGCCGCGCTCCACGCCCTGCCGGCCGCGGCGGCGTCCTACGAGTTCGTGCCCGCGCCCCAGACCGACCTCAACCGCATGTATCGCGTCGACAAGGTCACCGGTGAGGTGACCTCCTGCCAGTACGGCCTGCAGGAATCGGTGGGCGGGATCGGCCAGACCGTCTGCTTCGGCCCGGGCGAGGGCGCGGGCGCCCAGACCCCGTCGGAATACGGGCTGGTGGCGAGCCGCCACAGCCGCGAGGCCGGCGTCTTCCGCGTGAACTACCGGACCGGCGAGATGAGCATCTGCTTCGTGCTCGTGAAGAAGGAGCAGGTGGTCTGCACCCAGCAGGGCAAGCCCGGAGCCGAGGCCGGATCCGACGCGCCGCTGACCGGCTCGGCGCCCGGCCGCGCCGGGGCCAGCGCCACGCCGACGCAGGGCGGGCGCCCCTGAGGCGGCCGACGCGCGCCGGCCGCCGGTGACGCGGCATTGTCGCGGCATTGTCGGAGCGGGCGTTCCGATCGGACCTGTCCCATGCTAGGGGCCGGCCGGACTCAGCGGAAGGACGATCGGCACAGGATGCGCGCTCCCTCGACCGACATCGCCGACAGGAACCCCGCGCGGTGAGCGGGCCGGACCTGCGCCGCGCGGCGGCGGCACGCGCCCTCGATCTCGTCGAGCCCGGCATGCGGCTCGGCCTCGGAACCGGCTCGACCGCCGCGGCCTTCGTGGCGCTCCTTGGCGAGCGGGTGCGCGACGGGCTCGACATCATCGGGGTGCCGACCTCGGAGGCGACGCGCCTGCAGGCCGAGGGCCTCGGCATCCGCCTCGCCACCCTGGATGAGCAGCCGGACCTCGACCTGACGATCGACGGCGCCGACGAGGTCGATTCTGAGCTGCGCCTGATCAAGGGTGGCGGCGCCGCGCTCCTGCGCGAGAAGATCGTGGCCTTCGCCAGCCGCCGGATGGTGGTGATTGCCGACGCCGCCAAGCGGGTCGCGACGCTGGGCGCCTTTCCCCTGCCGATCGAGGTGAACCCGTTCGGCCTCACCGCCACCCAGCGCGCCGTCGAGGCGGCGGTCGCACGCGCCGGCTGCGCCGGCCCGGTCCGCCTCCGGCACGGGCCGGACGGCGGCGCCGTCGTCACGGACGGCGGGCACCATATCCTCGACGCGCATCTCGGCACGATCCTCGATCCGGAAGGCCTGGGCGCCGCGCTCTGGGCCGTGCCGGGCGTCGTCGAACACGGCCTGTTCCTCGGCATCGCCGACGCCGCGATCCTGGCCGCCGCCCGCGACGGGACGGCCGAAGTCACCGTTCTCGGCAGCCTCGCCTGAGGCGCCGCGCTCCCCTCAGGCCATCGTCTCAAGAAAGCCCCGCATGTCCCGACGCCTCATCGCCGCGCTCGGCCTCGCGCTCCTCGCGTCTCCGCAGGCGGCCTCCGCCCAGGCGAACAAGCCCGCGCCCGCCAAGCCGGCCGCGACGCCCGGCACGGCGGCCGCCAACACGCCCGGCGAGACCTATTCCCAGAGCCACCTCGCGCTCGCCCGCGAGGTGATGCTGAGTTCCGGCATCGCCCGCTCGTTCGATTCGGTGCTGCCGTCCTTCGCGGAGCAGATCCGCAAGCAGGCGGTCACCCGGCCCGAACTCGCCAAAGACCTCGACGAGGTCCTAGCCTCGCTCCAGCCGGAGATGGAGCTGCAGAAGCAGCGCATGATCGGCATCGCGGCGCGCACCTACGCGACCAAGTTCTCGGAGACCGAGCTGAAGGAGATCGCAACCTTCTTCCGCTCGCCCGCCGGCAAGCACTACGTCGAGGCGCAGCCGCAGCTCCTCGACGAGATGGTGCAGGAGATGCAGGACTGGACGCAGGACGTCTCGGAATACGTGATGGTCCGCGTCCGCGCCGAGATGGGCAAGCGCGGACACCAGATGCAGTGAGGACGGCCGCGGCCGAGAGCGGGTCGCGGTGACGGACCGCATGGTCGCGGCCGGCCGCCTCTACGCGGCGGGGGGCGGGCTGCTCGCCGTCATGCCGCTCGCGATGGTGCTCGCCAACCGGTCGAGCCCGGCGGTCGTCGGCCTCGCCGCGCTCGCCTTCCTGGCCGGGCGCTGCCTTGAGGACGCCGCCGCCTGCCGGGAGCATCTCCTCCGGCCCCTCGCGAGCGCGCTCGGGGGCACGGCCCTGGCGTTCCTGGCCTGGTGCCTCGTCTCGCTGAGCTGGACCCCGTTCCCGGCGAGCGCGCTCCGGGTGCTCGGCGAGTTCCTGCCGACCCTGGCCGCCGCCTACCTGCTCGCCGCCCTGGCGCCCGGCCGCATCCCGGCCTTCGCGCCGCGCCTGGCCGCAAGCGCGATCGGCCTCGCGGGCCTGCTGATCGCGGGGGATCTGGCGTCCGATCTCGCCCTGGAACGCGCGCTGGGGCGCCGCGTCGCCGCCTTCGTGCACAACAGGCCGGCGCTGACGCTCGATCTCGTGGCCGGCCCGGTGGCGCTTGTCCCGTGGCGGCGGCGCGCCCGCGGCCCCGCGACGGCGGTGATCGCCCTGGCGGCGCTCGGGGTGCTGCGCTCGATCAGCGGGGCCGCGCAGCTCGGCCTGTTGGCCGGCGCCGCGATGTTCGCCCTGGCCCGGGTGCTGCCGCCGCGGATCGGGATCGGGCTGGCCGGCCTCGGCCTCGGCCTCGCGGTGGCCCTCGCCCCGGTCGAGGGCGATCTCCTGGCCCGCATCATGCCGGAGGCCGCCCACGAGCGCCTCGTCCAGTCCTCGTCGCGGGCGCGGGTCGCCATCGCGCGGAGCTTCGGGGCGAGCGTCGCCGCCGATCCCTGGCGGGGCGCGGGCGTCGGCACCAGCGCGCGCTTCGCCGAGACACCCGTCGCCGGGACGGTCCCGCCCGAGATGCGGGTCCTGCTCGGGGTCGGGCACCCGCACAACAGCTTCCTTCAGGTCTGGGCCGAACTGGGGTTGCCCGGCGCGGTCCTCGCCAGCCTCGCGCTGATGCTGCTCCTCGCCCGGATCGCCCGGCTGCCCCAGCCGGACCGGGCCGCGGCCCTCGGTCTCGTCGCCGGCACGGCGGCGATCGCGTTCGTCGAGCACAACGGCTGGGCCGCGTGGTGGACGGCGGGGCTCGGCGCTGCCATCTCGTGGATGCGCGCCGCCTCGAAGCCCGGCGCGATCACGGGATCCGGGATGGACGATTCGGCATGAGCGCGTACGACGTCGACCTCTTCGTCATCGGCGGCGGTTCGGGGGGCGTCCGCGCGGCGCGGATCGCGTCCGGCTACGGCGCCCGGGTGATGCTCGCCGAGGAGTACCGGGTCGGCGGCACCTGCGTGATCCGCGGCTGCGTCCCGAAGAAGCTGATGGTTTACGCGGGCCGGTTCGCCGACGAGTTCGAGGACGCGGCCGGCTTCGGCTGGACGGTGGAGAAGCCCCGCTTCGACTGGGGCACCCTCAAGCGCCGCCGCGACGCCGAGGTGACCCGCCTCGAAGGCATCTACGACGCCAACCTGATCCGCGCCGGGGTCGAGATCGTGCCCGAGCGGGCGGTGATCGAGGATCCGCACATGGTGCGCCTCGTCGGATCGGGGCGGACCGTCCGGGCCGAACGGATCCTGGTGGCGGTCGGCGGGCATCCGGTGAAGGAGCCCGCGGTGCCCGGCATCGAGGATGCGATCACCTCCAACGAGGTGTTCGAGCTGGAGAGCCTGCCGGAGCGGATCCTGGTCATCGGCGGCGGCTACATCGCGGTGGAGTTCGCGGGCGTCTTCGCCGCGCTGGGAAGCCGGACGACCCTGCTGCACCGCGGCGACCGCCTGCTGCGCGGCTTCGACGACGAGGTCCGGGATGCCCTCGCGGAAGCCTACGGCCACCGGATGGACCTGCGGCTCGGGCGGACGCTCACGCGGATCGAGCGCCACGACGGCAGCCTCCGGGCCGAGCTCGATGACGGCAGCGCGATCCCGGTCGATCAGGTGCTGGTCGCCACGGGGCGGCGTCCGAACGTCGCCGGGCTGGGCCTCGACCGGGTGGGCATCGGGACCGACGCCGCGGGGGCGATCCCGGTCGACGCCTATTCCCAGACCTGCGTCCCGTCGATCTACGCGGTGGGCGACGTGACGAACCGGGCCAACCTGACCCCGGTGGCGATCCGCGAGGGGCACGCCTTCGCCGACACGGTCTTCGGCGGCAAGCCGGCCTGCGTCGACCATCGCCTGATCCCGACCGCGGTGTTCTCCACCCCCGAGATCGGCGTGGTCGGCCACACCGAGGCGGCGGCGCGGGAGGTCTACGGGAAGATCGACGTCTACAAGGCGCGTTTCCGCCCCATGAAGGCGACCCTGTCGGGCCGCGAGGAGCGGATCTTCATGAAGGTGCTGGTCGACTGCGCCACCGACCGGGTGGTGGGCGTCCACATCTTCGGCCACGACGCCGGCGAGGTCATCCAGGCGGTGGGCATCGCCGTGACGATGGGCGCCACCAAGGCCGATTTCGACCGCACGATCGCGGTCCATCCCACCGCCGCCGAGGAACTCGTGACCATGCGGGTCCCGGAGGTCACCAAGCATCCGGTGGGCGTCGGCTGAGGACTCCGCGGCGCAGGCCCTCGACGCGGTGCCCGCCCGAGCCATATCAGGGTCATGGGCAAGCAGGGCGCAGGCAAGGGACAGGGCGGCGACGACGCGCATGCGCGTCGACAGGCGGTCATCGACGGCCTGCTGGCCGACGCCCTGCGCCCGGCCTTCCACCGGCCGCCGAGCCACGAGGCGCTGCCGCCGGACATCCGGCACGCCATCGACCAGCTCCTCGCCAAGGCAGAATCCCAGCGCAGCCGCTGCCTGACCTACGACGACCTTGAGGAGGCCCTGCCGCCCCGCGACGTCTCGGCGGAGGATCTCGAGGCCATCTTCTGGATCCTCGCCGAGCACGGGATCGAGGTCGAGGACGGCGAGGCCTGACGCGTCGGCGTGCCTGCCCCTGCACGCCCGGCACTCGCAACGCGGCGGGAACCCCTCTATAAGCCGCGCTTCGCGCACGAAGCGCGGTCGCACGAAAGGTGCGCGGAGAGAGGTCATGGGCGAGCGTTGGACACCGAAGAGCTGGAGACATCTGCCGATCGAGCAGGTGCCCGCCTATCCGGACGCCGCCGCGCTGGGTGCCGTCGAGACGCAGATCGCGAGCTTTCCACCGCTGGTGTTTGCCGGTGAGGCCCGCAAGCTGAAGGCCGCGCTCGCGCGCGTCGGAGCGGGCGAGGCCTTCCTGCTGCAGGGCGGCGACTGCGCCGAGAGCTTCGACGAGCATTCCGCCGACAACATCCGCGACTTCTTCCGCGTGTTCCTGCAGATGGCGATGGTGCTGACCTTCGCGGGCGGCTCGCCCGTGGTGAAGGTCGGGCGCATCGCCGGGCAGTTCGCGAAGCCGCGCTCCTCGCCCACCGAGACCCTCGACGGGGTCAGTCTGCCGAGCTACCGCGGCGACATCGTCAACGGCATCGGCTTCACGGACGAGTCCCGCGTGCCGGATCCGCGGCGTCAGCTGGAAGCCTACCGCCAGTCGGCCGCGACCCTGAACCTGCTGCGCGCCTTCGCGACCGGCGGCTACGCCAACCTGGAGAACGCGCATCGCTGGATGCTCGGCTTCGTGAAGGATTCGCCGCAATCCTCGCGCTACCAGGATGTCGCCGGCCGCATGACCGACGCCCTCGACTTCATGCGGGCGATCGGCATCAATCCGGAGACCCATCCGGAGGTGCGGACCACCGATTTCTACACCAGCCACGAGGCCCTGCTGCTCGGCTACGAGGAGGCGCTGACCCGCGTCGATTCGACGACGGGCGACTGGTACGCCACCTCCGGCCACATGCTGTGGATCGGCGACCGGACCCGGCAGCCGGACCACGCCCACGTGGAATACGCCCGCGGCATCAAGAACCCGATCGGCCTCAAATGCGGTCCGTCGATGAAGGCCGACGGCCTGATCCGGCTGATCGACATGCTCAATCCGGACAACGAGGCCGGACGCCTGAGCCTGATCTGCCGCTTCGGGGCCGACAAGGTGGGCGACCACCTGCCGGCGCTGATCCGGGCCGTGGAGCGCGAGGGCCGCAAGGTCGTCTGGATCTGCGATCCGATGCACGGCAACACCGTGGCGGCGGGCCGCTACAAGACCCGGCCCTTCGAGCGGGTCATGCAGGAGATCGAGGGCTTCTTCGGCGTCCACCGGGCCGAGGGCACCTTCGCGGGCGGCATCCACCTGGAGATGACCGGCAAGGACGTGACCGAGTGCACGGGCGGCGCCCGGGCGCTGACCGCTGACGACCTGCAGGACCGCTATCACACCTACTGCGACCCGCGTCTCAACGCGGAGCAGGCGCTGGAGGTGGCGTTCCGCACGGCCGAGCTGGTCAAGGCCGAGCGCAGCCACGTGGAGCGGCCGCGCCTCGACGCGGCGGAGTAGGGCGGGGGCGCGGGCGGCAGGCCCGCGCCGGCCCTGTCCCGGACGGACGACGCGACAGCAGGACCCGGACCGGGACGGACGGCACGGGGCCGCGGGCGGCTCCCGTCTCGACAGCGAGGCGGCGCGACGACCGGCGCCGGGTTCCGGGGCGACGCCGCCGCTGTCCCGCGCGCCGGGGGCGGGGAACCGCCCCGGGGCGCGGTCGCCGAGGCCCTCGATCCGCTCAGGCGATGGCCCGGCTGGCCCCGTTCCAGCGCAGGATCACCGCGGCGACCTCGGAGACCGGCACGGGGCGGCTGAAGAGGTAGCCCTGAACCTCGTCGCATCCCTCGGCACGCAGCTGCGCGAGCTGGGCCTCGGTCTCGACACCCTCGGCGGTGGTCGTCATGCCGAGGCTCGCGCCCAGGCCGATCACGGCCCGGACGATGAAATCCGTCCCGTCCTTGATGCAGAGATCCCGCACGAAGGACTGGTCGATCTTGATCTTGTCGAAGGGGAAGCTGCGCAGGTAGCTCAGCGACGAGTAACCGGTCCCGAAATCGTCCATCGCGACCCGCACGCCGAGCGCCTTGAGACTGTGCAGGATCGCCGTTGTGGCGCCGGGATTGGCCACCAGCACCGATTCGGTGATCTCCAGCTCCAGGCGCCGGCCCGGCAGTCCGGTCCAGCGCAGGGCCTCGCGCACCGCCGTGACGAGGCTCGCCGACGTGAACTGCACCGCCGAGACGTTGACGGCGACCTTGAGCCCGTCCGGCCACCGGGTGGCCTCCTCGCAGGCCTGGCGCAGGACCCACTCGCCCAGCGGCACGATCAGGCCGAGTTCCTCGGCGATCGGGATGAATTCGGCCGGCGAGATGAAGCCGCGCTGCGGGTGGTTCCAGCGCAGCAGGGCCTCGAAGCCGCAGATCCGGTCCGTGTCGAGGCTGTAGATCGGCTGGTAGTAGACCTCGAAGGCCTCGCGGGAGAGGGCGTCGCGCAGGTCGCGTTCGAGAACGCGGCGCGCCTGGAGACGGGCATCCATCTCGGGCTCGAAGAACCGGAACGAGCCCCGCGCCTCGGCCTTGCCGCGGTCGAGGGCGACCTCGACGTTCTTCAGGAGCTTCTCGCCGCCGGACCCGTCGCCCGGCGCCAGCGTGATGCCGATGGTCAGCCCGACGCTGATCTCGTGGCTGCTCAGGCTGTAGGGGGCACCCACCACCTCGATGATGCGGCGCGCCAGCACGGCGGCGTCCTCCGGGCGGTCGATGCCGCGCTGGACGATGATGAACTCGTCGGCGCCCAGGCGGGCGACGCAGTCGATCTCGCGCACGCAGGCGGTGAGCCGGTTGGCGACCGCGGCCAGCAGTTCATCGCCGACGCCGTGGCCCAGGGTCTCGTTCACGGGCCGGAAGTCGTCCAGGTCGACGGCGAAGACCGCGAAGCCGTGCTCGCGCCCGGCCTGGGCCATCGCCGCCTCGATGTGCTGGCTCAGGGCCACGCGGTTCGGCAGCCCCGTCAGCATGTCGTGGTGGGCCAGGAACGCGATGCGCGCCTCGGCGCGTCGGCGCTCGGTGACATCCTCGTAGGTGGCCACGAAGCCGCCGTCCGCGGTCTGGCGACGGTCGATGGCGACGATGCGTCCGTTGGCCAGCTCCTGGAAGTGGGTGCGCCACACACCGTTCAGGTAGGACTCGCCCTGTTGCCGGATCAGCGTGTCCAGGTCGCAGCCGGGGTGATTGCCGGCCGCCAAGCTCGCCGAGAGGACCTCGACGGCGGTCATCCCCGGGACGACGACTCGCGGCGGAAGGCCGTAGATCTCGCCGTAGCGCCGGTTGACCACCATCAGGCGGTCCTGCGCGTCGTAGAGGCAGAGACCCTGCGACATGTTGTCGAGGGCGGCGTCGAGACGAAGGTTGGTCTGCCTGAGGCGATCCTCCTGCTCCTTCAGCAGGCTGATGTCGCTGCACACCGCGATGAACCCGCCCTGCTGGGTGGCGCTGCGGCTGACCCGCAGCCAGCGGCCGTCGTCGAGGCGGAGGTCGCCATCCCGTGCGAGCGCCCGGAAACAATCCGCCAGGCCCTCGGCTTCGGCGGATTCCGGTCCGCCGGCCGGCATGTCCAGGCGGGTTCCCGCTTCCATGGCGGCCTCGAGGCCGTCGAAGAAGTGCAGGGCCTGATCGTTCGCGAGGGCGATGCGCCCGGCCGCATCGACGATCACCACCGCCTCGCGGGACGTCTGGAGGGCATCGGTGACCAGCGCCTCGGCCCGGCGACGCTGGCTGACTTCGCGCGCCATCATGGCCCGGATGTTGTCGCGCATCGCCGCCATGGACCGCAGCAGGCTGCCCAGTTCGTCGCGACCGCCCGCCGGGATGCGGTCTTCGAGGCGCCCGCTGGCGATGCGCTCGGCGGCGGCCGAAGCCGCGGCCAGCGGCCCGCTGATGCGCCGGTGGAGCAGCCACGCGATGAGCGCGCAGGTCACGATGGCGAGGGCGGCCGCGATGGCGTTGAGCCGCATCTCCCAGGCGACCAGCGTGCGCGCCGCCTGCCGGAAGGTGAAGCCGTCGCCCGCCGTGTGATTCACCAGCAGGTCGATCTGATTGTCCACCACGCTGGCCTGCTGGTCGAGGGCATCCCAGCGCTCCGGCCGGGCCGTGGCGGGATCGAACGTCCGGCGCATCTCCTCCCAGGCCGCGACCGCCGCCTGGACCGCGCCGGCCGTCCGGACCGCCCGATCGGACTGGGAGCGCTCGACCGCGATCGTCAGATCCTCGGCCAGCGTCGTCGACAGCTCCGCGATCTCCGCGTCGAGCTTGGCCGTCTCGGCCGCGCCGTGACGGCTGATCCGCCGGGCGAAGGCCATCCGCATCTTGGCGAAATCGGCCGCCGTCGCGCGGGCGTAATTGATGGACATCAGGGATTCGTCGTACGTGCGATTGATCAGCGTCCCGATGTGGGAGATCGCGATCACCGCGTAGAGCCCGAGCGCCCCCGACAGCAGGCTCATGCCCAGGAAGGCGACGAAGATCCGGCCCCGGATCGTGGTGGTCAGCCCGAAGGTCCGACGCGCCGCGCGTCCCTGCCGAGGCTGCTCGTATCCGTCCGCCGCTGTGTCGGGGTCTCGCATCGCACCGGTCGCCGCATCGCACGTCCGATCACGTGTAATTGCCACATGTTAAGAGGCGCTTATGCGTCCGTTTCCAGAATTTCCTGGGATGGCGACCGCATCGGGCGATCTAAAAGCCGACTGATCGAGGAGATGCGCGATAGTTTGCGCATCGAGAAAATGGTTTCTCAAGGAAGTACCGGCAAAGCTGATCTCGTGATGCCGGGGACTAACATGTTCGCCTCGAAACTGCGGGTGTCCGACTTTGCACCCTGGCCGACAATGATCCCCGCCGCGCTGGCCCTGGTGGCGGGTGCGCTGTGCGGCTTGGTATTGACGGGAACCCTGCAGGCCGCCGGAACGGCCGTGTCCCAGAAAGGACGCATGTTCCATCCGGGCAATCTCGTCGTCGGCCGCGGCGACACGATTACCTTCGTCAACGACGACAGCGACCTGCTGCATCACGTCTTCGTCGAATCGGACAGCTTCAGCTTCGATTCCGGCGATCAGGAGCCCGGCAGCCGGACGCCGGTCACCTTCACCGAGCGTGGAACCTTCCAGGTCCTCTGCGGCATCCATCCGAAGATGAAGCTCGTCGTCCGCGTGGACTGAGCCCCGTCAGCGCTGGGCCGAGCGTATCGCCGGCGCCCCGGTCGCCGGCGTCACCCGCTCGATCGCCTGACCGTCGCGGAGGTCCGGCGGCGGGCTGTAGATGATGTGGCTGTCCGCCGACAGGCCGGATTCCAGCTCCAGGGTCCGCCCGAGATCGCGCCGCACCCGCACGGTCCGCCACGTCACCCGATCGTCGCCGCCGACCTCGGCGACCTGCAGGCCCTGGGTATTGAACACCGTGGCCTCCGCGGGGACCGAGACCGACGGCGCGCCCCGCGGGATCTTCAGGGTCACGTAGGCGTAGAGCCCGGCCCGGAGGATCCGGTCCGGGTTGGGCACGTCGACCTGCGTGGTGAGGGTGCGCGATGCGGCGTTCAATGCGACCGAGCTGCGCTCCACGAAGCCGTCGAAGCTGCGACCCGGAAGCTGCGGCACGGTGATCACCGCCTCGACGCCCGGCTTGACCCCGACTGCATCGTTCTGCGGCACGTTGACGGTGATGCGCAGGATGCTGTCCTGATCGATGCTCAGAAGCGGCGTGCCGCCGTTATCGGCCCGCACGAGATCGCCGACATCGACGTTGCGGGTCGTGACCACGCCGTCGAAGGGCGCTACGACCCGCTCGAAGGCGGTCAGCGCCCTCAGCCGCTCGACCGCGGCCTCCTGCGTCCGGATGTTGGCGGTCGCCACCTTCACGCCGGCTTCCGCGGCCGCAAGGGTCGCCGCCTGGGAGAGCACGCCGGCCTGCGCGTTGTCGGCGTTCTGCCGCGAGGCCCAGCCCTGAACGGCCAGCGTCGTGGTGCGGTTGTTGGTCAGGTTGGCGAGGTTCACGTTGGCGCGGGCCTGCTCGACCTGCGCCTGCGCCTGGAGCAATTGCGCCTTCAACTGGCCGACCTGCGCCTCGGCCTGCGCCAGTTGCTGGTCGAGGTCGGGGGCGGCGATCCGCAGCAGAAGGTCTCCGGCCTTGACCCGGGAGCCGATATCGACGCGCCGCTCCGCGATGTAGCCGGTGGCGCGGGCGGCGATCGACGCCGTGGTGAAGGCCTGCATCTCGCCGGGCAGTACCAAGTCCAGCGGCCCCGCCGCGCGCTCCGCCACGACCGTGCGGACCTGCGGGATCAGGGACTTGGTCTGCTCCAGCGTGGCGGTCGCCTCGGCGTCCCGCCGCCAGTGGCCGTAGCCGCCCCAGGCCAGCAGACCAATCCCCACGAGACCGACGAGCAGGAACGGAGCCTTGCCGGGCGGCGGGGGGATGTCCTCTCCCGCGTCGTGCGCCTTCATCCGACCGGCTCTCCGCCCGAGCGTGAAGCCGGGACTGCGGGATGGTAGCGGTGGTAACCGACGACCGCCAGAGCGGGTTTTGGCCGCATCGGTGCCGGATCAGTGCCGCCTAGGCCGGACGGGGACCGGCCAAGCGCGGGCGTCCGCTCAGGCGCTTGTGCAGATGGACCATCAGGGCGATCCCGAAGAGCGGCGTGAGCAGGTTGAGGATCGGCACCACCATCAGGCCCGCGAGGAGGCATCCGGCTGCCAGCGTCCGGCCCGAGAAGGCCCGGCGCATCTCGGCGGCCTCGGGAAGGGGGCGAAACCGCGCGGCCGCCATCTCGAAATACTCGCGGGCGAGCAGGTAAGCGTTGGCGGCAAAGAAGGCCGCGATCCCGATCACCGGGACGAAGAAGATTACCAACGCGGCGAGGTTTACCAGCAACGTCACACCGGCGAACCGGGCCGCGTACAGCATGGCGGTCCCGAACGGCATGGCGCGGCCCGGCGGATCCTCCGGAAAGTCGGTCCGCTCCACGATGGCGGCCGCGTCGTCGAGGAAGAAGCCAGCCACCAGAATCGAGATCGCCGGCATCAGGTAGGCCAGCACGACGACGAGGCCGAACCCGGCGAGATAATAGGCGAGGCTGTCGAGGATCGGGTACTGAGCGGAGATGTGGTGGCTCGCCTGGAACGCCTGGATCAGGCGGGTCAAAGCAAGCCAGATCAGCGCCAGGAGCCCCAGCGTCAGGCCGAGGGATTTCCAGAGGATCGCCCGCAGCGGCGGGGAAAAGGTCTGGCGCAAAGCCGCCGTGGCGGACTCGACGAGCATCGGGCGAAGGTTCCGGCCCGCGCCAGGCGCGGCGCGGCTGCGTTGTGAAGCGATGCGACCGGTGGCGCAAGGTCGTCGCGGTGGCTCGGATGGATGACGGGGAGGACACGTGCAGGACAGAGGGACGGACACCCCGGCGGTTCAGGCTCACGGCTTCAGGAGCGCCGATCCGCCGCATCGGCCTGCCTACGTATCGCGTCTCGCGGCGCTTCCGGATGCGCCGGAGGTCCTGGTGATCGGGGCCGGCGCGGCCGGCATCGGCGCGGCGCGGACACTGTTGGCGCGGGGCGTCAGGGTGGCAGTGCTGGAGGCGCGGGATCGCGTGGGGGGACGCGCTCACACGGTCGCCCTGCGCGGCCATGCCCTGGATCTGGGTGCGCACTGGCTCCATGCCGGACCGATCAATCCCCTGGTCGCCCTCGGGCGCGCCCGCGGCGAGCGGCTGCGCCGAGCTCCACAGGACAGCCACGTCTGGGTCGATCGCCGCCCCGGCGGGCCGGATGCGGTTCGCGCTAATGCTCGCGCCTTCGAACGCGCCGATCGGGCCATGACACGCGGCGCCGCGCAACCCGGTTCGGACCGCCCCGCCTCCAGTGCCCTGCCGCCTGGGTTGGGTCCGTGGGGCCGACGGGTTGTTCAGGTCCACGGCCTCGTGTCCGGCAGACCTCTGAGTGAGGTCTCTCTGCAGGACTTCCCCAGCCTCGAGTATAGTGAGAATTTCTTCCTTGCCGACGGCTACGGCAGCTACCTCGCCCGCCTCGCCGACGGACTACCGGTGGCGCTGTCCACCCCGGTGACGCGGATCGACTGGTCAGGCGAGCGCGTCCGGGTCACTGCGGAGAGCGGCGCGGAATACCGTGCCCGAGCGGTGATCGTCACCGTGCCCCTGATGGTGCTGCGCGATGGCCCGACCTTCTCACCGCCGCTTCCGAACGCGGTTCAGGCCGCGATCAGCGGCTTCTCCACGGGCATCTACGAGCACGCCGTGCTCCACTGGCCGTCGAGCCCGTTCCGGGGCCGCGACCGGCTGGCGGCGATCCATGGCGGGCGGCGAGCCCCGGCGGGCCTGCTCACCCGTATCGACGGCACGCCGTTCCACTACTACGAACTCGACCTCCACGAGGCCGCGGCGATCGATGCCGCCGGCTCGGGGCCCGACGGCGTGCGCCGCCACGTCCGCGCAGTCCTCGGCGCGTTCTTCGGCCGGGCGCGGTTACGTGACCTGACCATCCCGGCGGTGAGCGCGTGGCGCCACGATCGTTGGTCGCTGGGATCCTGGGCGGTCGTACCGCCCGGCCACGCGCCCGCCCGCCAGTTCCTGCGGGAGCCGCTCGCCGGCACCGTCTGGTTCGCGGGGGAGGCGCTCTCGCGGGAGCAGTGGGGGACGGTGGGCGGCGCCTACGAGGAGGGAACGCGGGCTGCGGGGTCGGTCGCCGAGGCCGTCGCCGGCACTCTCCCGGAGCGTGCCCGCGCGAGCACAGGTTGAGGCACGCGCACCGCGCAGGCATTGGGCCAGCTTGCCGGGCTCGGACAAGACGGGCATCCCCAGGGCCAAGAGCTTGAGGGGGCCGCAATGGATTGGATCGAAGGCATCGGATACCTCGGCACCGCGCTGACGATCTCGGCCACCGCGATGAGCACGATGATCCCACTGCGGATCATCTCGCTCTGCGCAAGCTGCGCGGTGATCACGTACGGCATCCTCATCGGGAGCATGCCGGTGGTGCTCACCGAAGTCATCCAGATGCCGTTCAACGCCTACCGGCTCTGGCAGATGCTGCGTCTCGTCCGGGACGTGGAGACCGCGGCCGACGGAGACCTGTCCCTCGAATGGCTGCGCCCCTTCGGCTCGCGCCGGCCGTTCGGCGTCGGCGAGGTGGTCTTCAGCAAAGGTGATACTGCCGACGAGATGTACTACATCGAGAGCGGCGTATTCCGGATCACAGAAGTCGGGATCGAAGTCCGTAAAGGGGCCATCGTCGGCGAGCTCGGCCTCCTGTCCCCCGGAAATGCGCGCACCGCTTCGCTGGTCTGTATCGAGGCCGGACACGCGTTGTGCGTGTCGTATTCGGACGTCAAGCAGCTCTACTACCAGAACCCGGAATTCGGATTCTATTTCCTCAAGCTGACCAGTGAGCGCCTCTTCCAAGGCGTGCAGGGCATGGCGAAACCGCAGGTTGTGGCGGGGGACGCCCTGTGAGACGTCGGCCGGAATCGCTTACCGCCCGTTTGACCCGGCCATTCCCACCGACGCCCTGATCCCGAGCTATGGCGAAGCCGCCCCGGAGGTCTGCTTCCCACAGGCCTAGGATTCGACGCGGGACTACCGGCAGGAATCGGGATTAAGCGGTCGCCCGCTCAGGACAACCGCCGATGGGAGTTCTCCACGTCGAACGGCGCTTCAGAGCATGCTCGGCAGGATCCGGTCCGGCGGCCGGTGGCCGTCCATGAAGGTCTTGATGTTGATGATGACCTTCTCGCCCATGTCGGTGCGGCTCTCGTAGGTCGCCGAGCCCATGTGGGGCAGGAGAACCACCTTTCCCTGACGGGCGAGCTTCACCAGCCGCGGGCTGACCGCGGGCTCCTGCTCGAACACGTCGAGGCCGGCCGCCGAGATCTCCCCGCCCTCGATCAAGCGCGCGAGGGCATTCTCGTCGATGACCTCGCCGCGGGCGGTGTTCACGACGACGGCCTCGGGCTTGAGGAGCTTCAAGCGCCGCGCCGAGAGCAGGTGATAGGTGGCCGGCGTGTGGGGGCAGTTCACCGACACGATATCGACCCGCGCCAGCATCTGGTCGAGGGATTCCCAGTAGGTCGCGTCGAGCGCGCTCTCGATGGCGGCGGGCACCCGGCGGCGGTTGTGGTAATGCACCTGCAGTCCAAAGGCGCGAGCGCGCTTGGCCAGCGCCTGACCGATTCGCCCCATACCGACGATACCGAGCCGCTTGCCGGTGATCCGCCGGCCGAGCATCCAAGTCGGCGACCAGCCGGTGGTCCACTCGTCGTCCGGGATGATGCGCGCGCCCTCGGTGACCCGGCGGGCCACCGCCAGGATCAGAGCCATCGTCATGTCGGCGGTGTCCTCGGTCAGCACGCCGGGCGTGTTGGTGACCGTGATGCCCCGCTCCAGCGCCGCCGCCACGTCGATGTGATCGACGCCGTTGCCGAAATTGGCGATCAGCCGCAGGTTTGGACCGGCCTGCGCGATCAGCCCGGCATCGATCTCGTCGGTTACCGTGGGGACGAGCACGTCGGCTTCGCGCAGGGCTACCGCCATGGCGTCCGCGCCCATGGGAGCATCATCGGAATTGAGCCGGACGTCGAACAGCTCGCGCATCCGCGTCTCGACGGCATCCGGAAGGCGCCGCGTCACGACCACCAGCGGCTTGCGCTTCGACACGTCTCTCTCCCCCGTCGCCCCACGGCCCTGGTTGCAGCGCGTGTCCGGTGACTTCCGTCCGGACCGCTTCCCGCAAGCGTCCGTTAACCGAACTCGGCCAGACAGGATCGGGTACGAGGCGCCGGTTTCGGAGCCTGTTCCGACCCACTGGCCTCTCTACCAGAGGTGGGCCGGAACACAATCGGAAGCCGGCCCGGCCCGCTTCTGAATGGCCCGGCACTCGAACCCGTCACGTCCGAAAATGGGAGAGGACCATGCGCGTGTCACGCCTCCGCTTCGCCATCGGGGCGCTGGTGGCCGGCGGCCTCGCGACCGGAGCCGTGGCGGCCCCCGCGGGACCGGAAACGGGCGTCGGTCCGGTGACCAAGCTGCCGCTACCGCGCTATGCCAGCCTGAAGACCGATCGCGTCAATCTCCGGGAGGGTCCATCGAAGGATCACCGGACCCTCTGGGTCTTCCAGCGCGCCGGCCTGCCGGTGGAAATCGTCGGCGAGTTCGAGACCTGGCGCCGAATCCGCGATTCGGAAGGGACGGAGGGTTGGGTGCTGCATTCACTTCTCTCGGGGCGCCGCACGGCCCTCGTGAATGCGGGCCCCGACAAGGGCGTCGAGAAATCCGCCGTATCGCTTCGGGCCAAGGCCGATGACGGGGCGCCGGACGAAGCGCGACTGCAGACGGGCGTGATCGGCAACGTCAAGAGCTGCACCGGAACGTGGTGCCGCCTGATCGTGGCATTACCGAACAAGCGGGATGTGGATGGTTACATCCGGCAGAACCGGCTCTGGGGCGTCTACCCGAACGAGGTCGTGGAGTAGCTGTTCGTGCAGTGCCTCCCTGTGATGGACGTATCACCGAGGGTTCGGCGAGCCCCGACCACCCATTCGGCAACACCTTCCGGGGTGCGCGTGAAGTGGCACGATCAGGCTGGGGAGCAAGGCCGCTGGTTTTTCCGAGGCCCTGACGCCAGTCGCTCCATCGTCGCGGGCCGCACAGCGGAGCCTAGGATTGGAAACCGCTGAACCTCACAGGATCAGCACCAACGGCGTTTTCGATTCCCCGGCCCGACTGTGGCGCAGTCCTCGTTCTAGAACGCGAAAGGCCCGGACTATGCCGGGCCTCATGCCGATCTTGAACATTTCGCGTCGTGGGGACGACGGCTTCAGCCCTAGCGGCGACCCGCCGGTCGGCTGCGGCGCAGGCGGACGATCACCTCGACACCCGCGATCTCCATACCTTCGGGCGCCTCGGGCAGCGAATCGACCGTAATGCCGCAATCGGGCATGTCGATCACCTGACTCTCATCCTCGAGATAAAAGTGGTGGTGCTCGCTCGGGTTGGTGTCGAAGTATGCCTTCGAGCCATCTAGGGCGAGCTGGCGAAGCAGACCCGCCTCGGTGAACTGGTGCAACGTGTTGTAGACCGTCGCCAGGGAGACCGGCACCTTCGCGCGCATGGCCTCGTCGTAGAGCATCTCGGCCGTCAGATGCCGGTCGCCCCGACCGAACAGCAGCCAGCCGAGGGACAGACGCTGCCGCGTCGGCCGCAGGCCAGCCCGGCGCAGGCGATCGCGCAGGTCGGAGAGCGGGCAGCCGCGGCGCGGGGTCCCGTTGGCCTCCAGCTGAGGGAGGGGGACCCGCCCGTTGAAGACGGCCTGGAATGGCACCGGTTCGGACATTGCTGGACTGAACGCTCGACAAAGGGGCCGGGGGAACGGACTTACCTCTAGTATATGAGACGGGCCCGGCTGTCGCAACCCGACGCCCGCACGGCCGCGATGGGTGGCAATGGCTTTGAAGGCGCTGCGCCCCGTGCTAACCCGCGCGCCTCCGCAAGGGCGAGCGACGCCGCCCGAGAACGCGCCCTGCGCGCATCACCGAGGAAACAGCCACCGCAATGCCGCCAGACGCCGAGACACCCGCGCAGGGCACGAGCCGCAGGTCGCATTACACCTACGAAGACCTTCTGGCCTGCGGGCGCGGCGAACTGTTCGGGCCCGGCAACGCGCAGCTGCCACTGCCGCCCATGCTGATGTTCGACCGGATCACGTCGATCGCCGCCGACGGAGGCGCCCACGGCAAAGGGCACGTGACGGCTGAGCTCGACATCAGGCCGGATCTCTGGTTCTTCCCCTGCCACTTCCAGGGCGACCCGGTGATGCCGGGCTGTCTCGGCCTCGACGCCCTGTGGCAGATGCTCGGTTTCCACCTCGGATGGCTCGGCTCGCCGGGACGCGGCCGTGCTCTCGGGGTGGGCGAAGTGAAGCTCGCCGGCCAAGTGCTGCCGTCGATCAAGAAGGTCGTGTACAACGTCGATGTGAAGCGCGTCCGCCAGGGCAAGCTCGTCCTCGGCATCGGCGACGGCTGGCTGGAGGCCGACGGCGAGCGCGTCTACCAAGTCCAGGACATGCGGGTAGGCCTGTTCCAGAGCTGAGCCGGATTCGCGCGACTGATGTTCGAGGCTGGTCTGCAACGCCGGACGTTTTCGGCTGTTGAGATTGTGTCCGCGTCACCTTACCTGACCGGAACGCGGCGCGGGCGACCGAAGCCGCGACGGAGGTAATGTCACCATCATGCGCCGTGTCGTCATCACCGGGATGGGCATCGTCTCGTCCATCGGCAACAACACGCAGGAGGTGCTCGCCTCCCTTCGCGAGGCCCGCTCGGGCATCGCGCGCGATGCCAGCTACGCGGAGCACGGCTTCCGAAGCCAGGTCTCCGGCGCGCCCTCCCTCGATCCGGAGGGCGTCGTCGATCGGCGCGCCATGCGCTTCCACGGCGGCGGCACCGCCTGGAACCACGTCGCCATGGATCAGGCGATCCAGGATGCCGGCCTGGAGCAGGGCGACATCTCGAACGAGCGCACCGGCATCATCATGGGCTCGGGCGGCCCCTCGACCCGGGTGATCGTCGAATCGGCTGCCATCGCCCGCGACAAGGGACCGAAGCGCGTCGGCCCGTTTGCCGTGCCGAAGGCGATGTCGTCGACCGCCTCGGCGACCCTGGCGACATGGTTCAAGATCCGCGGCGTGAACTACTCGATCTCGTCCGCCTGCGCGACGTCGAATCACTGCATCGGCAACGCTGCCGAGATCATCCAGGGCGGCCGTCAGGACATCATCTTCGCGGGCGGATGCGAGGATCTCGACTGGACGCTGTCGGTGCTGTTCGACGCCATGGGCGCGATGTCGTCCAAGTACAACGATACGCCGTCGCGCGCCTCCCGCGCCTACGACGCCAATCGCGACGGCTTCGTCATCGCGGGCGGGGCGGGCGTGCTCGTGCTCGAAGAGTTGGAGCACGCCAAGGCGCGCGGCGCGCGGATTTACGGCGAGGTCGCGGGCTACGGCGCCACCTCGGACGGGCACGACATGGTCGCGCCATCCGGCGAGGGTGCCGTGCGCTGCATGCGTCAGGCGCTCGACGGGCTGAAGGGGGCCAAGATAGACTACATCAACCCGCACGCCACCTCGACGCCTGTCGGCGATGACAAGGAGATCGAGGCGATCCGCGAGGTGTTCGGCCGGGGCGAGGCCTGTCCGCCAATCTCGGCAACGAAGTCGCTGACCGGCCACTCGCTCGGTGCCACTGGTGTTCAGGAGGCAATCTACAGCCTCCTGATGATGAACAACGGCTTCATCTGCGAAAGTGCGCATATCGACGAGCTGGATCCCGCCTTCGCCGACATGCCGATCCTCCGGAAGCGTCGCGATGATGCGCAGCTCGGTCACGTCCTGACCAATTCCTTCGGTTTCGGCGGCACCAATGCCACGCTGGTTCTGAAACACGTGGACGCCTGACCTGACCTCATCTGGAACCGCCGCCCACGGGCGGCGTTTACCCGACGTTGAGATCTGGTGATGGCGATGGGTACATTCATACTCGGCACGCTGAGCGGCCTGATGATCGCCGGTTGTGCTGCCATCTATGCCAAGCAGGTGCTGATTGAGGAGGCCCGTTCTCGCACGGACGGCTATTTCTGACCTCGGACCACGCACCGGGAACGCCCCGCCGATCGGCGGGGCTTTTTTTTGCCCCGCGAAGACCGCAGGTCCGTTTGGCGCGTGCGTCGAGCCGCGTTAAGAGCACCTCGCTAAACTCCCGATCATCGGGACTTCGGTCGCTCGCACGGCGGCTCGCCCTCGCTCCGAGGTCGCGGGCTCGTTCAGGATAGGGTCGGCATGACAGGTTTGATGGCGGGCCGGCGCGGCCTGATCATGGGGGTCGCCAACGATCACTCGATCGCCTGGGGCATCGCAAAGGCGCTTCACGCCGAGGGTGCCCGCCTCGCATTCACCTATCAGGGCGAGGCGCTGGGCCGGCGGGTGGCGCCGCTCGCCGCCAAGCTCGGCTCCGACATCGTCCTGCCCTGCGACGTGGAGGATCTTGCCTCCGTCGACGCAACCTTCGAAGCGCTCGACGCGCGCTTTGACGGCGGACTCGACTTCGTCGTTCATGCCATCGGCTTTTCCGACAAGGCGCAACTCAAGGGCCGCTACGTCGACGTGACGACGCGCGAGAACTTCGTGCGCACGATGACGATCTCATGCTTCTCGTTCACGGAGATCGCGCAGCGCGCGGCCAAGCGCATGAGGCCGGGCGGCTCGCTGCTGACACTCACCTACGGCGGCGCAACCCGGGTAATGCCCAATTACAACGTGATGGGCGTTGCCAAGGCGGCACTGGAGGCCTCGGTCCGCTATCTCGCCGGCGATCTGGGTCCGGACGGAATCCGGGTCAACGCCCTCTCGGCCGGTCCGATGCGGACGCTGGCCGGGGCGGGGATCGCGGATGCGCGGCTGATGTTCAACCACCAGCGGGCGCACGCGCCGCTTCGGCGCACGGTAAGCTTGGAGGAAGTGGGCGGCTCAGCCCTCTACCTGCTGTCGCCGCTCTCGGGGGGCGTCACCGGCGAGGTGCATTTCGTGGATGCCGGCTACAACATTATCTCGATGCCGCGTCCGGACGTGCTTCAGGCACAGGACGAGGCCGGCGTCGTCGGCGATCCCTGAGCCGGCCTCACTCCTCCGGGATGCGGCCCGGAGGGCGGGGAGCGCCCTGTCCGGCGCCGCGCTCGCGGCGGTCGAACCGCCCCTGCCGCTCGGCGCGCACATCCTCGGCGGTGGGTGCCGCCGACGGATAGTTCGACGCGAAGGGATTGGGCGGCGCGCCGCGACCCGATCCACCGAAGAGCTTGTCCAGGAATCCATCCTCGGCGCGGGCCGGAATCGAGGACAGGAGGAGCGCCAGGGCGAGTATCGGTCGAAGCTGCATCGTGGTCGCCTGCATGCCGGGATCTGCCGCCGGTAGCCGAACTTTCCGGCGGATCGGAGGCCGGGGACGGCGTTCCCTGGAACCGCGGCGCATCCGGCGGGTTCGCGCTCAACAACGATGGGCGTGTACAGGAGGCGTGATGTCCGAGGTTACCTATCGCATCGTCGAGCACGACGGCGGCTTCGCCTACAAGGTCGGTGACGTCTTCTCCGAGACCTTTCCGAGCCGCGAGGATGCGCTCCAGGCGGCCCAAGCGGCGGCGGCGGAGCAGCAGGTGCCGGGCTCGACGGAGGGCATCCGCTACCAGGATCAGGCCGGCGGCTGGCACGACGAGACCGCGCAGGGGAACGACCGACCCCGCGCGAAGGTCGTGGATTAGCCGCGCCGCTCTGACGATCGTGCCGCATCAGGCTCATCGATGGGGGCTACCGTGGCGCGCGCGCGGCGCGTGACGGTGGCGGGCCCGAAGGCGCCCGTCCTCCCAAAAGGCGCGCGGCGCACGACGCCGTCGCCCGAGACCCTCGCGGCCCTCGGACCGGACCGGCTCATCGCGCTGATCCTCGGTGAGACGGCTCGCAATCCCGGCTTCAAGAAACTGGTGAGCGCCGCGCTGGCCGCGCTTCAGGGCCCGGATGCCGTGGCGGCGATCATCGACCGGCGGCTGACAGCTCTGGAAGGGGCTCAGGGATACATCAACTGGCAGAAGCGCCGGGCTTTCGTGGCCGATCTCAACACGATCGTGACGGTGATCCTCAGTGAGATGCGCCCCCTCGATCCGGGCGCGGCCCTCGACCGTCTGCGGCGGTTCCTCAACGGCGCCGACGACGTGCTGAGCCGGGTCGATGACGGGAACGGCACGGTGCAGGCGATCTTCGAGAGAGCCTCGGACGCCTTCGTGGAGATTGCAGGCTCGCTGCCATCCTCGGAGGCGGGACGGGTCGCGGCCGGCCTCGTCGCAGCCTTCGCGGCCGACCCGTTCGGTCCGATCGGACCGATCCTCGTCGCGATGATCCCGTCTCTGCAGGAAGACGCGCTCGGCGACATCGACGTCCGGCTGGCCGAGGCCGACGCAGCGACACTGAAGGGCGGAGATCCCCGTAAGCCCGCCACCCAGCACCGGGAGGCTGGCCGGATCCAGATCCTGCGGCTCCGGCAGGCGATCGCGGACCGGCGCGGCGACCCGGACATCTTCATCGCGCTGGAGCGCGCGATGCTGCCGGGGCGCGAGAACCGCGTCGAGATCGCCCGGCGGCTCCTCGGCGCCGGCCGGCCCGGGGAGGCGCTGGAGTGGATCCGGCGCATGCAGGATCCGGGATTGCGGGTCGCCACACGGGCCGACCTGATCGCAGGCTTCGATCTGCGCGGCCCAGAGCGCGAGCGGCAGGCCCTGGAGATCGAGATCCTCGACGCCCTCGGTCGAACCAGCGAGGCGCAGACGCTGCGCTGGTCACGGTTCGAGCGCGAACTCGACGCGCCGATGCTGCGCAACCACCTCACGAGGCTTCCGGACTTCGAGGACGAAGAGGCGCTCCAGCGTGGACTCGACCATGCCGAGGCCTTCCCGCAGCCGCATCGCGCGCTGGCCTTCCTGGTAAATTGGCCGGCGCTGAACCGCGCGGCGCGGCTGGTCATCGCCCGACCGGCGATCTGGCAGGGCGACCAATACGCCGTGCTGGGCCCGGCGGCCGACGCCCTCGCCCTGAACCACCCGCTCGCCGCGACAATTCTCTATCGCCGCCTGCTGGACGGCATCCTCGAAGGCGCTCGCAGCGCCGCCTACCCCCATGGGGCGCGCTACCTCGCGGAGCTTGAGGGACTGGCCGGACGGCTGGATGCGAGCGCGATCAGCCCAGCGCCGGATGCGTATCGCGCCAAGCTGCGGCGCGAGCACGGCCGCAAGCACGCGTTCTGGAGCCTCGTGCGGGATTGAACGGTGTGAATACCGGCCGCCCAGCCGGAAGCCGGCAATCTCCATTTGCGACCCGGGCTGGCCGCCCGGCGCACAGCGTGGCCGTGCCCCGAGCCCTGCCTCGTCGAACGGCCCTCAATCCGTGACCTCGATCGCGTCGACGCGCTCCGGATAGAACGCCACGTGCCCCCGGATGGCCCCGACGGCCGGATAAGGGGCCTCGTAGCTCCACACGGCATCGTGGCGCAGGGTCCCGTCGACCGCGAGGTCGAAGTAGCATGCGTCGCCCTTGTAGGGGCAGTGACTCGTCCGCGTCGACGCGACGAAGCTGGCGGCGCGGATGTCGGCACGCGGAACGTAGAACACGGCTGGGTACTGGGCCTCCTCCAGGCGCAGGGCGTTGCGCGTGTCCGCAACGGCCACGCCGGCCGCGAGCACGCGGACGCGACGCGGTTCGGGCACGATCGTGATGGGATGATCCGCTCCGGGCTCTTTCATGGTGCTCCTCCGGTCTGGGGCTTCAACTCGACGGTCCCGAGGGCGTCGGCGAGCCGGGACCGCGCGCTTCCGGGGCGGAGCGGCTTCTGCTGGCTCTCGTGCGGCACCCAACCCGAGAGCCACAGGAGCTCGAAGGTTGCACGCACCCGCCCGTCCGGATCCGCGAAGCGCGCGGCATAGATCTCCGCGGTCCGCAGGAGCGTCGCCCGACGCAGCGGCGTGCGGCGGCGGTCGGTGAGTACGTTGGTCATGCCCATGGCGCGCAGGTCGCGCATGAGCGCGAACGGATCGGCGTAGCGCACCGTGAGCGTGTCGGTGTCGGCCACCGGCAGCGCGAAACCCGCCCGCTGGAGAAGGGCACCGGCTTCGCGCACGTTCGCGAAGGGGGCGACCCGCGGGCTGATCCCGCCCTCGACCTCGCTCTCGGCTTGGCCGAAACTCTGGCGCAGTTCCGTGAGCGTCGCGCCGCCCAGCAGGCATCCGACGAACAGGCCGTCGGGCCGAAGCGCGCGGCGGAGCTGGATCAGGGTGCCCGGAAGGTCGTTGACCGCATGCAAGGACAGCAGCGACACAGCGAGATCGAGGCTTCCAGCGGCCAGGGGGAGCAGCTCCGGATCGCCGACGATCAGGCCCCCCCCGGGCCCCGCCAACGGTGCGAGGCGGAAGCGCAGTGCCTCGGGATAGCGGCCCGCGAGGATCCGCTCGGCTGCCGCCGTCGGCGTGGCAAGGTCGAGCACCGCGCTGAAGCCGCGCAGCACGGCTCCGAGCCGGTCATCCAGATCCTCCGCGAGCCTGTCGAGCAGGAAACCGGCGTAACCGCCGCGATCCGCTCGGGCGAGGCGGCGGCGGGCGAGGGCGGTGTCGAACAGGGCGGCGGGTGCATCCATCGCGGGGAGATGGCATTCGGCACGGCCCACCGCCAGCGTCGCTGTGCCGGGAGGGGTGGCGCGTGCACGGAGTCGTGATGTGGTCTAGGACCGTGGAACGACTCGGCAGCGTCGCTGTTCCTGCTGCAACTGGCCGCACGGCCGAGATTGAGCTTGGAGCACCCACCATGAAGCGCATGTTCCTCGGGGCCACGATCGCCCTCGCCGCCCTTACCGCCGCCGGCGCCGCCGAGGCGAAGGGCTGCATAAAGGGCGCGATCGTCGGCGGCATCGCGGGGCACTATGCCGGGCATCACGGATTGATGGGCGCCGCGGCGGGCTGCGCCATCGGCCGTCACCGCGCCAATTCCCGGTCTCGGCAGATGGACCAGCAGCAGATGGGTTCCCAAGCCCAGCCGGTCTCGGCCCGCTAACGCCCGGCCGAACACAGGTCCGCTTCCCGGTGACGACCCTCGACGTCGTCGCCTCGGCCCTGCGCGGCGTGCCGCGCGGGGTTCTGTCGCTGATCTACCCGCCGACCTGCGTGGGATGCGGCGCGGCGACGGCCGATCCCGGTGCCCTCTGTCCGGCCTGCTGGTCGGGGATGCGCCTGATCGAGGAGCCCGTCTGCCAGCGCTACGGAACGCCTTTCGCCGTCGATCTCGGCGTCGGACCGTTGCTCTCGCCCCGAGCCATTGCCGATCCGCCGGCCTTCGGGCGCGGCCGAGCGGTGGCGCTCTACGACGGCGTCGCCCGCCAGCTCGTCCACCGGCTGAAATACGAGGATCGCCTCGATCTCGCCGGCGTCATGGCACGGATGATGGCCGCGAGCGGCCGAACCCTGATCGCGGAGGCGCACTGCCTCGTCCCGGTTCCGCTCCATCGCGGGCGCCTGTGGCGCCGCCGGTTCAACCAAGCGGCGATTCTGGCCCGGCGCATCGCCCGGGAGGCCGGGCGTCCCTGCATGCCGGCCGCGCTGGTGCGGGTGCGGGCGACGCGCTCGCAGGTCGGCCTCAGCCGCGCGGCCCGAGCCGAGAACCTCAGCGGCGCATTCCGGGTGCCCGAACCCGAGGCACATCGGATCCGCGGGCGGCGGATCCTTCTCGTCGATGACGTAACCACGACCGGCGCCACCGGCAATGCAGCGACCCGGGCCCTGTTGCGCGCCGGAGCCACCTCCGTCGATTTCCTGACCTTCGCGCTGGTGGGCGACGCCGCGGGGTGAGACGCGCTTGCCAGTCAGACAGCGGCGATCTCCCGGTTCGGGAAGCTGACCGCCACGGTGAAGTCGAAGGCCTCCGCGATGCCCTCGTACCAGAGCGAGAACGGGGTGGGCCGCGCGAGGTGCAGGGCGCCGTCGATCTCGCTGCCGACATGCTGCAGGGCGGCCCCGTGCTTGGCGGCGAGCCGCAGCATCGGGCCGTTTCCGGACAGGCAGCGCACGTGCAGGTCGATCACGCCGCGGTGCCGTGCCGAGCGCGCGATGCGCGCGAACAGGCTTGCGCCGATGCCGCGCCGGCGGACAGCCAGCTCGACCGCGAAGGCGGCCTCCGCGCATGGGCCGAGGGCGTAGCGGGATGGACTGGCTCCCATGGGCCGGAGCTCGCCGAGCCCGCGCAGCGCGCCGTCGACGAAGGCACCGTACAGGACGCCCTCGGCCGTGACCGCCTGCGCGGCATAGGCCCGCACGCCGGCCTCGCTGACGTTGCCCATGAAGCGGCTCGCCCGGGTTTCGGGGTCCAGTCGCATGAAATAGTCGAGGACTGCGTTGCGGTCGGCAGGCCAGAGGCGCCGGATGTTGTGGGCCAGCACGTCGTTTCGCGCGTGAGCGGCCATGATGGGTCTCCGGTCTGGTGCGCACGTGCGCGCAGGGTGATCCGGACGTTCCTCCCAAGAGACGCCGCCGATTTCGCAGCTCCCCGTTCATTGTGCAATGCAGCAGGACTACGAAGGGTCCATGAACGTGGCAGCCATGCACGGAGCCGATGGGACGCTTCCCGTCCGCTGTTCGAGCCCGGACTTGATTCACGTTCAGCTTGCGCGTCACAGGGAAGGTCCGGGTCGATGAATGCTGACGCGGGCGGTGCCGGGCTGGCGCCGCGGCGAGCTGCGAGGGACCGGCGGCGTGAGCGAGAGATCCGGCAACCAACAGGCACCCTCTGCCGAGGCGCGGGCCAGTGCGGTCTCCCCGGGCCCGGTCCACGAGCGGTACGAGGCGCTGGTCGCCGGCGGCGCTATCGAGCGCGATCCCGCCCAGACGCGGCTGGTGCGGGCCCTGGACCGGCTGATCCAGGATCTCCAGCGTCAAAAGCGCGCCAGCAAGACCAGCGCCCTCGGCTGGCTGTTCCGGCGCAAGGACGAGGTCGAACAGCCCCGGGGCCTGTACGTCTGGGGTTCGGTCGGGCGCGGCAAGACCATGCTGATGGACCTGTTCCACGAGGCGGCGCCGGAGCCGAAGCGGCGCGTCCACTTCCACGGCTTCCTGGCGGACGCTCACGAGCGGATCCACGCCTACCGGCAGGCGCTGAAGGCCGGTAGCGTCAAGGGCGACGACCCGATCGGCCCCGTGGCCGACCAGCTCGCCGACGAGGCGACCCTGCTGTGCTTCGACGAGTTCACCGTCACCGATATCGCCGACGCGATGATCCTGGGCCGGCTGTTCGGACACCTGTTCCGGCGCGGCGTCACCGTGGTGGCGACCTCGAATGTCGAGCCGGACCGGCTCTACGAAGGCGGACTGAACCGGGCGTTGTTCCTGCCCTTCATCGCGACGCTGAAGGAGCGGGTCGAGATGGTGCGCCTCGACGCAAGGACCGACTTCCGCCTGGAGAAGCTCGGCGGCGCGGCCGTCTATCACGTGCCGGCGGACGACACCGCACGCGCGGCCCTCGATGCCGCCTTCAGGGGGCTCACCGGCAAGGCCCGGGGCCGCACCGCCATCGTCAAGGTGCACGGGCGGGACGTCGAAATCCCCGAGGAGGCGAGCGGCGTAGCCCGCTTCCACTTCGATGACCTCTGCCGCAAGCCCCTCGGCGCCTCCGACTACATGGCTTTGGCCAGGACCTTCCACACGGTGATCCTCGACGGGATCCCGGTGATGCGGGAAGCCGAGCGGAACGAAGCCAAACGCTTCATCACGCTGGTCGACACGCTCTACGACCGCCACGTGAAGCTCGTCGCCTCCGCGGCCGCAGAGGCGCAGGATCTCTACACCGCCGAGACCGGCCGGGAGGCCTTCGAGTTCGACCGGACCGTCTCGCGCCTGATCGAGATGCGGTCCCGGGAATACCTGGCCCTGCCGCATGGCCGACCCGATTCAGAGGCGTCCGGTACCAGCACCGGGCTGGTGGAGACGTGAGCGGCGCGCCCGGCGGCGGATCGATCTTCGGATTGCGCCGCAGGAACTGGCGCGGCGCCAATCCGCTCGGACCGTTGCTCGGATCGCCCTCCGCGTTCCTGCTCGTCGTCGTGTCGCTGGCGGCCGGGATGGCGAACTATCTGGCGGGCGAAGCGGACCGCGCGGCAACCGCGCGGACGAACGCCACCATCGCGGGCGTCGAACGCCTGATCTCCGAGGTCAAGGACCTGGAAACCGGGGAGCGGGGCTTCGTGCTGGTCGGCAGCGAAGATTACCTCGCGCCGTACACCAGCGCGCTGACGCGTATCGAGACGGAGCTGTCGAGTCTCGGCTCGGCCGCGCAGGAGCCTGTCCGCGCCGGCGGCCCGTCGCTGGCGGGATTGATCGCGCAGAAGCGCGACTTCGCGGCTCGGGTGGTCGCGGCCCGCCGTCAGCAGGGGTTCGACGCGGCGACCGACCTCGTCCGGACCGGCGATGGCAAGCGCCTGATGGACGCGATCCGCATCGAGGCGGCCGCGCGCCAGGAGACCGCCGCGCAGGAGCTCGCTGCCCTGCAGGTCCGGGAGTACCGGCGCGGGCTGATCCTGTTCCTGCTCACCGGAGCGGCGGCCCTGGGCGCCATCGTCTTGCTGGCGCGCCTCGCCCTGGTCCGACGTCAGGAGTCGCTGCGCATGTCGCGGCTCCTCGACGGCGTGCTGGCCAACGCGCCCGTCGGCCTCGGCTTTCTCGACCGCGATCTGAAGATCCGGCACATGAACCGGTCGCTGGCCACGATGAGCGAGCGGGGGTTCGGTGCCGATCTCGGCGCGCCCATTTGGGCGATGCTGCCGACCCTCCAGGACGCGCTGGCTGCCAAGCTCGCCGCGGCGCTTCGGGAGGGCTTGGTCTCGCCCGACGTCCCGGTGGCGGTCCCGGCCCCTTCGGCTCCGGGGGGCGTGCGCCAGTTCTCGATGAGCTTCTACCCGCTCCGCGGCCCCGCCGACGGCCCCGGCCAGGAGGTCGAGGGCGTCGGCCTCGTGGTGGTCGACGAGACCATCCGCCACCTCGCCGAGGCTCGCCTGCGCCGCAGCGAGGAACGCTTTCGCTCGCTGATCGAGGCCAGCGCCGCCATCGTCTGGACGGCCAATCCGGAGGGTAGCCTGCACCGGCGGCAGGTCGCCTGGAGCCGCTTCACCGGCCAGGACGAGGCGGCCTATGCGGGGCTCGGCTTCCTCGATGCGGTTCATCCCGAGGATCGACCGCATACGAGGGCCGCATGGTCACGGGCGGTGACGACCCTGGAACCCTATGCCACCGAGCACCGGATCCGAACCGCGTCCAACGCGTACCGTCACATGAGCGTGCGCGCCGTCCCGATCCTCGAATCCGACGGAACGCTGCGCGAATGGGTCGGCACCCACACCGACATCACCGAGCGCAAGGAGGCGGAGGCGGCCATCGAGGCGGCGCGGGCGGCCGCGGAGGCGGCCAACGCCGCCAAGAGCCAGTTTCTGGCGAACATGAGCCACGAACTGCGCACGCCCCTCTCGGCGGTGATCGGCTATTCCGAGATGGTGCAGGAGGAGCTGGAGGATCTGGGCCAGCCCGACCTGATCGCCGACATGAAGAAGATCGAGGCCAACGCGCGGCACCTCCTCGGCCTGATCAACGACGTGCTCGACATCTCGAAGATCGAGGCGGACCGGGTCGAAATCCACGCCGAGGATTTCGACGTCGCCGCGGTCATTCAGGACGTCGCCGCCACCGTCGAGGGCCTCATCGCGAAGAAGAACAACACGCTGGCTCTGGACCTCGGGGACGATCTCGGCACGGCGCACACCGACGTTACGAAGCTGCGCCAGTGCCTGATCAATCTCCTGAGCAACGCGGCGAAGTTCACCGAAAACGGCCGGATCAGCCTGGCGGCCGACCGCGTCGGCGCGGATCTGCGCATCCGCATCGCCGATACCGGCATCGGCATGACGCACGAGCAGGTCGGCAAGCTGTTCGAGCGGTTCACCCAGGCCGACGCCTCGACAACGCGGCGGTTCGGCGGGACCGGCCTCGGCCTTGCCATCACCCGCGCCTTCGCCGAGATGCTCGGTGGCGCCATCGCGGTCGAGAGCCGGGACGGAGAAGGTACGACCTTCACGCTGACGCTGCCGGCCCGCTTCCGCGGAGCGGAGGCAGAGCAGGCGGAGACGGTGCGGAACGGCAGGGTCACCATCCTGGTCGTGGATGATGACGCCGCGACACGGGACCTGCTCGCCCGCTTCCTGGAGCGGGAGGGCTTCGCCGTGGCGGTGGCTGAGGATGGCCGGCGCGGCCTGGAACTCGCCCGCAGCCTGCGCCCCCGTGCCGTCCTCCTCGACGTGACGATGCCGCAGATGGACGGCTGGGCGGTCTTGCGGGCGATCCGGGCCGACACCGAGATCGGCGCGACCCCGATCGTGATGGTGTCGATCCTCGACGAGCAGCACCTCGCCTTCTCGCTGGGCGCGACTGACTATCTGCAGAAGCCGATCGACTGGGTCAGCCTGCGCCAGATCGTGGAGCGGTTCCAGCCCGCGACCCGCGACGGACCGATTCTCGTAGTCGAGGACGAGGCCGACGCGCGCGGGCACGTCTGCGCCTATTTGCGGCGCGAGGGATTCCCGGTCCGCGAGGCGGAGAACGGCGTCCGCGCCCTCGAACGCGTGGAGGCCGAGCGGCCCAGCCTGATTCTTCTCGACCTGATGATGCCGGAGCTGGACGGCTTCGGCTTCCTGCGCGCACTGCGCGCTCGACCGGATTGGCGCGACGTGCCGGTGGTGGTGCTCACCGCCAAGGACATTACCGCCGACGATCGGCGCCGCTTGGCCGGTCAGGCCGACCGGGTGCTGGCCAAAGGTGAGACAGGCCTCGGCGAGCTGGCGCGGGAGCTGCGCGCGCTGATGCCGGCGGCCGTGGATCCGGGATGAGCGTCGTCAGCCTTCGCGATCAACGCGAGCCCTCCGGTCGACACCCGAGCACCGCTCCGCACCTGTCCGCCGCACGCGCGGGGCGATAGGGTTCGTCGCCCCCGGGCTATGACCGGACGCAGGATCAGAGTCCCCGGAACGCCAGCATCAGCGCGCCGGCTGCGATGCCCCACAGGGCCAGCGTCGACCAGATCGCCCGGGTCCCTTCGGTGCGTGCCAAGCGCTCCAGGCGGAGCGCTTCGTCGTTGCCGGTCTCGTCCAGCCGGATCAGCACCCGCTTGAGCCGCATGGCGAGGTCGGGGATGTCGCCGACCACGTCGGACATGACCCGCAGCGCATCCAGGCCGCTCTGCGCCCGGCCGATCGGCCCCATGTTGCGGGCGATCCAGGCGCGCACCACCGGCTCGGCGGTGGTCCACATGTCGAGGCGCGGATCGAGGGATCGGGCGACGCCCTCCACGACCACCATGGTCTTCTGGAGCATGACCAGCTCCGTCCGGGTGCTCATGTCGAACAGCGCGGTCACGTCGAACAGGAGCGTGAGCACCTTGGCCATCGAGATCTCGTCGGCCCGGCGCTGATGGATCGGCTCGCCGATCGCACGGATCGCCTGTGCGAAATCCTCGACGGAATGATGCGCCGGCACGTAGCCCGCCTCGAAATGGACCTTCGCCACCCGGCGATAGTCGCGCAGGATGAAGCCGAGCAGGATCTCGGCGAGGAACCGGCGCTCGTTCGCGCCGAGCCGGCCCATGATGCCGAAATCCACGGCCACCAGCCGGCCCTCGGCATCGACCATCAGGTTGCCCTGGTGCATGTCGGCGTGGAAGAAGCCGTCCCGGATCGCGTGCCGCAGGAAGCTCTGGATGACGGTCCGCCCGATGATCTGCGGATCATGCCCGCTGGCGGCGAGTTCCGCCGCGCTGTGGAGCCGGGTGCCTTCGATCCATTCCGCCGAGAGCACCTCGCGGGCGGTCAGCTCCCATTCGGGCTTCGGCACGCGGAAGTCAGGGTCGTCCCTGGTGTTTTCCGCAAGTTCAGAGGCGGCCGCCGCCTCCAGGCGGAAGTCCATCTCCATTAGCACGGAGCGGGCGAGGATCTCGACAACCTCGCGGGGGCGCAGCCGCTCCGCCTGCGGGGACAGCGCATGCACCACCCGGGCCATGAAGCGCATGACCTCGAGGTCGCGCATGAAGCGCTCGCGGACGCCCGGCCGCATCACCTTGACGGCGAGCGTGCGCTGGGTGCCGTCGGCGTCCTGCACCACTGCCTTGTGGACCTGCGCGATCGACGCGGCGGCGATAGGCTCGCTGAACGACACGAACAGCGCGCTCACCGGCTTGCCCAGAGCGGCCTCGACGGTGCGCAGCGCGATTGCCTGTGGGAAGGGCGGCACCCGGTCCTGCAGCGTCTCCAGATCGAAGGCCGCCCGCATGCCGACGATGTCGGGCCGGGTCGCCAGGAACTGGCCGAACTTGACGTAGGACGGGCCGAGGCGGGTCATCGCAACGGACAGGCGCGCGGCGCCGTCGCCGATGCCGGGCCGCTCGAGGCAGCGTCCGAGCCGCAGGGCGAGCCGGAGGTGCGGCGGCATCTCGGACGGATCGGCGAAGGCCAGCGCGCCCTCGCGGGCCAGCACGAAGCCGACCCGCGCGCCGCGGAATAGGTTGATGGCGGCGCCGATCACCGGTGCTGGTCCCCGTCGCGCGCGGTGGCGGTCAAGAGACCTTCCAGCCCGAATGAATCGCCACGATCCCGCCCGTCAGCGGACGGTCGGTGACGTGGCGGAAGCCCGCGCGCTCGATCATGCCGGCGAAGGCGCCGCGCGTCGGGAACTTCCGGATCGACTCCACGAGGTAGCGGTACGACTCGGCATCCCCCGCCACCCGGGCCCCGATGCGCGGGATCACGTTGAAGGAATAGGCGTCGTAGATCCGGTCGAGCAGCGGAATGTCGACGGCGGAAAACTCCAGGCAGAGGAAGCGCCCGCCGGGCTTCAGCACCCGCCGCGCCTCGGCGAGCGCCGTCTCGATCCGCGGCACGTTCCGGATCCCGAACGCGATCGTGTAGGCGTCGAAGGACGCGTCGGGAAGCGGCAGTGTCTCGGCGTTGCCGGTGACGAAGGCGATCCGGTCGCCGGCCTCGTCGATGTTGCGCTCCCGTGCCCGCTCCGCGCCGACGCGCAGCATCGACTCGTTGATGTCGAGCACCGTGACCCGGGTACGCGGCCCGCCCGCTGCCAGCACCCGGAAGGCCACGTCGCCGGTGCCGCCGGCCACGTCGAGATGCGCGAAGGCGCGATTCTGCGGCGGCCGCAGCATCGAGACGAGCTGCGCCTTCCAGGCCCGGTGCAGGCCCGCCGACATCAGGTCGTTCATGATGTCGTAGCGGCGGGCGACCGAGTGAAAGACGCTGTCGACCCGTCCCTGCTTCTCGTCGAGCGCAACGCGCTCGAAGCCGAAATCCGCGCTCGCGCGCTCAGACGCCCCGTCTCCGGCCTTCATGACGCTCCCGTTCCTCGATGGGCGCGTCATAGCGAAGGTCGAGCCCGACCGCCATGCGTCGAAACGGGCGGCTGGGGATCGATCCCGATGCATCGACGCGCCGAAAGCGGGCTCTCCGCCCGTCCGACAGGGCCGCTCGAGTCCCCGGCCCGAGGTGCCGGAGCGCAGCGGAGGCCTCGACGGAGCCCTTCAGCCATCTGTTGATCCCCGGAGCCGTCCTTCGAAGCCCGCTGACGCGGCCACCTCAGGATGAGGTCGCGGATGGCACCACGGCGGCAGGGCGCGGTGCGTTCCCGATGCGGCTCAGCGGGCGCGCGCCCGCAGCGCGTCGGCCACCGCCGACGCCATTGCGCGGGTTCCCATGGGGTTCGTGCCCTCGCCGGCGATGTCGGCGGTGCGCGCCCCGCCCGCCAGGGCGTCGGTGATGGCGCCGTCGAGCGCGTCGGCGGCATCGCCGAGGCCGAAGGAGTAGCGCAGGCACATGGCGAGCGAGCCGATCATCGCGATCGGGTTGGCCTTGTCCTGGCCGGCGATGTCGGGGGCGGACCCGTGGACGGGCTCGTAGAGGGCGCGGCGCAGGCCGCTCGCGTCGACCGCGCCGAGCGAGGCCGACGGGAGCATGCCGAGCGAGCCTGTGAGCATGGCGGCGATATCCGACAGGACGTCGCCGAACAGGTTGTCGGTCACCAGCACGTCGAACTGCTTCGGCCGGCGCACCAGCTGCATGGCGCAGTTGTCGGCCAGGATGTGCTCCAGCTCGATCTGCGCATAGTGCTCGGCGTGGACCTTGGTGACGACCTCCTTCCAGAGGACGCCGGACTTCATCACGTTGTGCTTCTCGGCCGAGGCGACCCGGCCCGAGCGCTTGCCGGCGAGGTCGAAGGCCACGTGGGCGATCCGCTCGATCTCGGCCGTCGTGTAGACCTGGGTGTCGACCGCGCGCTTGGAGCCGTCCTCCAGGGTGGTGATCTCCTTCGGCTCGCCGAAGTAGACGCCGCCGGTGAGTTCGCGGACGATCATGATGTCGAGGCCCTCGACCAGCTCGCGCTTCAGCGCCGAGGCCTCGGCGAGCGCCGGGTAGCAGATTGCCGGGCGCAGGTTGGCGAACAGGTCGAGTTCTTTGCGCAGGCGCAGCAGGCCGGCCTCGGGGCGGTTCTCGTAGGCGACGCTCGCCCATTTCGGACCGCCGACGGCGCCGAGCAGGATCGCGTCGGCATCCTTGGCGCGCGCCAGCGTCTCGTCCGCCAGGGGGCGCCCGTGGGCGTCGATCGCGCAGCCGCCGACGAGGTCGGTCTCGATCTCGAAGGCGGCGAGGCCGGTCTCCTTGAGCGTATCGAGCACGACCTGCATGCCGCCGGCGACTTCCGGGCCGATCCCGTCGCCGGGGAGGAGCAGGAGCTTGTAGCTGGCCATGACGGTCTCGCGGGTTTGTCTCGACGTGCCGGCGGGCTTTATCGAGGGCAGACCGTCGTTGGCAAGGCGCCCGGGCAAGCCGCTTGGGCAAGAGGCTTTGGCAAGGCGCTTGGGCCAAGGCGCCCGCGAGACCGCTGGGGCGGGCCGCGCCCCGGATCAGAGGAACGCGACCTTGCCGGTGGCGATCTCGTAGTAGCCGCCCACGACCTTCACCCGCCCGGCGGCGACGGCCTCCGCGAGGATCGGCCCCGCCTGCTCCAGCCGCCTGACGCTGTGACGGACGTTCTGGGCGATGGCCTCGGCGAGGGGATCCGGCGCCCGCGCCTTCTCGGCCAGATCGACCGCCGGGCGGATCGCATCGATCAGCGCCGGCAGATGGCCGGGAAGCACGGCGTTGGTCTTCATGACGTCGATCGTGGCCTTCACGGCCCCGCAATCGGAATGGCCGAGGACGAGGATCAGCGGGGCGCCCAGAACCGACACGCCGTATTCGAGGCTGGCGAGGCCGTCGGTGTTCATGAAGTTGCCGGCGACACGGACGACGAAGAGATCGCCCGGTCCCTGGTCGAAGATGAAGTCCGGGGCGACCCGGGCATCGGCACAGCCGACGATGCAGGCGATCGGATACTGCGCGCCGGCCCGGGCGGCGCGACCGGCCGAGAAGTCCCGGTTGGCGGGCGCGTTGGCGGCGTAGCGGCCGTTGCCGTCTTGCAGCCGTGCCAGGGCCTCCTCGGGCGTGATGGCGCGAGACCCCGCCCCGTCGGGGGCCGCTTCGGCGCACCGGATCCGGGCGGAAGCGGCCGCCAGGGTGCCGGCCGCGACGGCCGTGAGCAGGCCGCGCCGTGAGAGGAAGGCTCGATGCCGCGCGCACACGATCGATGATCCCTTCGCATTCCATGCCGGCATGGCCCGGCGGACCGCTCGTCCCGGCGGGGATGGGCCGAGCAGACCCAGTCGTAATCCCGACGGTTCTTCATCATCGAGTCCAAACTTTGCAGGAAAGACTGGACCGGATCCCGTGCGCGGGGCATCCCGGGGTCATGGGTCCGGCGGCTGCGGGGCACGAATGTTGGACGATCACTTCCGGGAGCGGATCGATCTCCTTCGATCCGAGCGAGATTTCCGCGAGGCGCTCGCCGGTTACTGTCAGGCCATGATCGATCCATCGCAGATCGTTTGGCCCAGCCACAAATTGCTCAATCAGTTCGAACGCTACTTGGTCTCGTTCATGCTGATCCACAACGACTACGCGTGGCGCCACCGGGGAGGCCCACGCCCGACACTGACGGCCCTCCAGGCGATGGTCGGACTGAGCCCCCGGCAGACGGCCGGCTTCGTGTCGGCCCTGAAGGCCGGGCGGTTCGTCACCGCGTTCGCGGATCGGTGCGATGGGCGCGTGAAGTGCCTGCGGGCCTCGCCGGCCCTGGTGACCGAGATCGGACGATCCGGGCGCCTCTTCGTCGCCGCCATGGACGCCGTCGCGCAGCGCGATCCGGGCCGTGCCGCGGGGTTCGCCGCTCCCGACCGGCTCGGCGAACTTGTCCGCCGGGCGGCGGCCCATGTGCTGCGGCACGGGGCGCTCATCGCACCGTTTCCGCGGATCCTCCATTTCGCCCGCCGGGACTGCGGCTACCCCCTGCTCGTTGCCCTGGTCGGTGCCCACTACGCCGCCACGATACCGCGGGCGCCGGCGGCGGCACCGCTGAGCCTGCGCGGCCTCGCCGAGCGGCTGGACGTATCGCGGGCGCATGTCGGAAATCTGCTCGGCGAGGTGGACGCCGCCGGATGGATCCGGATCGCCGATGGCCGCCTGACCGCCTTCGACCCGACGCTACTGCTGGAATTCGAGCGCTGGGCCGCCGGCCAGATGCTGTTCTACGACGATCTCGCGGCGGTGGTCCTGGCGGACCCACCAGACGCCGCCGTTCCCGACTGCGCCTGACGGTGCGGCCGGAGGCGCGGGTCTCGCTTGTGTTCCGACCGCTCCGAGGCTACCTACGGGCAGCACCGCGCCGTGAGACCACTCCGCGCGGGCCGCCGACAGGAGAGACGAGCCTTGGCCAGAGCCGGCTCAGCGCCCAAGATCGCCCGCGCCGTCATGACGGCGTCGCGGTCGCGTGCGCGCCGCGTCGGGCTTGCCCTCCCGCTTCTGCTTACCCGCCCCTGAGGGCCGTCCGGGCGCGCGCCTGGGCCTTCAGGGGATGCCTTTCATTCGCGAATCCGCCCGTGAGGGCATTACGCCGCGCCGCGCCAATCGGAGCCGGGCGGCCCGCGACAGGGTAACGCCATGACCACGACCAGCACCACCGCCCGCGACCGCATCCTGATCTTCGATACCACGCTCCGCGACGGCGAGCAGTGCCCCGGCGCAACCATGACCTTCGACGAGAAGCTCGCGGTGGCCGAACTGCTCGACACGATGGGCGTCGACATCATCGAGGCGGGTTTCCCCATTGCGTCGAACGGCGATTTCGAGGCGGTCTCGGAAATCGCCCGGCGGACCAAGCGCGCGACCATCGCGGGCCTCGCCCGCGCCATCCCGGCCGACATCGCCCGGGCCGGCGAGGCCGTGCGCCACGCCAACCGCGCGCGGATCCACACCTTCGTGTCCACCTCGCCGATCCACCTCGCACACCAGATGCGCAAGAGCCAGGACGAGGTGATCGCGATCATCCTGAAGACCGTGGCGCAGGCGCGCGACCTCGTCGAGGACGTGGAATGGTCGGCGATGGACGCGACGCGGACGCCGCTGGACTACCTGTGCCGCTGCGTCGAGGCGGCGATCAAGGCCGGCGCCACGACGATCAACCTGCCCGACACCGTGGGCTACGCCACGCCCACGGAATATCGCGACATGTTCGCGAACGTGCGCGAACGGGTGCCGAACGCCGACAAGGCGGTGTTCTCGGTCCATTGCCACAACGACCTCGGCCTCGCGATCGCCAACTCGTTGGCGGGAATCGAGGGTGGGGCCCGGCAGGTCGAGTGCACGATCAACGGCATCGGGGAACGGGCCGGCAACGCGGCTCTGGAAGAGATCGTGATGGCGTTGCGCACCCGCGCGGACGTGCTGCCCTACGAGACCGGCGTCGAGTCGACAATGCTGACCCGCGCCTCGAAGCTCGTGAGCCACGCCACGAACTTCCCGGTGCAGTTCAACAAGGCGATCGTCGGCCGCAACGCCTTCGCGCACGAGAGCGGCATCCATCAGGACGGCATGCTCAAGAATTCCGAGACCTACGAGATCATGACGCCGGCCTCGGTAGGCCTGACCAAGACCTCCCTGGTGATGGGTAAGCACTCCGGCAGGGCGGCGTTCCGCTCCAAGCTGGAGGATCTCGGCCTGCACCTGTCCGACAACCAGTTCCAGGACGCGTTCGAGCGGTTCAAGGCGCTCGCCGACCGCAAGAAGCACGTCTACGACGAGGACATCGAGGCACTGGTCGACGAGAACCTCGCCACGGCCCACGACCGGATCCGGCTGGTCTCCCTCTCGGTGATCGCCGGCACCCGGGGGCCGCAGCGCGCGACCCTCCGCATCGCCGACGAGACCGGGACGCGGATCGAGGAAGCGGACGGGAACGGGCCGGTGGACGCGGTGTTCAACGCGATCTCGGCGCTGGTGCCCCATCAGGCGCAGCTGGAGCTCTATCAGGTGCACGCCGTGACCGGCGGCACCGATGCGCAGGCTGAAGTCTCGGTGCGCCTGCGTGACGGCGAGCGCAGCGTCACCGCGCGCGGTGCCGACCCGGACACGCTGGTTGCCTCCGCGAAGGCCTATCTCTCGGCGCTGAACAAGCTCTCGGCTCATTCCGTGCGCGTGCATGCACAGCATGCGGCTGCCGAATGAGAAAATCACCGGCCGGGGGTGGACAGCCTCCGGCCACGTTGGTACTAGCCCGCCACCCCGGACGGACTTGGTGGCCACCGGGCGGTCGCAGACGCGATCGGGCGCATAGCTCAGTTGGTAGAGCAGCTGACTCTTAATCAGCGGGTCCTAGGTTCGAACCCTAGTGCGCCCACCAAGACTTTCTGATCTCTCGAACCTCCTAACCCTCTACATCATTGAGGGTTTCTAGGTTCTCGATCTTCCACCTGAACGGTGCTTCGGGCTCGCGCAGGCAGGTCGATCTGACGCTCCTGTGGCCGGTATTGTGCCACCCTCTCGATCTCGTCATGCAGGTCTTCGACACGCAGATGGCCGTACCGCGAGGTCATCTGAAGCCCCGTGTGGCCGAGGATCCGGGACAGCTTGTAGAGGTCGCCGCCGCGCTGGACGAACCAGGAGGCGAACGTGTGTCGCAGATCATGCCATCGTATGTTCTCAACCCTCGCCCGGCGACAGGCGGCGCTGAAGCCCTTCTTCATGTCTCCGAACCGCGAGCCATCCTCCTTGCAGAGCAGGTAGGTCGATTGGGGACGGTCAGGCGCGTCGAGCAGGTTCCTGATCGTCACGATGGCGCTGTCGGAGAGCGGCACCCGGCGCGGCGCACTGGTCTTGGTTTTCTCCAGGTGCACCTCGCGCCGGTTCAGATCGATGGCGTTGACGGCGAGGCCGAACAGTTCCTCGCGGCGCATGCCGGTCTCGACCGCGAGGATGATCGCGGGGCGCAAGTTCGGGGAGGCGGCAGCCATGAGCCGCTCGAACTCGATGTGGCTCAAGAACCGGGTCCGCGGGCGGCTCTCGCGAAGCCCCCGCTTGCTGCCTGAGGCTGTGACCGGGTTCGTGTCCATCCACGCCCATCTCTGGGCGGCAGCGCAGACCACGCTCAGGAACGCGAGGTCGCGACGGATCGTGGTGTCAGTGACCCCGGCCTTCTTCCTGACGCTGACGAACTCGGCGATGGTCCGTTTCGTGATCTGGTCGAGATAGAGCGCGTCAAAGATCGGGCCGAGCGTCCGGCTGTTCGAAGTGTAGCAGCGCAGCGTCGCTGGCTTGACGCGGGTCTCCTGGAAGAAGCGCTCGATGGCTTCAACGAAGGTGTGGCGCGGAAGGTCCCCTCGTGCCCGACCAGCATGTTCTTCGAGCAACCGTTGCAGGAAGACCTGTGCCTCGACCTTCTTCGTGGTCTTGGCCGAGCGCCTCACGTGGACGCCGTTAGACCTGAACCTGACCCACCACGTCGAGCCGCGTTTATAGACCGCCGCCACAAGCCCTCGCCACTCACCATCGAGCCAAGAGTCTGAATCAGAAAGAAAAATT